>OJNV01000495.1_pt1 | contig 24417 bp, 25 predicted proteins | sample 1597961 | NCBI WGS metagenome assembly OJNV01 (sample SAMN01915220, study PRJEB22387) | human gut metagenome | isolation source: stool | host: Homo sapiens | place: USA
TTAAGAAAAAAATAAGATTCTGTGAGGTGGCTCCCATGAACGATCTGAAAGACCTGCTCGATGCGCGCCTGTTCCTGCTGGACATGGACGGCACGCTCTACCTCGGGGACGATGTGTTCCCCGGCGCGGTCGACTTCATCCACACGCTGGCCGATACCGGACGGCAGTACATTTATCTGACCAACAACTCCTCGCGCGCGGGCACGGACTACATCACGCGCCTGCGGCGTCTGGGCTTCCCGTGCGAGGCTGAGAACGTGTTCACCTCCGGCATGGCGACGGCGCGCACGGGCGAGCCGTCAGCGTTCTTGAAGCGCAGGGGGAGCGTCGCGTAGGGAAAGGTTTTCCCCACAAGGGAGGCGAGATTGCAGAGATTCTCCGTGTTCACAAAGCCTGCGCCGAGCAGGATCTTGTGCACAGGATAGTCCACCGTGTCCATCGGGTCGATGGAGATGGCGTCGGTGCCGACGCCCTTGAGCGGAAAAGCGGCAAGGTACTCCGCCGCCTCAAGCGAGAGCACGGGGAAGGGGGAGAAGTATTGCTCGCTGCCCCAATATTTCTCCCAGCCGGTGTAGAAGAGCAGGAAGTCTGCGGCCTCGATCTCCGAGGCATGGAGCTGGAGCCGCGCTTTGGGGATCTCTTTTCCCGCGAGGTCGGAGCAGTCGAGCACATAGGCCGTGCCGACGTACTTGTCCGCCGAAAATTGATCGAGCGTCTTGCCGTCGCGCAGCATATGCGCGGGGGCGTCCATGTGCGTGCCGGTGTGGGAACCCATCGTCAGCAGCGTTTCACGGAAGCCGTGCTGCTCAAAGGTGTTCGAGGGCGTGAGCTTCGGCGGCTCGGTCTCGGGATAGACGGGCATGGCCTCTTCGATGAGATGGGTCAGGTCAAGAATTTTCATGGCGCTTCTCCTTTTCCAAAAAAATCATCAGGGCGGCAAGGTCGGCGGGAGAGACGCCCGAAATGCGCCCCGCCTGTCCGAGCGAACGGGGACGGATGGCGGCTAACTTTTCCCGCGCCTCGAGCCGCAGGCCGTCGATGCCGGAATAGTCAAGCTCCTCGGGCAGCAGGCGGCTCTCGAGCCGCGTAAACTCCTCGACCTCGGCCATCTGGCGGCGGATATAGCCCTCGTACTTCACGGTGATCTCCACCTGCTCGGCGATGTCCTGCGGGCAGGCGGCGCAGCCGGCGTCGAAGGCCCGCAGATCGTCGTAGCGCAGCTGCGGGCGGCGCAGCAGCGCGATGAGCGGGCTGCCGTCCGTGATCTCCGCCGTGCCGCGAGAACGCAGCAGCGCGTTGAGCGCATCGCTCGCGGTAAGGCCGGTGTGCTCGAGCCGTTTGATCTCCCGCGCGACGGCGGCGTACTTTTCCTCCACGGCGGCAAGACGCTCGTCGGAGATGAGGCCGATGTCGTGCCCGAGCTTTGTGAGCCGCCGGTCGGCGTTGTCCTGCCGCAGAAGCAGGCGGTATTCGCTGCGGCTCGTCATGATGCGGTAAGGCTCGTTCGTACCCTTGGTCACAAGATCGTCGATGAGCGTGCCGATGTAGCTCTCCGAGCGGGAGAGAACAAAGGGAGACTGCCCCGCGAGCCTGCGCGCGGCGTTCACGCCGGCAACAAAGCCCTGTACGGCGGCCTCCTCGTAACCGGACGAGCCGTTGAACTGCCCCGCGCCGTACAGCCCCGTGATGGCTTTCGTTTCCAGCGTAGGCTTGAGCGCGGTGGGGTCGATGCAGTCGTACTCAATGGCGTAGGCGGGGCGCATGATCTCCGCGTGCTCAAGCCCCGGAATGGTATGGACCATCCGCACCTGTACGTCCTCGGGCATCGAGGAGGAAAAGCCCTGAATGTACAGCTCCTCGGTATCAAGCCCCATCGGCTCGATGAAGAGCTGGTGGCGGGGCTTGTCCGCGAAGCGGACGATCTTCGTCTCGATGCTCGGGCAGTAGCGTGGCCCGACGCCCTCGATCACACCGGAGTAGATGGGGCTGCGGTCGAGATTTTCGCGGATGATGCGATGTGTCTCCTCGTTCGTGTAGGTGAGGTAGCACACCGCCTGATTGCAGGGAACGTGCTCGGTCGTGAACGAGAACGGCAGCGGCTCGGCGTCGCCGTCCTGCCGTTCCATTTTGGAGAAATCGACGCTGCGGGCGTTGACGCGCGGGGGCGTGCCGGTCTTGAAGCGGCGCAGGGGAAGTCCGAGCGCGCGCAGCCGCTCCGCGAGCGGCAGGCTCGCGTGCATCCCGTCGGGGCCGCTTGACTGAATGCATTCGCCCACGATGGTGCGCCCGTCAAGGTAGGTTCCCGAGCAGAGGATGACGGCCTTTGCGCCGAACACCGCGCCCGTCGCGGTGACGACGGCGTAGACTGCGCCGTTTTCCACGCGCAGCTCCACGATCTCCGCCTGCCGGAGCGTCAGGTTTTCCTGCCGCTCGAGCGTATGCTTCATGATCTGCTGATAGCGGCGGCGGTCCGCCTGCGCGCGCAGAGACCACACGGCGGGGCCCTTGCCGCGGTTCAAAAGGCGATACTGGATGCAGGCGCGGTCGGCGGCCTTTGCCATCTCGCCGCCGAGCGCGTCCAGCTCGCGCACAAGATGGCCCTTACCCGTGCCGCCGATGGCGGGGTTGCAGGGCATATTGCCCACGGCGTCAAGGTTGATGGTGAAGCAGACCGTTTTCCGTCCCAATCGCGCGCTTGCAAGCGCGGCTTCAATGCCGGCATGGCCCGCGCCGATGACGGCGACGTCGTAGTCGCCGGCAAAAAATTCGTACATAGGCGTCCTCTCGCCTCCCGAAGAACAAAATTGGATACATTATTTTACCACAGGGCTTTGAGCGGAAACAAGCAAAACGAATTAGCACAAAGCACAAAACGGCAAAAATATTTTTGTGAAATATGTTGAAAATCACGCTTGCGCACTTGACGAAGAAGTGGTATCCTACACTTGAAATTGAAAAGAGAAAGGAGCGTGAGAACCAATATGATGTTTGAAAACTTCAAGGGCTTCGACGTCGATGACATGATCTTCGGCACGACGGAGCAGATCGTCAGCGAGCGCTGAGCGACCAAAACGGAACCACGCAGGGATGTGTGGATTTTTTGTTTTTATGGGGCAGTTTGCACCGTTGACGATAAAAAATTGGGAAAATCCGCCGCCGAGGCGGATTTTTCTTGCCTTTCGCGCGGCGGTATGATATACTTTTTCGGCTAATGCAGTATGAGAAGAGGAGATCACCATGGCTGTTATCGAATACGATTCCTATAAGCAGAAACTGCTCGCCATGAGCGACACGTTTGAAAACCTTCAGAAGGCCCTCGATATCGAATCCTCCAAGCACGAGATCGCGCGGCTCGAGGCCGAGGCGCATGAGGACGGCTTCTGGAACGACATCGAGCGCTCGCAGGCCAATCAGATGCGCACCAAGCAGCTGCAGAATAAGGTCCACCGCTTTGAAAAGCTCGTCTCCACGCGCGACGACCTGCTCGCCCTCATCGACATGGGCAACGAGATGGACGACGCCAGCCTGCTGCCCGAGCTGGAGGAGGGCTTCGCCGATCTGGAGAAGCGGATCGAGGAGGTCCGTCTCACGACGCTGCTCTCCGGTGAGTACGATAACTGCAACGCCATTCTGACCTTCCACGCCGGCGCGGGCGGCACCGAGGCGCAGGACTGGACGCAGATGCTCTACCGTATGTATATGCAGTGGGCGAACAAGCACGGCTTCGAGTTCGAGATGATGGACTATATCGACGGCGAAGAGGCCGGCATCAAGAGCGCGACGGTCATGGTCAAGGGCGAGAACGCCTACGGCTATCTCAAGAGTGAGAACGGCGTCCACCGTCTGGTGCGCGTTTCCCCCTTTGACGCGAACGCCCGCCGCCAGACGAGCTTCGCCGCGCTCGAGGTCATGCCCGAGCTGCCCAACGACATCGAGGTCGACATTCGCCCCGAGGACATTGAAATGCAGGTCTACCGCTCCTCCGGCGCGGGCGGCCAGCACGTCAATAAGACCTCGTCTGCGGTGCGTCTCATTCATATCCCCACCGGCATCGTCACCGCCTGCCAGACGCAGCGCAGCCAGTTCCAGAACCGCGACTACGCCATGCAGATGCTCAAATCCAAGCTCATGGAGCTGAAGATCCAGCAGCACGCGGAGAAGATCAGCGACCTCAAGGGCGTGCAGCTCAAGATCGAATGGGGAAGCCAGATCCGCTCCTATGTCTTCATGCCCTACCAGCTCGTCAAGGATACGCGCACGGACTACGAGACCGGCAACATTCAGGCGGTCATGGACGGCGACCTCGACGGCTTCATCAACGCCTACCTCACCAAGGCCGCGAACGGCGAACTGAAAAAATAAAGAAAAAGGTGCTCTGTCCGCCGGATGGAGCACCCTTTCACGCACGGAGATACGGAAAATGGACGAAAATATCAGAGAAGAGATCCTACAGGAAAATAAAATGGGCACCATGCCGGTCGGCAGGCTGCTCTTCAGCATGGCGGTGCCGATGATGGTATCCATGCTGTTTCAGGCGCTCTACAACGTGGTGGACAGCATCTTTGTGGCAAAGCTCAGTCAGGACGCGATGAACGCCGTGTCGCTCGCGTTCCCGCTCCAGACGCTGTGCATCGCCTTTTCCGGCGGCACGGGCGTGGGCATGAACGCCCTGCTCTCCCGCTCGCTGGGCGAGAAGAATCAGGCGGGCGCGGACCGCGCGGCGAATGTCGGCCTGTTCCTCACGCTGTGCAATTTTGCGCTCTTCGCCCTCATCGGCTGGACGCTTGCGGGACCGTTCTTCCGCTTTCAGACGGACAACCCGCAGATCATCACTTACGGGCGCGACTATGTGACCGTCTGCATCGGCTGCTCGGTCGGCCTGTTCTTCCAGATGTATAATGAGCGCCTGCTGCAATCGACGGGACGCACGAACCTCTCCATGATCACGCAGATCGCCGGCGCGGCCACCAACATCGTTCTCGACCCCATCCTCATTTTCGGACTGCTCGGCTTCCCGCGGCTGGAGGTCGCCGGTGCGGCGATCGCCACCGTTATCGGTCAGCTCGTCGGCGCGTCCATCGGCTTCTATCTCAACCTCACGCACAATCCCGACGTGCATCTGCGCCGCCGCGAGATCCGTCCTCACGCCGCGACGATCAAGGAGATCTACGCGGTCGGCGTGCCGTCCATCATCATGCAGTCCATCGGCTCGGTGATGGTGTTCGGCATGAACAAGATCCTCATCTCCTTTACCGAGGCGGCGACGGCAGTGTTCGGCGCGTACTTCAAGCTCCAGAGCTTCATTTTCATGCCCATCTTCGGCCTGAATAACGCGATGGTGCCTATCATTTCGTACAACTACGGTGCGGGCAAGCCGGAGCGCTTCCGCAGGACGATCCGCCTTTCGGCTGTCACAGCCATCGCCATCATGTGCGTGGGTCTTGCGCTCTTCGAGATCATCCCCGGTGCGCTGCTCAGTCTCTTCTCCCCCTCGGAGGAGATGCTGACCATCGGCAGGACCGCGCTGCGCATCATCGGCCTGACGTTCCCGCTCGCGGGCTTCTGCATCGTCTCGGGCAGCGTCTTTCAGGCGCTCGGCACACCGTTCTACAGTCTGATCGTCTCCGTCTGCCGCCAGATCTGCGTGCTGCTGCCGGTGGCGTATCTGCTCTCCCTGACCGGACGGCTGGAGCTGGTGTGGTGGTCATTCCCCATCGCCGAGCTCGTGAGCCTGACGCTCTCGGCCATCTTCCTGCGCAGGACGCTGCGCGCAGCCAGCGAACGCCTGAGCCAAAAATAAAAAACAGGAGACGCCGTCCGGTGGGTGGCGTCTCCTTGCTGTATTCTGCGCTTACAGCCCCAGACCGGGGATGTTCAGACCGCTGGTGAAGCTGTTCATGCGGCTGCTCATCGCATCGTCCGCCTGCCGCAGCGCCTCGTTGACCGCGGAGATCACGAGGTCCTGCAGCATCTCGACGTCCTCGGGATCGACCGCCTCGGGCTTGATGGTGAGCGCGGTGATCTCCTTCTTGCCGTTCGCCGCAGCGCTGACGGCACCGCCGCCGACGCTCGCGGTGAAGGTAGCCTCCTCGACCTCCTGCTGAGCCTTCGCCATCTCCTGCTGCATCTGCATGAGCTTCTGCTGCATCTGCATCTGCTGCGCCGCCTGTCCCGCGCCGTTCGAGAAGCCTCGGCGCGCGCTGTAACCCTTTGCCATATCCGTATTCCTCCTGATGTTACTTGATGTTGAAGTTATCGAACTTGCTGCCCATACGCAGCAGGTCCTGGAATTTGTCGCGTTTTTTCCCGTCCTCCGGCTCGCCGACCACGAAGCGCACGGCAATCGCCTGACCGACACTCTGGCCCGTCACCTCGCGCAGCACCGCGGCGACCGCCTCGGTATCGAGCATGGCCTTCGTCACCGCCGTCGGACAGTAGACCGTCAGCACGCCGTTGGCGAGCCGTCCGTCCGCCTGACCGACGAACGCGCGCTTGTCGGGCGTGAGTCGGTTTTTGTAGCTCTCCATCAGCGCGAGCCAGATATCGCTGTCACCGGTCGGTGCGGACGCTTCCGCCTTCGGCTCTGCGGCCTGCGGCGCGGGAGCCGTCATCGCGCTCTGCGGACGGTCCGGCTCTGCTGGCTCGCCGTAGGGCGGGGGAGCGTCGTCAAAGGATCCGTCCGCCGGCGCGGGCACGCTGTCCTCCCACGGGGGCGGCGCCTCGTCCTCCACGGCTGTCGGCTTCGCCGCAGTCTTTGCGGGAGCGGGCTTCTCCGCCTGCACCGTGCCTTCTGCGGCGGAATAGCGCACGCCCGTGGCCATCTGCTGTTCGAGCCGTGCAAGCCGCGCGTTGATGGCGCTCAAATCGCCGGAGAGCGTTTCGTCGCAGAGCTTCAGGAGACACAGCTCCGCATCCGTGCGGCGGTTGACGCTCACGTTCATGTCCGCCGCCGCGCGCTGGAGCGTGGTGCAGATGGCGATAAGCCGCGCGCTGTCGGCCTGCCGCAAAAGGCTGTCCATCGTCTGGCCGTCGTAGCCACCCGTGAGCAGCGCCGCGCCGCCCTCGGGAGCCGTTTTGGAAATGAGCAGGTCGCGCGCGAGCGCGGACAGCTCGCCGAGCACCGCGCCCACATCCTTGCCGCTGCCATAGAGCCGGTGGAGCAGCAGCAGCGCGGCCTTCGTGTCGCGCCGCAGAACGCAGTCCATCAGCTGTGCGGTCTGGAGGTTGCCCGCCAGTCCCAGCGCGTCGAGCACCGCCGCGCTGTCGATGGTCCCGCCCGCCGCCGCGCACTGGTCCAAAAGACTCAGCGCGTCGCGCAGCGCGCCGTCGGCAATGTGCGCGAGCAGTTCCGCACCGTCCGGCCGGAGGTCGATGCCCTCCTGCTCCGCGATGTAGTTCAGCCGTCCCACGATCTCGCGCGGCAGAATGCGGCGGAACGCAAAGCGCTGGCAGCGTGAGAGAATGGTCGCGGGCACCTTGTGCAGCTCGGTCGTCGCCAGAATGAACATCAGGTGCTCCGGCGGCTCCTCCAGAATTTTCAGCAGCGCGTTGAACGCCGCGATGGAGAGCATGTGCACCTCGTCGATGATGTACACGCGCTTTTTCACCTGCGCAGGGGAGTAGATGGCCTCGTCCCGCAGCGCGCGGACGTGGTCCACGCCGTTGTTCGAGGCGGCGTCAAGCTCCATCACATCGAGAAAGCCGCCGGACTCGATGCCGAGGCAGCTTGAGCATTTGTTGCAGGGGTTACCATTCTCGGGGTGCTCGCAGTTGACTGCCTTGGCGAGGATCTTTGCGCAGGTGGTTTTGCCCGTGCCGCGCGTGCCGGTGAAGAGGTAGGCGTGCGAGAGCCGTCCCTCTGCGACCTGCCGCTGCAGCGTTTCAGTGACATGCTCCTGCCCGACCACGTCGGAGAAAGTCTTGGGTCGCCACTTGCGGTACAGCGCCTGATACATACCACATTGCCCCTTTCGTGAGGATAGAAAAGGTCCTCCGTATACAGCTGCGTGACCGGCGCCCTTGCGGCACATGACTGGTCCCGCTTAATGCTGCTCGGTTCCCCGCCTGACATGGTTCGCGGGCATTCATTGCGCAAGACCGATCCCGCAGCTGTATGCGGAGGACGGATAACAACAGATATTATACGATACGGCTTTCGGAAAGGCAACAAAAATTTTTTGAAAAAAGTGAAAAAAGGACTTCACAAATGAGAAAAGCTGTGGTATGATATGCGGGCTGAAAAGTTCATGGGCCTGTAGCTCAGTTGGGAGGGCGATCCCGACATAAAGCGGGCCCCACTTGATGATCGATATTTTCAGCCAAGTTAATATTTGGGCCTGTAGCTCAGTTGGGAGAGCGTACGGTTCGCATCCGTAAGGTCGTGGGTTCGAATCCCTTCAGGTCCACCAAAACGACAAAATCCGAACTTGTTCCTAATCAGGGATGGGTTCGGATTTGTCTTTTATCTGGAAGATACCATTTGACGCAAAAGGTCATCCCGCCGAGGGATGACCTTTTGCTTTCGGATATTGAAAATATTTGAAAACCAGAGTAAAATACAATTACATATCTGTACTGCCCTATATACAATCATTGTGTCGGAGGTAAAGAGAGAATATGCAGAAGAAAAGAATCTTGTCCGCAGTCATCGCGGCAGCATTGAGCGCGACTATGACAGTACCCGCCTTTGCTGCAGCCCCTACATTCAGTGATGTGCCCGCCAGCCATTGGGCTTATACGGCAATCGAGAAAGCAGCCGGGGCAAAGATGGTAGGCGGTATTGGAAACGGCAAATACAGTCCTACAGGCACCGTGACCGGGGGACAGCTTCTTGCCATGCTGACCCGCTACTTCTGCCCGAGTGACATTGAGACCGATGCGGCTGTTTTGGAGCAGGCGGGATGCAGCGGCAAGTGGTATAGCGGCAACTGGTATGCCGCCCTGAAAAACGGCTATCTGGACGGTTTGGAGAAATCCGGCTTGAATTTGGATGTTCCTGTGACCCGTGAACAGATGGTTGCAATTCTTTACAATGTGGCGGGGCATCCCGAAGCAGACACCTCTGCCCTCTCTCCGTTCAATGACAAAAATCAGGTTGCCGCGTATGCGGTCAACGGCTTTGCATGGGCGGTTTCCAATAAGGTTGTTGGCGGAACCAGCAATACCACTTTAAGTCCGAGCGGTACAGCCACCAGAGCGCAAGATTGCAGTTATTCAGATTCGCTATCTGGAAAATGTGGTGGGCGCTACGTTCCCGGAGGTCACTCCCAGCCAGCCGGAAACAAAGCCGGAACAAGGCGATGCAACCACAGTTCCGTCTGATGTGAATGCTTATATCAAGACGCTGCCGGAAACTGTCCAGAGCGGAATTGCGCTTGTGTATGATGACTTGTATTTTTCTGACCCGGCAGAGATTCAGGCGGCGGGTATCGGAAAGAGAGCGGATAAGCCGACACTTGGCTATACGTCAACGGCCAACCAGAATGGTTACCACACGGAATGCACCCTCGACCTTTCCGGCGCAGTATTGGATTACGATGGTTTGGCTGTTCTGAATCGCTACCGTGCAGAATCTGGGAAAAACTGCGGTGATGCGGTATGGGCTTATGGTGACATGACCGAAGAGCAGGCACTGGCAGGCGCAAAGTATCATGACAGAACTGGAGTAATTTGGGCTGCTATTCTTACTGAGGCGGATTCTGTGGAAGAGGCATTTGCAAATTACGACAGGGCGGGGGTGCTGGGTTCCTTTATTGGTGAGACCCCTAATGTTGTGGCTATGGCGCATTATACGGAAGCGGATGGGAAGACTTATTACGCTCTGGTAGGGTGTGAGGACCATTACAATCCCTGTGGCGATGTAGCTGCTGCAAAAATAAATTACTGCATTAAATAAGCGGTTCTCGAATAACATTTAAGTCCAGCAAAAGGGCTCCTAATCGATGATTAGGAGCCCTTTTTGTAATGTGTTTTTACCGCTTTGTGTTTTTTCTATCTTCCGCCCATGCTTGAAATGCCAGTTGCCCGTTTTCCGTTTCAAAATATGTTTGAATTTTGGGGAGAAGACACCGTGCCAAATTGTCGATCACATGATTCGGAATTTGCTGCCTTTTAGGAGATCCAAAAGCTGAGCGGCCTGTTGGCCGGTCGGCGGATGGATCTCCTTTTTGACGATTCTGGGCAGGACACACGCGGCCGTCGGATCGTATCGAATATGGCCGAGCAGGAATTCGGCGAATGAAGAAGGCGGCGTCTCGCGCCTTGCAGCGGAATGGACGCCGAACGATAAAAGACAAGTTATGGCTTGCTGAAAAACTTATCGTATATTTGCATTTTTTGGAATGATTTAGAGCATTATTGTACAATGCGCCAGAAGAAATAGAGAATAGAGTAATAAAATGACGGTACATCATAATGCGAAGATTATGACTGCATTTGGAAAGCTGTATTTCCATTTTGGCTAGGAACAGACTACAATAAAAACACGCAAGGATATGCGAATCCTTAAGAACATTTTTGGAGAAGTAAAATGGAAAAAGGAAAACAGTTTAAGAAATTGATGGAGAACGAAGAGATCGTCGTTGCGATGGGAGCGGCGACTCCGCTGTTTGCGAAGCTGATTGAACGGGCGGGATTTCCCGTGGTCAATGTTACGGGTGCGGGACTTGCCAATATGAATTTTGCAATTCCGGACTACGGCATGGTTACGATGACCGAACAGGTAGAGATCATCAAGAGGATCAACGATGCTACCTCCTTGCCGCTTATCTGCGATCTGGACGACGGCTACGGTTCGGCGATCAATGTGTACCGCACGATCAAGGAGGTCTCGCGGTTAGACGTTGGCGCGGTATTTATTGAGGATCAGCAAAATCCGAAGCGCTGCGGTCATTTTGAGGATCATGCCATCATTCCGTTGGATTCTATGATCGGCAAGATCCACGCCGCAAAGGATGCTTCCAGCGATCCTGATATGCACCTGATGGTTCGTACCGATGCGCTGTCTGCTACTGGCAGTTATGAACAGACGCTGGAGATCGCACAGGCCTATGTTGAGGCGGGCGCAGATTCCATCTTCATTGAGGCGATCCAGACTGAGCAGGAGGTGCGTGATATTCCGCATCATTTCAGCGTGCCTGCGGTGATCAACCTCGTGGAAAAGGGCAAGACGCCGATGTTTCCCAATAAAGAACTGCAGGCGATGGGCTATAAAATCGTGTTTTATGGCAACGCGCTGCTCAAGGCGAGCATGTTCGGCGTGATGAAGATGCTCGATTACGTCAAGGAACACGACACGACCGATGGCTGCGACGACCAGCTGATGATCACTTCTGCGCTGCGCCATGAGATCCTCGGCAAAGAAGCCTATAAGGAACTCATCAAGAAGTATCAGTAAGGCCGAACACGATGAGCAATTTGATGATCGTTGCCCTGACCATGACGATCGGCTATTTGTTGGGCCGCGTTAAGGTGAAGGGTCTGTCCCTCGGAACGTCCGGCATTCTGTTGGCGGCGTTGGTATTGGGGCATTTCGGCTTTGTCGTCAGCCCGGATATTAAAAACATCGGCTTGGCATGCTTTGTCACTGCGGTGGGCATCATCGCAGGTCCAACCTTCTTCGAGAACTTCAAAAAGGGAGCGCTACAGTACATCTTTTTGGGGTTCCTGACGATCGGCATCGGCGCTGCCGTGTGCGTTGCGGTGATCAGGATCTCGGGTCTGCCTACGCCGCTGGCCCTGGGGCTTCTCAACGGCGCGTTAACGAGTACGCCCGGCCTTGCGGCAGCATTGGAGGCGACAGGCGACCCGATCGCATCGGTCGGCTATGGTATTGCCTATCCGTTCGGAGTGCTTGGCGTCGTACTCTTTGTGCAGGTGCTGCCCACACTGCTGAAAACGGATGTTAGGGGTGAGGTTGCAGAACTTGAGGGGATAGGCGGCGCTGTGGAGCGCCGGCACGGCGGCATCGCAGTGGAAAATCTGGGAATATTTTCCTTTGCCATCGCCCTTGCTGTCGGTGTATGGTTAGGTGGGGTAAAGATCCCGCTTGGACAGGGAGCGACCTTTAGTTTAGGCGTTTCAGGCGGCCCGCTGCTCACCGGTCTGTTGGTGGGGCACTTCGGACACATTGGCCCGATTTCGTTGGAGACGAAGAAAAGCACCATGGAAACGCTTCGTGAACTCGGACTTGCCTGGTTTCTGTTAGGCGCGGGAACAGAAGCGGGTCAGGGCTTTGTAGAAGTAGTGAAAGAGCAAGGCTTCGTGCTGTTTATATACGGTGCGCTGATGACGCTCATTCCCATGTTGGCAGTTTTCCTTATTGCAAAAAAACTGATGAAAATGGGGACGATGAATACGCTTGGCTCCATCTGCGGCGGCATGACCAGTACGCCGGCGCTGGGTTCCCTGATCGCGGTGGCGGGATCAGATGCGGTAGCCGCGGCTTATGCGGCAACTTATCCGATCGCGTTGGTGTGCGTGGTGCTATCTTCCCAGTTCGTTGCGCTCTTGCTGTGAAAAACGCGTGAGTACGAGATCGACGAGATACTGCTGTGCGTAGGTGAAGGTGCTGTCGGTGTCGTAGAAAAGATACAGATCGCGTACGGCATACTTGCTGTCGAGGACAAAGTAGGATAGCGTATCCGTCTGGTAAGGAAACGGTACGCCGTTTTGTGAGACTTTAGCGAGAAGAGCGACGCCGAGGCCTGCCTCGACATACTCAAGCGCAATATCGGAATTATAAGCTTCTATTGCGATGCACGGAGAAAAGCCGACCTCACGCACCATATGGTTAAAAGCGATGCGGGCGTTTCGTTGCGGGTCAAGAAGAATAAAACGCTCATTCTTGGCGACCTTGAGCGAAATGGGAAGCGCGGGGGCGCCCGCGTCAAAGCGCTGCTTGTCCAGCGCTTGTGCAAAAGCGCTTTTGCGGTTGGCGATGAGATAATAGCGCTCCTCATTCAGCAGAAAGCTGCCGACACGATTGTTATTCGGCGGACTGTTGCTCAGGCCAAGGTCCATGCTGCCGAGCAGGATCATGCGTTCAAAGTCTGTGGATTTGCCGTCTACGAAGCTGAGCATGACGTTCGGGTAGCTCTCAACCATGGACGGCAAGATATGCGACCAAATGGAGCGGCAGCGCGGAATGGACGATCCGATGGTGATTTTTCCGCGGGCGCCGGAGCGGACATTGCGGATATTCTGAAGCATGGACTCATTTGCACGTAAAATATCGCGGGCGGCGTGGATAAAATACTCGCCTTCCGGTGTGAGCTTGAGAGGCTGCGCCCGCCGGTCGAAAATGGGAGCGCCGATCTCATCCTCCACGGTGGAGATGGTTTGACTTAACGCCGGCTGGGAAATGTAGAGTTTTTGAGCGACATCGGTGATGTTGCCGGATTTGGCGACCATCACGATGCGTTCAAGTTGAGAGAGATTCATAATAGAGGCTCCTCTTATCATAAGTCTAAATTTCATAAGGCTCCGCTTATTATAAGGGAGAAAACCGGAACTGTAAAGGGGAGAAACAATAAATGGTAGAGGTTCGCTATTTTGGGCAGTCTTGCTTCGAACTGTACGATGGGTACTACCGCCTGCTGTTTGACCCATATCTGCCGAAGAACCATTCACAGAGGACGCGCTCACCGGAGCTGCACCCAAACTACATTCTGGTCAGCCATGGGCATGAGGATCATGTCGGTGATGCGGTGGCGCTGTCCGTCGACAACGATGCGCCGATCATCACAACGCCGGAGCTTGGACATTTTCTGGAAAAAGAGGGCTGTCGAAAAACGGAGCTGCTGCACATTGGCGGCAGGATCACACTACCGTTCGGCACGGTCAAGGCGACACAGGCTTTGCACGGCTGCGGTGCGATTCCCGGCGGCGTGGCATGCGGCTTTCTGGTGCAGATCGGCGGCAGGACGATTTATTTTGCCGGAGATACGGGACTGTTTGGCGATATGCAGCTGCTTGGGCGGTTGAATCGGATCGACTGCGCTTTTCTGCCGATCGGAGATCGGTTCACAATGGGTCCTGAAGACGCGGCGCTTGCCGCCGGGTTCTTGAAGGCATCCTGCGTTATTCCGATGCACTACAACGGAAACGAAAAGACCATGCAGGATCCGGAGTCGTTTCGGCGAATGACGGAAGAAAGCACATGCAGTCGCGTTCTGGTGATGCGGCCCGGGGAAATGAGAGAGATATGAAAAAGAGCTTGCCGAAAGGAAGGATCAGTCAATGAGCAAAACCATTGTTGAAAAAATACTGTCAAGGGCGAGCGGCGTTGACGCGCACGCAGGACAGATCGTGACCGCGCCGGTCGATGTCATGTTCTGCCACGACGGAAACCGCCCATTGGGTGCTGAAGTGTTTGACACCTACGGCGCGTCAAAGGTGTGCGACGCTAAGCGCGTGATCCAGATCATGGACCATGCCCCGTCGTGTCCAACGGAGAGTGTGGCGAAAATGCACGCCTATATGCGCGATTTTTCGCAGCGTCAGGGCGTGAAGCTCTACGAATGCGGAGAGGGAAGCTGCCACCAGCTTATTTCTGAGCAGGGACATGTGAAACCCGGTTACATCGTCATCGCTACGGATTCTCATACTTGCACACACGGTGCGATGAACGCGCTGGCCACAGGCGTCGGCGTGAGCGACCTTACCTGTGCGATGATCACCGGCTCGTTATGGTTCCGCGTTCCGGAAACGATCCGGGTCGTGCTGAAAGGCCGTCTGCCCAAAGGGGTGTATGCCAAGGACATTATTTTGTATTTGGCCGGACTGTTGGGCGCGAACGGTGCGAACTACAAGGCGTTGGAATTCTGCGGCGACGGTGTTGCAACATTGTCGGTTGAAGAACGCATGACGATCACCAACATGGTGATCGAGTTGGGCGGAAAATGCGGCTTGATGCCATGCGATGACACGCTGCGCGAATGGCTTCACGGCCGCGTGGAAGGCGAGATCGAGGGCGTTGCCGCGGATGATGACGCGGTATACTGCCAGACGGTCGAGGTCGATTTGGACAAGCTCTGCCCGCAGGTTGCCAAGCCCCATAAGGTGGATAATGTATCCCCCATTGCGGAAGTCGAGGGGACTCCGGTGCAGCACGCGATCATCGGCACCTGCACCAATGGGCGTATCGAGGATCTGGAGGTTGCCGCGAGAATTCTTGACGGAAAGAAGATCGCACACGGTATGACGCTCACGATCTCTCCGGCATCGAAAGCGGTGTATATCGAAGCCATCCATCGTGGCTACGTCGAGACGTTCCTGCGGGCGGGCGCGACCATTGCGATCCCCGGCTGCTCGGGCTGCTCGGGCGGTGCTTATGTCGGCATTCCCGCGGACGGCGAGGCGGTGATCACTACGGCGAACCGCAACTTCAAGGGGCGCCTCGGCAATGCAAACAGCTTTCTCTACCTTGCCTCGCCCGCAACGGTGGCAGCCTCCGCGCTGACCGGCTGCATCGAGGACAGCCGAAATTATGTGAGGTGAAGATCGTGAAGATGAAAATGACAGGAAAAGTGTTTCGGTTTGAGGATGACGTCAACACCGATTACATTATTTCATCCAAGAATAAATCCAAGATCCTTGACCGCAAGGAATTGGCGAGCCACTTAATGGAGGATATTCGCCCCCATTTTGCCGATGAACTGAATGTTGGCGATATTATCGTGGCCGGTGAAAATTTCGGCTGTGGCTCATCGAGAGAGACGGCTCCGATCGTGATCAAAGAAGCGGGGATTGCGGCGGTGGTCGCAAAGTCGTTCGCCCGAATTTTTTATCGCAATTGCATTAACATTGGACTCCCCGTTGTCACATGTGATACGGATGGCATTGAGGAAGGTCAAATGCTCACGGTCGATCTTGAAAACGGGTTCGTGCAGATAGAAGGGAGCGACAAGAAAACGACCATTGCCCCATATCCGGATCAGGTGAAGGAGCTGATGGAGGCCGGCGGTATGCTTGAGTGGCTCCGCGCAGCAGGAAAAATCAAGTAAGTTTGCATATTTGGCAATGCCAATCGCAATAAAAAACACAAGAATCTAAGGAGGAATACCAAATGGATAGAATCTGGGATAAGTTTGTTACTGAGCAGGACAAGGCGGTGTTTCAGGCAGCCGGTTACGGCAAGAGCATTGGCTACGGCAAGCGTCCTGCGCTGGTCGTGATCGACGTTCACTACAGCTTCATCGGCGACGAACCCGAAGACATCCTCGAATCCGTGAAGAAGTACCGCACAAGCTGCGGCAGAAGAGGCTGGGATTCCGTTAAGGCCATCGAGAAGCTGCTTGCCGTGTTCCGCGAGAAGAATTTTCCCATTGTCTACACGGTCAGTGAGCGCCGCAAGGACTTCTTTGACTCGGGCGTTCAGCGCGGAAAGAACTTCCGTCATGAGGAATCCACCGCGCTTATCGGCAGCAAGGGTGCACAGATCCCGCCCGAGATCGCCCCGCGTGAGAAGGACATTCTCATCAGCAAGAAGAAGCCCAGCGCTTTCTTTGGCACTCCGCTGATGAGTTATATGAACGACCTGGATGTGGATTCCATTTTCGTCGTTGGCGGCACTACCAGCGGCTGCATTCGCGCTACGGCTCTGGACTCCTTCTCCTATAACTTCAAGACCACCATTGTTGAGCAGTGCGTGTTCGACCGTTTTGAGAGTTCCCACGCTATGAACCTGTTCGATTTGAATACAAAGTACGTTGATGTGGTCGATCTGGACGATGCGATCAGCTATCTCAACACGCTCGAACCCCGAGCATAAACCAATGCGCGAATGCATTATGCCCCCTCAGAAAGGACTATAAAATTTTTGGAGGAAACGAAATGAAAACCAAGAGAATTTTTGCACTGATCCTGACGATTGCGATGGCGCTCTCTCTGGCGGCTTGCGGAACGAAGGAGACTACCCCCTCTGACGACGGGCAGAATCCTACTGAGCAGACAGACCCGAACAAGATCAGCATCAGTTCCAAGAAAATTATTTCCCTTGGCGGCGGTGTTTCCGGCGGCACTTTCGCAATGCTTGGCGCCGGTATGGCATCTGTTATCACAAACCATGTGGAAAATCTTTCCGTCAACTGCGAAGGTACCAGTGGAAGCGTTGAGGCCTGCAAGCTTGTCGGAGCGGGCGACCTGGCCTTTGCGCTCAGCGCCTCCGATGCCTTCTATACTGCGACGGTTGGCACCGGTTCCTTCGAGGGCGCTCCTGTTGATGGCCTTCGTATTGTTATGGGCGGTTACAGCGCCCCGTTCCATGTCATCGTTCGCGCGGATTCCGACATTAACTCTCTGGCTGACCTTAAGGGCAAGCGTATTACTGCCTCCGCTGGCAATACCATTCAGAACCAGCTTCCGTTCATTATGGAAGCCTACGGTTACGGGCCTGACGACTATACCGCGGTTCCCCTGAGCCAGAGTGAGGGCGCGGATGCGCTCAAGGACGGAAATGTCGACTGCATCATTCAGACTACCGGTATTGGCTCTTCCGCCTACATGGATCTGACCACCAGCATCAACTGCCGTTTCCTGAGTATGGATGAGGACAAGGTCGCGGCCATTCACGAGAAATTGCCCTATGTCACTCCTGCGGTGATTCCTGCCGGTTCCTACAAGGGACAGGATGAAGAGATCGTCTCCTGCACCACGGTGAACTTCCTCATTTCCAGCGCCTCTGTTGATGATGAGATCGTTTATGCGGTGTGCAAGGCGCTTGATATGTACAACGATGAATTTGCCGAGATCCATTACCTTGGCGCTGAGTTCACGCCCGAGTTTACGATCGAGAATCAGATCATTGAGCTGCATCCCGGCGCGGCGCAGTATTACAAGGAACTTGGTTTGATGTAAGCGGCTAATGAAAGGGCGGCGGGAACACCCTGTGCCTGCCGCCCTTTGCCCAGCTCGGCCCCCAGTGCAATAAAGCACGAAGCCATTCGACAAGAGGAGAAACAATATGGGTAACGAAGAGAATAAGGCTCCGATGGCCGAGAAGATCGACCTTACACCTGTCGAGGTCGATCCCTCACTGAGTGATGAGGCGGAATTCGGCAAGCCGGATAATGACTCCAAAAGCTATGGAATGTTCCTAAAGGCGTTTTCGATTATTGCTGCGCTGCTGGCACTCTTTCACCTCTATACGGCGCAGTTCGGAATTCTCACGGGCGTCCGGCAGAGAGCGGTACACCTCACGATCGTGTTGGTACTGACGTTTATGATCAAGCCGGCGAACCGCAAAAAACAGCGCACAAACCTGCCGCCGTTCTATGACTTTATCTTCATGCTCGGCGCGATCGTATCCGGTGCGTATATGTACATTATGGATGCGGAACTCTCCCAACGCTCTGGCACGATCTACACGATCGACGTTGTCATGGGCGTGATCCTGATTTTGCTGATTCTTGAAGCGTGCCGCCGCCTGATGGGCTGGGCGCTGCCGATCGTCGCCCTCGTGATGATCGTATACGCTTTCTTTGGGCAGTATTTCCCCGGCTTGATCGCACATCCCGGTTACAGCCTCAGACGCATCATCGGCTATCTGTTTCTTGGCACCGAAGGAGTATTCGGCACGGCGCTGAATATGTCCTCCACGGTTATCGCCATCTTTATTATTTTTGGCTCCTTCCTCAAATACACGGGAACGGGCGACTTTGTGACAGATTTCTCGGTCGCCGCCTTTGGCCGTGTCCGTGGCGGTCCTGCAAAGGTCGCCGTTATTGCCAGTACGCTCTTCGGCTCGCTGTCCGGCAGCGCTGTGGCAAATGTGGTGGCGACCGGCTCGTTCACCATTCCGCTGATGAAGCGCGTAGGCTACGAACCGCGCTTTGCTGGCGCGGTGGAGGCTGTGGCCTCTTCCGGCGGACAGATCATGCCGCCGGTTATGGGCGCGACTGCGTTCGTGATCTGCGATATTCTCGGTATGCCTTATGTTGAGGTGTGCCTGTGTGCGCTTGTTCCGGCGCTGCTGTACTACATCGCGGTATTTATTCAGGTCGATCTGCGCGCGGTGAAGCTGAATTTGCGCGGTCTTCCGGCCGACCAGCTGCCCGATTGGAGACCGATCCTTAAAAAAGGGTGGATGTCCTTCCTGCCGATCATTCTGCTGGTGGTGCTGCTTAATTACTGGTCAGCGTCCAAGGTCGGCTTTTGGGTCATCGTGAGTGCGATTGCACTTTCCTTTACGAATAAGGATACTCACATGACTCCCAAAAAGTTCTATGGCGCATTGGTGGACAGCGGCAAGGGTATGCTCGAGGTTGGCGTTTCCTGCGCGATCTCCGGCATTGTGGTCGGCGTGTTTGGCCTGACCGGACTTGGCCTGAAGTTCTCCAATGTCCTTGTGACGCTCGCGGGCGGCAATTTGTTTGCCCTGCTGATCATGACAGCCATCGCCTCTATTATTCTTGGCATGGGTATGTCTACGCTGCCGGTTTACTTGATCCTCGCAACGCTGGTCGCGCCGGCGCTGACCAAAATGGGCATTCCGCCGATCGCGGCGCATCTGTTCATCTTCTACTACGGCATTATTGCGGCGATCACTCCGCCGGTCGCTATCGCGGCCTATGCGGGTGCGAGTATCGCAAAGGAGGATCCCATTAAGGTCGGGTTGACTGCGTGCCGACTGGGCGTCGGTGCGTACATCCTGCCGTTCATGTTTGCGTTTGGACCCGCGCTTGTGCTGCAAGGCACACCGCTTGAAATTGCACAGAGTATTGTGACGGCCATCGTCGGTATCTCTTGCCTTGGCATGGCGTTTGAGGGTTATATCTATAAGATCGGTAATGTCAATGTCGTCAGCCGTGTGCTGTTGATAGCCGGTGCGCTCTGTCTGACGATCCCGGGTACGGTGACCGATCTCGTGGGGCTTGCGTTGGTTGTTGTGACTGTTGCGCTGAGCATCTTCATGAACAAGACGGCGAAAGCCAAGGCTGCTTGAGCGGAGAGGAAAGAGCCGTGAGTTATTTAGATGAGTTGTATCAACTTGACGGGAAGATCGCCCTCGTGACGGGAGCGGGACAGGGCATAGGCGAAGCGATCGCGCTTGCGCTGATGCGCTGCGGCGCGACGGCGATCCTTGCCGGCCGCACGGAATCTAAGCTGGTGCAGGTGGAGCGGAAAGCGAAGGAGTTCGGCGGGAATTGCGCTGTACGCAAGATGGATATTGCCGACCCAAAGGAGATCGACGAAGGCTTCGCGTGGATCGAGAAGACCTACGGCAGACTGGATATTCTGGTCAACAACGCCGGCGTGACGATCAAGGGCAAGGCAGAGGAATTATCGCTTGAGGACTGGCAGACGGTCATCAGCACGAATTTGACCGGCTCGTTTCTCTGCGCCCAGCACGCGGCAAACCTCATGCTCCCGCGGGGGCATGGAAAGATCATCAATGTTATCTCCACCTACGCCTTCGTGGGACGCTACCTGCGTGTGGCATATTCCGCGAGTAAGGGCGGTGAGCTTCAGATGACCAAGACGATGGCGATGGAGTGGGCATCCCGCGGCGTGAATGTGAACGCTCTCGCACCCACGGCGACGGCCACGCCCATGACAAGCGTGTATGAAACGGACGCACAGGCGCGCGCAGAGATGGAGAAAAAGATCCCTATTGGGCGGCTTGCCACGCCCGAGGACATGATCGGTGCGGCGCTGTTTCTCGCCTCTTCGGCATCCGATTTTGTTACCGGACACGCCATTCTTGTAGACGGCGGTTTTACCGCAATTTGACACAGAGATTGTAGGTTTAGGCAGGAATGACTCCTGCCTAAACCTACATACAGGGGAGACATTTAAGTATGGACTTACAACTAAGCGGAAAGCGGGTATTTGTCACAGGCGCCAGCAAAGGGATCGGCCTCGCGGTCGCGAGGGCCTTCCGGCAGGAGGGCGCTCGCGTGGCCATTAACTCGTCCAACCCGCAGAACCTTGCGCGGGCGCAGGAGGTGCTCGGCGGAGATTGCCTGACGCTCGGCGGTGATCTGGGCGATATTGACAGCATCGGAAGCATTTTTGCCCAGCTCGAAGAACGCTGGGGCGGACTGGACATTCTGGTCAACAACGCTGCGGTGATGGTTCGCACGCCGCTGCTGGAGATCGAGCCTGCACAATGGGATAAGATCATGAACACGAACCTCAGAGGCGCTTTCTTCTGCGCGCAGGCGGCCGCCCGGCTGATGATGCGGCAGGGGGGCGGTGTGATCGTAAACACATCGTCCAATGCTGCAAGGATGCCGATCTACGGCGCGGGGGTTTACGCAATGGCGAAAGGCGGCATGAACACGATGACCATGGCGCTCGCCGGTGAATTGGCGCCCTATAACATCCGGGTGAACGGCTATATGCCCGGGCTGATCGTGACGGAGCAGAGCATGTCCTCTAAGGACGCGGCGAACGAGGCGGAGCGTCTCAAGCCTGTTGCGCTGCGCCGCTACGGCACAGTTGAGGAAATGGCCGATGTGGTGCTGTTTCTCGCCTCACCGATGTCCTCCTATATGACGGGTGAGACCGTTACGGCAAACGGCGGCAAGCTCGCAATACAAAATCCATGGAAAGGTTGGGAAAGCAAATGAAGGTTTTATTGAAGAACGGGTATTTAGTAGACCCCAGCGCCTCCGCCGTGCCGGAGCTGCCTGTGAGCGTCCTGCTTGAAGATGGGCGTATCGCGGCCGTCGGTGCGGGACTGGACGCGGGAGACGCGGAGGTCTATGACTGCACGGGGCTGTATATCATGCCCGGCGTTATCGACGCTCATACCCATATCGGCTATGGCTCTGAGAGAGACTTGGAGACAGAGACAAAGAACGCCGTCTCCGGCGGCGTTACCTCGCTCATCACCTACCACCGCAAGGCGGAGAACTACCTTGAGACTGTACCCGCCTTTATAGATAAGATCAACCGAGAGGCATTCTGCAATGTCGGCATTCATCTGGGGTTGAGTACTTATGAGCAGACGGACCAGCTGGCGACCTATGTAAACGAATTCAAGATTCCCTCTTTCAAGTATTTCACGAACTACATTGGCGCGGCCGGCGTTAAGGCGGGCGTGGAGATCGTCAGCGACGCAAACCTGATCGAGTGGATGACGCGTATTGCCCGCCTGGGAGGAACGCTGTGCATCCATGCGGAAAATCAGGATGTTATTGAAAAGCGCACGGCGATCGTTAAGGCGAAAGGGGAGGATAATCTTCAGGGCTGGTATGAGGCAAGACCCCCCATTTGCGAGGCGGAGGCGATCCTGCGCTGCGCCTACTTTGCGGCGAAGACGGGGTGCCGCTTCTACGCGGTACATGTCACTTGCGCGGAGAGCCTTGAGGTGCTGCGAATGATGAAACGCCAATACCCGGACGCGCAGATCATCGTGGAGACCTGCCCGCACTACCTGACGCACACGGTCGACAGCGAGTGGGGGAACGTTGGAAAGGTCAACCCGCCGCTGCGTAAACAGTCCGACGTGGAGGCACTGTGGGCCGCCATCGAAGAGGGCTTCGTGTCCGTCGTCGCGTCGGACCATGTCGCTCGTCCGTTGGCAAAGAAAACAGGATCGATCTTCTCGGTCAACGCCGGATTTCCGGGCTGTGCAACGCTGCTGCCCGTGTTGCTGGAGGAGGGGTACCACAAGCGCGGACTGTCCCTCAACCGCATTGCACAGCTGTGCAGCGCCAATCCCGCCGAGATCTTTGGCATGGAGGGACGCGGCAGCGTGAAGGCCGGCGCGGTTGCCGATCTGACGGTGGTCAGCCTTGATCAGGTCAAGGAGGTTCCCGTCGAGTTCTCCAACGCGGACTACAACATCTATCAGGGGAAGAAGATGCGCGGCTGGCCGGTGTACACTTTTGTGAACGGCTGCGAGAGCCGACAGGCGCTTTATCAGGAAAAGGACCCCGTACCCCACGGGACTTACGTGCCGCGCACGGCTGTAAAGTAAACGCGAAAGCCTTGAAACGACTAAGTTTCAAGGCTTTTTGCTGTCCGTTTCAGTTCGCGGCGGCAAGGGGAATTTTCCGGCGGTTGCGCTCGCGCGTGCAACGCGGGGGCATTACACCGCAAACGGTGTAATGACTTCGCGGCGGGAGCCGCGAGGCCCTGAAATTCACCGACCGACGAAAGGAAACGATATGCAAAAAACAACGAACTACCAGCTCCCCAGGTGGGAAAAGACCGACCGCATCCTGATGGACGACTTCAACGGCATGACCGCCGCGCTCGCGGCAAAAGGCAACTGCCGCATTCAGGCGGGCAGCTACACCGGCACGTGGACCTGGGGCGAGGACGGCAAAAACACCATCGCCTGCTCCGGCGTTCCGCTGCTGCTGTGCGTGCTTGCCGCAGCAGGCGAGGGCGTACTGCTCGCCGCAGGAAATGTGGCCAGAGGGCAGCTGCTCCTCGGCGGCAGCAACTACACCATGAACATGACGTGGAACAGCGGCAGCGTACAGTGGTACTTCAACGGCAACCACACGTAACCGTCAAAGCTGAGGGCGGCTGGACAGACATGGGACAATAGTGGTGGGAAGTTGCGAAACTTCTCACCACTATAACGTTCAGGGGTGTACAGTAAATGACGAGCAATGAGCTGAAACATGAAGCCAAGAAGCAGGAATGGAACATAGCTATACAGGAATGCCGGGGCAGTGGTCTCTCCGTAAGCGAATGGTGCCAGCAGCGGGGCGTTACAACAACCACCTATTACCGTTGGGAGCGGGAACTTCTGACGGGAGTGCGGAGAAACGGAACACCGCCATCAACGACCGTGACCTTTGCGGAGCTGCCGGCGCCGAAGCAGGTGTCTCGCAATGTTTCGGAACATTGCGCCACGCTGCATATTGGCAGTGCCAGTCTGGACATTTACTCGGGATGCGATGCAGAACAGCTGAAAATGCTGGTGGAGCTTCTGCGCCTATGTTGAATGACTTCACTGGTGCAGATAAAGTCTATATTGCCTGTGGCTACACGGATCTGCGTAAAGGCATAGACGGCCTGGCGCGTCTCGTCCAGCAGCAGTTTGCGTTAGATCCGTTTACCAACACGCTGTTTTTGTTCTGCGGACGGCGGCGGGATCGGATCAAGGGCTTGTACTGGGAAAAAGATGGCTTCATCCTGCTGTACAAACGACTGGAAATGGGCGCGTATCAATGGCCGCGCTCTGAATCCGAGGTAATGCTATTGCTCCCGACTTTTCAAGCTGGAGCAGGCGATTGCAGAGCTGACACCGGAGGAGCGATATGAAAAGCGGCTGGAGCAGGAGAAACCTGTTTTAGACGCGTTGTTGTCACGGGCAAATGAGATGCAGGGGAAAACCGCGCCGAAATCCGCGTTGGGCAGGGCCATCGGTTCTGCTCCTTTCCTCGATTTTGCAAGCAAAGCATACCGGAAGAAGGCGCGGAAAGCTATTCACCAAGTCTAACGAAGAAGCAT
>OJNV01000496.1_pt1 | contig 24401 bp, 18 predicted proteins | sample 1597961 | NCBI WGS metagenome assembly OJNV01 (sample SAMN01915220, study PRJEB22387) | human gut metagenome | isolation source: stool | host: Homo sapiens | place: USA
AGTTATAAAAATAGGGAAACGATCGTTTCCCCATTTTTACCTTCTTTCTATTTCTTCATCAACGCTTGTTGCCATTTCCAGGCATTGGCCAGGGTTTCTTCGATAGGAACTTCGGCTTTCCATCCCAATTCCTGATTAGCCAGGGTAGTATCTGCCCATACTTTCTCGATATCTCCGGCCCGTCGTCCTACGATTTTGTAGTTTACTTTTTCGCCGGTAGCTTTTTCAAAAGCTTTGATCAAACCCAATACCGAAAGCCCGTTTCCTGTTCCGATATTGAAATATTCGTAATTGGCTTTATTTTTTCCGTCGAGTAAACGCCGGATAGCCACAACGTGAGCTTTCGCAAGGTCAACCACGTTGATAAAGTCGCGAATGCAAGAGCCGTCGGGGGTGTCGTAATCGTCGCCGAAGATGCTCAATTCCTTACGCACGCCAATAGCAGTCTGGGTGAGATAAGGAACAAGGTTTTGTGGAACACCGTTTGGCAATTCGCCAATTTCTGCCGATGGATGCGCACCGATTGGGTTGAAGTAGCGCAGCAAAATAGCCTTGATTGGCGCACCGCTCTTCACCACGTCGGCAATGATGTCTTCACTCATCTGCTTGGTTGCGCCGTAAGGTGAAGTTGCTTTCTTGGTTGGAGCGTCTTCTGTGATAGGATTCTTATCTGGTTCGCCATACACGGTGCAAGAAGAAGAGAACACAAAGCCTTTCACACCGTAAACAGGCATCAAATCGAGCAAGTTGATGAGAATGTTGAGGTTGTTACGGTAATAGAGAATAGGTTTGTGAATCGACTCGCCCACTGCCTTACTTGCGGCAAAATTGATAATGCCGTTGATGCCAGGGTTTGCCTTGAACAATTCGTGCAGTGTGTCGATATTTGTGCAGTCACCCTCCACAAACACTGGGCGAATGCCTGTGATTTTCTCAATACCGTCAAGCACTTCGATGTTGCTGTTCGACAAGTTGTCGATAATCACAACTTCGTAACCTGCTTGTTGCAATTCCACGGTGGTGTGGGAACCGATAAATCCCAAGCCGCCAGTAACAAGAATTTTTCCTTTCATTTTGATTACTTTTTGATTGATTTTATAATATGTTCCACGATTCTGCCACAAGCCAATCCATCGCCGTAAGGATTTATTGCCTTGCTCATCTTTTCATACTGTTCTTTCGAATCCAGCAGCAGCTGCATGTTTGACACGATTTTCGCATAGTCGGTGCCGACCAGTTTCACCGTACCTGCATCAAGAGCCTCTGGGCGCTCAGTGGTGTCGCGCATCACGAGCACCGGTTTTCCAAGCCCAGGAGCTTCCTCCTGAATGCCGCCGCTGTCGGTAAGCACAATGCTTGATTTCTCCATCAGATACACGAAGTTGAGATATTCAAGCGGCTCGATGAAGAATAAGTTGCTGGAAGCGTCGATGCTGCCGCCAAACACTTCTTTGATGGGTCGGCGCACATTGGGATTAAGGTGCATCGGATACACGTAATCCACATTCGGATAACTTTCGCTCAAGGTCTTAATTGCATTGCAGATGTTCTTGAAGCCTTCTCCGAAGTTTTCTCTACGGTGACCGGTAATTAGCACAAGGCGGCGTGTGCCGTCGTCGAGTCGGCCCACATCGTAGCCCTGCTCTTTCAGGCGAGCCGACAATGAGGCAGAGAGTGTGGTGTCGTTTTTAATTCTGTCCACCACCATGTGAAGCGCGTCAATCACAGTGTTGCCTGTCACGATAATCTTTTCTTTTCCCACTCCCTCATCAAGCAAATTCTGACGGCTGAGCGGTGTGGGCGAAAGGTTGAATGTGGCAATGCGACCCGTAATCTGACGGTTCATTTCCTCAGGCCAAGGGCTGTAGATGTTGTGCGTGCGCAAGCCTGCTTCCACATGTCCTACGGGAATCTGCTGGTAAAATGCTGCCAAAGCGGCTGCCATGCTGGTGGTGGTGTCGCCATGCACAAGCACCACATCGGGCTGCACCTCTTTGAGCACATCACGCATTCCCAAAAGCACACGAGAGGTAATATCGTATAAATCTTGACCCGACTTCATGATATTCAAGTCGTAGTCGGGGGTGATATCAAATATCTCCAGCACCTGGTCAAGCATCTCACGGTGCTGACCAGTAACACACACTATGGTATCGACTTCTTCGTGACGCTTCTGAAACTCCTTCACGAGTGGAGCCATTTTGATGGCTTCGGGACGAGTTCCAAAAACGAGCATTACTTTCTTCTTCATAATTCAGTATAATTGGAGTATTTGCCACGTGGAAGCCACAATGGCAAATACTTACACTTTGCAAAAATAATGATTTTTTACAACATTCGCAAACGCCCTATTTTCTTGTGATTTTGAAAATAGTGCCTTCAATCAGCGAGCAATACACATCGCCATTGGCATCTACCTCAAAACCATTCACTTCGCTTGTGCCCATTGGGTAAGAAACCACAAGCTGGTGGGTAGCGGCATCTACGATTGAGAGCTGGCCGTGGCGACTACCGGCATACACAAATCCATCGTGCTCAATCACGATACATGGAGCGTGCTCATAACCCAAACCGAGGTCGGTTTTCCAAAGGAGCTTGTAACTGTTGCCTTCGGTGCTCATAGCCACCAATTCACCGTCCATAGTCTTGGCATAAGCCACTTTTCCGTCTTCGCTGCGGCCTAAACTTTCACGAACTTTATTCTCATTCTTTTCGCGCCAAATCTGCTTGCCGCTTTTTCTGTCAACGGCTGTTGCCACACGGTCGGGAGCCACAACCACCACCTTGTCGGCAGTAACCACTGGCACCACGTTGCCTGGACTGAAGAGGTTCACAGTCTTGCCATTGTTCCACTTCCATTGGAGCTTGCCGCTTTTTTTGTTGATCGAACGCAAATAGGTGTCCCATGCGCCAAAAATCACATCGCCACCATCAATCACAGGGGCTGCTTGGCAATAGTTGTCGATGTCGTCGAAGCGCCACACTAATTTGTGCTTGGCGATGTCCCAAGCTTGGAATGTCTTGTAACCACCTTGGTAAAGGATGCCTTTTTCTATCACACCATCAGCCACATAGGGACCGTCGGCATTGAAAGCGTATGTTTCCTTGCCCGATTTCTTGTCGAGCCATACCAAGCGGCGGTCGGCTGTTGGCAACACCACATATTTGCGGTCAACCGCTGGGCGCGAATAAAGCATCGCTGCGGTTTTATATTCCCATTTCACTTTATGTGTCTGCTTGTCAAGAGCCTTGCAGATGCCTAAAGAATTACCGAAATAAATGTTTTTCTCGTCCAAGCCCAAACGGGTGAAGATAGTGGCGTTGTCGGCAAACACCTTTTCTACAGCAAAGCGTGCATCTTCTTTAGTTTGTAAAGAGGCAGGTGCTGGGCTGTCGTAGTATTCGGTGTTCATCTTGTATGCATACATTGGAATGGGAGCCTGGTCTAAAATCTTGTTGTAAACGTGAATCCAATTCGATTTCAAGTCCACATTCATGAGGGTATAGCCGTAATCGCCGTTACCCATATCAAGGGCACGAACAATCAGTCCGTTGATGCCGTCGGTCTCATACAGGCGCCATCTGTGATAGTGGCCGCACTGGTGAGTAATCACTGGATATTTCTTCAGAATAGCCACATAGTCGCGATAGTTGTCCAAGTCGTCGAGAATTGGATAGTGGTTCACGCTCAGCACCTTCATGCCAGGCTTCACCTTCTCCGAGAGTGTCTTGTCGAGCCAAATCAAGTCCTCTTGCTTGATATGACCGTCGCCCATCTTCATGAATGGGCCACAGTTCATGCCCACTACCACCAAGTTGCCAACGGTGAACACAAAGCGGTCGGCGCCCCAAAGGTCGTTGAAAGTCTTGCATGCGCTTTGGCTCCAATTGTTTTCGTGGTTGCCAGGGATGATGTAGTATGGTTTGGTGAAAGCGTCGAAAATCGACTTCACATTACGGAGTTGCTCGTCGCTACCCTCGTTGGTCAAGTCGCCAGAAACGATTACATAATCCACATCGCTTTTGTTGACTTCCGCTACTGCGGCTTTCAGTTTTGCCTCATTAGCGTTGCCTGGAGTGACATGGACGTCGCTAAAGATAGCGAATTTTTGAGCGGAAAGAGTGACACAGCACACAAACAGTGCCAAAACCAGTGTCACCACTCTTAATTGATTAGTTTTCATTTGATTGTAAATATGTGTTTAAATAACAGCAGTGCTCCTGGGAGCACTGCCTTAATTATAAAGTTTGTATTAATCCAGTTTGTGAATAATTAAGCCTGAGCGCAACTTTGGTTCAAACCAAGTGGCCTTTGGAGGCATAATGTTGCCAGAGTCGGCGATGTCGATAATCTGACGCATGGTCACAGGATAAAGTGCCAAAGCCATCTTCATTTCACCAGAGTCAACTCTGTTTTTCAACTCACCTAAGCCACGGATACCGCCCACAAAGTCGATACGCTTGTCGGTACGCAAGTCCACGATGTTGAGAATGTCGCGCAAGATGTAGTCGGAAGAAATCTTCACGTCGAGCACACCGATTGGGTCGTTGTCATCGTAAGTGCCTTCTTTCGCTGTGAGTGAATACCACTTGCCGCCCAAGTAAAGTGAGAAATTGTGGAGAGCTGCTGGACGATAGATTTCTGTGCCCTTGTCTTCTACAACAAACTTCTCTCCCACTTTTTTCAGGAATTCTTCGTCGGTAAGCCCATTGAGGTCTTTCACCACGCGGTTGTAGTCCATCACCTTCAAGTGTGATTCTGGGAAGCATACAGCCAGCAGGTAGTTGTATTCCTCTTTGCCTGTGTGGTTAGGGTCGGCCTTTGCCTTTTCCTCTCCCACATGCGCAGCAGCAGCTGTACGGTGGTGACCATCTGCGATATACAGATATGGAATCTTCGCAAAAGCTTCGGTGATTTCGTTGATTACCGCATCATCAGAAATGCACCACAATGTGTGACCGATGCCGTCTTCCGACACGAAGTCGTATTCTGGCTGAGTTTTTGCTGTTTGAGCAATCACTCTTTCAAGCACCTCGTTTGTAGGGAATGACAAGAACACAGGTTCAATGTTTGCATTATTGATTTCAATATGATGCATACGGTCCACTTCCTTTTCCTTACGGGTCAACTCGTGCTTTTTGATTTTGCCAGTGAGATAGTCGTCAACACTTGCTCCTACCACCAAACCATATTGGGTGCGACCATCCATGGTTTGAGCGTAAAGATAGTATTGCTCCTTCTCATCCTGCACAAGCCAGCCTTCGCGTTGGAACTTCTGGAAATTCTCAACAGCCTTGTCGTAAACCTTCTCTTCATGCTCGCCAGTGCCTGGCTCGAAATCAATTTCAGGTTTAATGATGTGATACAGCGATTTCTCGTTGCCTTCAGCTTCAGCTCTTGCTTCTTCACTTGAAAGCACATCATAAGGCTTTGAAGCCACTTGCTCTACAAATTGCTTAGGTGGACGAAGTCCTCTAAACGGTTTAACTTTTGCCATAGTGTTAGTAGTTTTATAAATAATAATGTTAAGGTGGTGTAAATAATATTACTTTCGGAGGATAGTTTGAGCACGGTCAGGACCTACCGACACGATTGTGATGGGCACTTCAAGCTTTTCTTCAAGATACTTGATGTAATCCTTAAATTCCTGAGGGAATTGGTCTTCACTTGTCATGCTGGTCATATCGGTTTTCCAACCTTTAATTTCTGTATATACGGGCTTGATGTCGTGCTCGATTGAGAATGGAAAATCACGGGTCACTTTGCCGTTGATTTCGTAGGCATCACAAGCCTTGATGGTGTCGAATCCGTCGAGCACATCGCTCTTCATCATAATCAACTGGGTCACGCCATTGAGCATGATGGTGTAGCGCAAAGCCACGAGGTCGATCCAGCCACAGCGGCGTTCGCGACCGGTCACAGCACCAAATTCATGACCGATTTGACGAATGGTTGCGCCAGTCTCGTCAAACAGTTCGGTTGGGAATGGGCCGCTACCCACGCGGGTGCAATATGCCTTGAAAATACCGAACACTTCGCCAATCTTGCTTGGAGCCAAACCTAAACCAGTGCAAGCACCTGCGCAAATGGTGTTTGAAGAAGTCACGAATGGATATGAGCCGAAGTCCACATCAAGCATACTGCCTTGAGCACCTTCGCAAAGCACGCTCTTACCTTCTTTCAGTTGTTTGTTGATAAAGAACTCGCTGTCAATCAAATCGAATCCTTTCACATATTCGATGCTCTCCATCCATTTCTTTTCAAGCGCTTCCACATCAGGAGTCTCGCCAAGCGCTTTCAGCAATGTGATGTGGCGCTGTTTTGCTGCATTATATTTTTCGAGGAAGTTTTCTTCGATGTCGCCCACACGCAAACCGTTACGGCTGATTTTGTCGGTGTAAGTAGGACCAATGCCTTTACCAGTTGTGCCGATTTTGCTATCACCCTTGAGCTTTTCGTTAGCAGCGTCAAGCAGGCGGTGAGTAGGAAGAATCAAATGAGCTTTCTTTGAAATTTTCAATACTTTCGTAATGGCAACACCTTGCTTTTCAAGGTCGCGGGCTTCTTCAGCGAAGAGCACTGGGTCGAGCACCACGCCATTACCAATCACATTCATTTGTCCGTTTTGGAAAATTCCGGAAGGAATTGAGCGAAGCACGAATTTCTTGCCTTCAAACACGAGGGTATGACCGGCGTTTGGGCCACCTTGAAAACGAGCAACCACATCGTAGCGTGGTGTGAGCACATCCACTACTTTACCTTTTCCTTCATCTCCCCATTGTAAACCCAAAAGAACGTCAACTTTCATAATTACTTTTTTGTTTTTATATTTTGTTTTTTCTTGTTTCTCGCACAGGTGTTACACAGTCCGTTAACACACATAATTCGATATTGCTCGCTAAATGCGGCATAGCGCTTGGCATGAAGCTCTTCCGCCAACGCCAGATCCTTAACGGTTTTCACCTTTCCACAGCCCAAACACACCAGGTGAATGAACTTCACCTCGCTTATGCGGGTGAATTGCAACTTTAGCAGTCCTTCATTGAAAAACCTGCAAAGAATGCCTGCTTTGGTAAGCAACTCCAAATTGCTATACACCGTGGATTGACTCACCTTAAACGCATCGGATTGAAGTTGTTGACATAACAGCTCTGCTGTGAAAGGTTTGTTAAACGCAAGTGCCTTGCTTAAAACGGCAAACCTTTCGGGGGTTTTCCTATAATTGCCCTTCTCCAGAAAATTACTGAAGTTCTTGACAATGGCGCTATTATTCAACACGTCGCTCATAGCTAAAAAATATCTCTACAAAGATAAGAAATATTACAAACATAGGAAAATATTTTTAACGGCAATCACACTCCTTGATAAAATAGCCATTATTGGCTAGGATTTGGGCGTTTTTTCTCGATATTGCTTGCTCATACCGCTTTTTTTTCGGAAATTTGCAGAATATTTACACATTGTTTATAAATAAAGAATTAAAATTATAATGGAAATAACAGTTGCTCAGCTCGCGGCCATGGTCCACGGAACTGTGGATGGCGATGCTTCAGTACGTATCAACAACTACTCTAAAATTGAAGAAGCCACTGAAGGTTGCTTAACCTTTTTGGCTAACGTAAAATATACTCACTTCATCTACACCACCAAGGCTTCTGCTGTGCTGGTGCGAAACGACTTCCAACCAGAGAAGCCCATTAGCGCCACACTCATCAGAGTGGAAGACCCTTACAAGACTCTCGCCGACCTGCTCAACATGGTCAGTGCTCAAGCCCCTGAGAAAGTGGGCATCGAGCAGCCTTGCTTCATCAGTGAAGGTGTTGAGGTCGATGAAAAAGCCTATGTGGGTGCGTTTGCCTATATCGGCAAGGGTGTGAAATTGGGTAAAGGCGTGAAAATTTATCCACAAGTGTATGTGGGCGACGATGTGACCATTGGCGACAACGTAATCCTCTACCCTGGCGTGAAGGTGTATCACGGCTGTAAGATTGGCAACCGCTGCATCGTGCACGGTGGTGCCACTATCGGTGCCGACGGCTTCGGTTTCGCTCCAAAGGAAGACGGCACTTACGAGAAAATCTCTCAAATCGGCATCGTGATTCTTGAAGACGATGTGGAAATCGGTGCCAACACCAGCATCGACCGCGCCACTATGGGTGCCACCGTCATCAAGCAAGGTGCAAAACTCGACAACCTTATCCAGATTGGCCACAATGTGGAAATCGGCGAAAATACCGTGATGGCTGCTCAAGTGGGTGTGGCTGGTTCTACCAAGATTGGCAAACACAATATGGTGGGCGGACAGGTTGGTTTCGCAGGTCATATCACTGTGGGCGACCAAAACGGCATCGGTGCGCAATCTGGTATTCCTAACAGCATCGGCTCAAAGCAGCGTGTGCTTGGCTCACCTGCCATCAACGTGCTCGACTTTGCGCGCACACAAGTTTACCTCAAGCGTCTGCCATCGTTATTCAACGATGTGAGCGCAATTAAGAAAGACATTGAGGCTCTTCAAAAAGACTAATAAAAAATTCAAGATATATTTAATGAAACAAAAAACATTAAAAAGCGAGTTCTCCGTTAGCGGCAAGGGATTGCATACAGGTGTGCATGTGACTGCCACTTTCAAACCTGCCGAAGTGAACACAGGATACAGAATTAAGCGCATCGACTTGGAAGGCGAACCTATCATTGAAGCCCTTGCCGAAAACGTGACCGAAACAACCCGTGGCACTGTGGTTTCGAGCAAAGCCGACAAGAATGTGAAGGTGAGCACCATCGAGCACGCATTGGCAGCCCTCTACACTGCCGGCATCGACAACTGCTTGATTGAGGTGGATGCAGCCGAACTCCCAATTCTCGACGGTAGCGCAATCATCTACTGCAATAAAATTGAAGAAGTAGGCATTCAAGAGCAAGAAGAGGAAAAGGAATACTATGTGGTGAAGAAGCGTATCAAGGTTTTTGACCCCGAAACCGGTTCTTCTCTGATTGTTCTCCCCGACGATGAACTGTCGATGGACGTGATGATTGAATTTAATTCGCCAGTTTTGAGCAATCAGTTTGCATCGCTTGAGCATGTGTCGGCTTTCAAGAGTGAGATTGCGGCAAGCCGCACATTCGTTTTCGTTCGCGAAATCCTTCCTTTGCTGCAAATGAACCTCATTAAGGGTGGCGACCTCGACAACGCTATCGTTATCCACGATAAGGAAATGCCGAAAGAAGACCTCGACCGTCTTGCAGACCTGATGAACGTGCCACGCAAGCAAGTGAGCGAGTTGGGCTATCTCAACAACAAGCCTTTGGTGTATAAGAATGAGCCAGCACGCCACAAACTGCTCGACCTTCTCGGCGACCTTTCTTTGATTGGCCGTCCGCTGAAAGGCCGAATCGTGGCTACAAAGCCTGGGCACACCATCAACACCACTTTGGCAAAGAAAATCCGCAAGGAGCTTCGTTACCAAAATGTGCAAGCCCCAAGCTACGACCCTAACAAGGAACCAATATTCGGCATCAACGACATTCGCCGTATGCTTCCACACCGCTACCCAATGCAGTTGGTTGACAAGGTGATTGAAATGGGCAAAAACCACATTGTGGGTGTGAAAAATATCACCTCAAACGAGCCATTCTTCCAAGGTCACTTCCCTGAAGAGCCTGTTATGCCTGGCGTGCTTCAGGTTGAGGCAATGGCGCAAGTGGGCGGTTTGCTCGTGCTCTCACAAGTGGAAGACCCCGAACGCTACTCCACCTACTTCATGAAAATCGACAACGTGAAGTTCCGCCAAAAGGTGGTGCCTGGCGACACACTCATTTTCCACCTCTCATTCATCACTCCTATCCGTAGAGGCTGTGCTGTGATGAAGGGCTACGCTTTCGTGGGCGAGAAGATTGTTTCGGAGGCTGAATTTATGGCGCAAATCGTAAAAAACAAATAAGTAACAGTAAAAACTATATCATAAAAAGAAATATGGAACAATACCCCTTTGCCGTAATTGATCCGAGTGCAAAGATTGGCGAGAATGTGAAAATCGGTCCATTTGTCACTATCGACGGAAATGTTGAAATTGGCGATGGCACCGTCATCGACAGCAACGTGACCATTCACTCTGGCGCAAGAATCGGTAAAAATTGCCACATACACTCTGGCGCAGTGATTAGCGACATTCCCCAAGACCTCAAATTTAAAGGAGAGGAAACTTTAGCTATCATTGGCGACAACACCAGCATTCGCGAGTTTGTGACTATCCACCGCGGTACCGCTTCGCAAGGAAAAACCGTGGTAGGCAGCAACTGCCTGATTATGGCATACTGCCACGTGGCGCACGACTGTGTGTTGCACGACCGCATCATCATGTCGAACGCCGTTCAGCTCGCTGGCGAAGTGGAGGTTGAAGACTGGGCTATCATTGGTGGCGGCACTCTCGTGCACCAATTCACCCACATTGGTCCTCACGTGATGATTCAAGGTGGCTCGCAAGTGAACAAGGATATTCCCCCTTACGCAATGATTGGCCGTCAACCCATCTCTTACATGGGCATCAATTCCGTGGGCCTTAACCGTAGAGGTTACACCCAAGAGCAAATCGAGACTATCAACAATGTGTATCGAGCACTGTATTTCTCTGAACTCAACTTCCGCGACGCTATCGCAAAGATTGAGGCAGAAATGCCTGCATCAGCTGAACGCGACATCATTGTTGACTTCGTGAAAAATTCTCCTCGCGGCATCGTTCGCAAAGTGTAATTCCACACATTATATAATATAAAAGGCGGTTACCTCAACAGAGAGGTAACCGCCTTTTGTTTTTAATTGACCGATGAGGATGTGTCAAATCACAAAAAACAGCGCCATAGCGTAGGAACATGCTTTTGGCATGTTTCCAAGGCGTTGATACATTGCGGATTGCATTGAAACATGCCGAAGGCATGTCCCTACGTTATGATGAATCGCCAAATTTGACACACGTTTTTTGTTTTTAATTGACCGATTTGGGATTATAAGCCTCGCTCCAGTTTGTCGAGTTTTTCGCCGTCGTTCAGCCTGTAGTAAATGTCGCGGAGTATGCTTCTCGCGTCCACGCTGTCATGGCTAATTTGGAACGCCTTTTCCAAATATTCCTTTGCCTTGTCAAATATAGGGGTCAATTCCTTCGAGAGCTTTGCGTTCGATTTTTTCGGATTGTCTTGAATGTATTTCAACGCCTCAAGATAGTAGCACCTGCCAGCATCGAAGTTGGTTTGATAATCATCAGGCATAAGTTCCACAGCCCTGATATAATATGGACGTGCCTGCATATAGCTTGATTGCGACTCCACTATCTGCCCTTTTATGGTGTAATAATTGGCGTTGAGCGAGTCCATCAGTATAGCCTGGTCAAGCATCATCTCTGCCTCTTTCATTTTTCCATGATAAATGCAGTCGTTAATCATGATGCGCATATATCGCACATCTTGCTTTCCATAAAGTTGATAAGCCTCTTTCGTCACTTTCACCATCGTGGCTGTGTCGCCAAGCTGGTGGAGCACATTAATATCGTGGTCGAATGCGCTTTTCTTCACCACACCCAACGAGCGTGCTTGGGTGAACAGGTCGTGCGCTTCCCTTAGTTTTTTAAGTTGGACCGCCGCCATGGCTTGGAAATAACGCATTTCGCCGATTACAGTGTCGGAGTCAACTTTGTGCTTCACAATTTGCTGCGGAATGGTCACCAAGTTGTAATAAATGCCCCAAAGCTTGTAGGCATTCCCCATATCTTTCGCCTTATACAAATCGGCTCCAGCAGCACTGTAGTCAACCACATATCCCATCATTTTGTGCCAAATTTCTTTTGAGAATTTGGTTTTCACTTTCTGTTTCTGTGTGGCTTTGTCAATTTTCGGAGTGCCATCGCGATTGGTTACCAAAATAGTGTCTAATTTCAGTGCTTTTTGGCAATAGTCATAGCCACTCACCAGTGAATTACCCATTTCTTTCACGTCGAATGAGTTGCCCACTGATTTATTCACACGATTCTTGTCGTAGATGCCAAACTCTACCCGAGCAGCCAACCACCATGTTTCGGCAAGGTCTTGCGTTGCCTCGTTGGTGAGTGCCGGTTTCAGTTTCGCCTGTGCATTTTTATAGGCTTTCAAATCAGCAGACAGGTCACCAATACTTTTCTTCACTTCTTCCAATGTGCGCTTCTGCGCATTCACTGGCGAAAAAGCAAAAAAAGCCATCAAAGCAAGTGATAAAAAATAACGATACTTCATCTGCGAATGATTCTTTTTTTTAGGTAAAGTGCTGCGCAGTCCACACTATTTTTTGGTCTGCACAGCGCTTAAAAAAATTTATTTAATAATTAATTTATTGAATCTCGTTGCACAACATTATTTTTGTTGAGCTGGAGCTGTAGCCTCTGCTGGTTGAGCCTTTGGCTTCAAGATGTTCAAACCGTACTTGATGTTGTCGATGAAAGCTTCAGTGCCAGTTTGACCATTTTCTTTAGCTCTTTCAAGATAGCCAAGTGCTTCTTCATACAATGGAATTACCACTGGAGCAGCTTGTTCGTTGGTTGCATCTGGGTGAGATTGCAGATAGTCTTGAGCCTTCTTCCAAAGACCGTGACCAGCTCTGTAGAGTGCGTCAGGATATTTTGGATTCAATTCAATAGCTTTCTTGTAAGCAGCGACAGCTTCATCAGCAGTCTTGGTGGTGTCGTTGGTGTAAACGTCGCCAAGCATGCATTGGTAAGTTGCGTTAGCTGGCTCAGCAGCGATAGCACCTTCGAGAAGAGTGTATGCTTTTGCATATTCCTTCTTGTCGAGAATAGTTTGAAGGTAGCGAGCCAAACTTGCAGCCTTGTAGTCGCCAGTGTTCACACCAAAGAGCTTACCAGTGAAGCCATACTTCATTGCTTCGCCAAATGCTGCGAAAGCGTCCATATCGGAATTCATGTTGTAGTCGCAAAGACCCTTCATAAAGTAGATTTGACCCATAATGGTATCGGCAGGTTGTGCAACCTTGTTTTCGATAGCCATTGGCGATTTTATCAATTGGCAGTATTTGCCATACACAGCAGAAGCTTCTGCATTCTTTTGTGCTTGGTAGTAGTTGTCACCTACTGTGAGCAAGTCACCGATGTGAGCGCACAAGATAGGAACAATCTTCTTTGAATATTTAGTTTCGATTTTCTTCAAAGAACCATCCTTGTTGAGCTTCTTTACAGAGTCGAGTGGAAGAGCTTCCTGGAAGTCAGCAAAACCCTTGAGAAGGTTTGCAGCCATTTGGTCTTTGTCCACTTTGTCTGGACTCAATTGCATAGTACCCAAATCCTTGTCATAAGCTTCAAAAGCAGCCTTACCTGATTTGAAGAGCGATTCTGCAGTGTTTTGTGCAGATGCTGACCCCGCCAGCATCAATGCACTTGCTAAGAGCATAATTGTTTTCTTCATAATTCAAATATTAAAAAATTAATAGTTATTCGTTATTATCTGTATTGTTGTTTTCTGTTTCGTTGTCCACTTCTGGAACATTATTTTCTATATCATCAATATTGATGTCTTCGTCAACCTCTGGTTGGGTTTGCACCTTGCATACCGATGCAATTTCGTCGTTCTTCTTCTCCAAGTTGATAAGACGAACACCCTGGGTGTTGCGGCCCATCACTCGCAGGTCGGTCACTTTCATACGAATCATGATACCCGATTTGTTGATAATCACGAGGTCGTTGTCATCGTTCACGTTCTTGATGGCAATGAGTTTACCAGTCTTGTCGGTGATGTTCATTGTCTTCACGCCCTTACCGCCACGGTGAGTGATGCGGTAGTCGTCGAGTTCGCTACGCTTGCCCATACCCTTCTCGGAAACCACGAGCACATTATCGTTGGCGCCTGTACGCATACAAATCATACCCACGATACCGTCTTCAGGACCATCAAGGGTCATACCCTTCACTCCCGTTGATGGACGGCCCATGTTGCGAACCTGGTTTTCGTTGAAGCGGATTGCACGGCCGTTCTTGTTGGCGAGAATGATTTCGCTGTCGCCTTCGGTCAATACTGCGTCGATGAGTTGGTCGTTTTCAAGCAAGTTGATAGCGATCACACCATTGGTGCGTGGACGCGAATATTCCTTCAATGCGGTTTTCTTCACCACACCATTCTTCGTTGCGAAAACGATGTTGTGCGATTCGTTGTATTCAGGGTCTTTCAACTTGGTGACACGGATAATGGCTTGAACGCGATTATCTGGACCAAGGTTGAGCAAGTTCTGAATAGCGCGACCCTTTGAGTTCTTCGAACCTTCAGGAATCTCAAACACACGGAGCCAATAGCAGCGGCCTTGCTCGGTGAAGAACAGCATATAGTTGTGGTTGGTGGCTTCAAACACACGCTCGATAAAGTCTTCATCGCGTGTTTCGCTGCCCTTTGCACCCACTCCACCACGAGCTTGTGTGCGATATTCAATGAGAGGCGTACGCTTAATATAACCGAAGTGAGAAATAGTGATAATCATTGGGTCGTCGGCGTAGAAGTCCTCTGCGTTCATTTCCTCAGCCGAATACTCGATTTCGGTCTTGCGCTCATCGCCAAACTTTTCACGCACCTCAATCAATTCATCTTCAATCACCTTGCGGCAAGTGACAGGATTGTTGAGAATGTCTTCCAAGAATGCGATACGCTTGCGCAGTTCCTCCAACTCGTCGCGGAGCTTGTCTTGCTCAAGATTGGTGAGCTGACGCAGACGCATTTCCACGATAGCGCGAGTCTGAACATCATCGAGTTCGAAGCGTTCCGACAGGCGTTGACGTGCCTCGTCGGTGTTCTTACTGCTGCGGATGATGTGAATCACCTCATCGATATGGTCAGATGCAATAATCAAGCCCTCCAGAATGTGAGCACGGTCGAGTGCCTTCTTCAACTGGAATCGTGTGCGACGAATCACCACTTCGTGACGGTGATCGAGGAAGTGTTGCAGAATTTGCTTCAAGTTCACGGTTTGTGGTCGGCCATTCACCAGACACACATTATTAACGCTGAACGACGACTGCAATTCTGTCATCTTATAGAGCTTATTGAGAAGCACGTTAGGATTCTGGTCCTTCTTCACATCAATCACGATACGCATACCTTGGCGGTCACTTTCGTCGTTGATGTTGCTGATGCCTTCAATCTTCTTTTCCTCCACCAGTCGAGCGATAGCCTCAATCAGTTCACGCTTGTTCACGTTGTAAGGAATTTCGCTCACCACAATCTTGTCGCGGTCGTTTTCGGTTTCGATTTCTGCTTTCGCACGAATCACCACGCGTCCGCGTCCAGTCTCAAATGCGTCTCTCACGCCCTGATAACCATGGATAATACCACCTGTTGGGAAGTCGGGGGCTTTGATGAATTGCATCAAGTCGGAAATCTCCATTTCTGGATTTTCGAGCAGTGCCAAGCACGCATTAATCGACTCGGTGAGGTTGTGAGGTGGCATATTGGTTGCCATACCCACCGCAATACCGCTACCGCCATTCACCAGCAAGTTAGGGAATCGTGTTGGAAGCACTTGAGGTTCTTCGAGGGTGTTGTCGAAGTTGGGGTCGAAATCCACGGTGTCTTCATCCAAGTCACGCATCATTTCCTCACCCATCTTTGCCAAACGGGCCTCGGTGTAACGCATAGCCGCAGGGCTGTCGCCGTCGATAGAACCAAAGTTACCTTGACCATCTACCAATGGATAGCGCATTGCCCATTCCTGAGCCAAACGCACCATTGCAAGATAAACGGAAGAGTCACCGTGTGGGTGATATTTACCGAGCACATCACCGACGATACGTGCCGACTTCTTGTAAGGCACATTTGAGAAGTTGCCGAGCTTGTTCATACCGTAGAGCACTCTTCGGTGTACAGGCTTGAAACCGTCTCGAATGTCGGGGAGAGCACGAGAAACAATCACCGACATCGAATAGTCGATGTACGACGACTTCATCTCGTTTTCAATGTTGATCTCAATAATTCGATCGTTGTTCATTTACTATAAATTTAAATTAAAATTACACATCGCCGCACCCACAAATCAGGCTAAAATTGCGCCCCAGTCCTCATGAAATGCAGCAAGTCTTCTAATTTACAAAGTTAATAAAAATTATCGGATTAATCAACCATTTATTGGCAAACTACAATATTTTAAAAGATCTCCAAACACTGATTTAAATTTTGGCACGATAATTGCAATATTACTAAATCAGATATTACATTTTTCAAAAAAATAAACTACACAAATACAAACTGAGCAGTAAATTGTTTCTGTAAAATTTGCATCTATGACTACAGAACACTTGTTTGGTTTAACCACATAGAAAATTTTCTTACATTATCCACATTTTTAGTGTGATACAGATTATGAGATACGACGAACTGACAGAAAAAAGCAACTTTGAATGGCAGCACGGCACTTTCCCCCTGCCCCAAGACGGTGCTGGATTCACAAGCGACGACGATGATGACGACGACACCATCGACGACAACCGTGATTCCGACAGCGGAAGCCAGGAGCAAGGCCACGCTGGCGGAGAAAAGCGCACGCAGCGACGAAATGTCATAAAAAATGACAGCGGAACACCTGTCATCGACAAATACGGCAAAGACATCACAAAAGTGGCGAGCGAAGGCGGTCTCGACCCCGTGGTGGGCAGAGAGAGCGAAATTGAGCGCATCGCACAAATTTTGAGCCGCAGGAAAAAGAACAATCCCGTGTTGATTGGCGAGCCCGGTGTGGGTAAATCTGCCATCATTGAGGGCTTGGCACTTCGCATTATTCAGCGAAAAGTGGCGCGTGTGCTGTTCGACAAGCGCATCGTGGCTCTCGACATGGCTTCGGTGGTGGCTGGCACAAAGTATCGCGGACAATTCGAAGAGCGCATCAAAGCCATTATCGACGAGGTGGCTAACAATAAGAATATCATCTTGTTTATCGACGAAATCCACACCATCGTTGGTGCTGGCAATGCTTCGGGCTCGATGGACGCAGCCAATTTGCTCAAGCCAGCTTTGGCTCGTGGCGAAGTGCAGTGCATCGGTGCCACCACGCTCGATGAATATCGCAAAAACATTGAAAAAGACGGTGCATTGGAGCGCCGTTTCCAAAAGGTGATTGTCGATGCCACCAACACGGAAGAAACACTTGAAATTCTCCACAATATCAAGCACGTTTATGAGCAGCACCACGGTGTGGCTTACACCGACGAGGCTCTGCAAGCGTGCGTGCGCCTCACCGACCGCTACATCACCGACCGCTCATTCCCCGACAAGGCTATCGACGCCCTCGACGAGGCGGGATCGCGTGTGCACATCTCTAAGGTGGTGGTGCCTAAGGAAATCGACGAGTTGGAAAAACGCATTGCCGAAGCACAGGAGAATAAGTTGAAAGCCGTTCAGGCTCAAAACTTTGAGAGTGCCGCCAACTATCGCGACCATCAAGAAAAGCTGAAACTTGAATTGCAGGACGCAAAAGACAAGTGGGAGCGCGAACTCGACAACCAACGCGAGACGGTCAACGAAAACGATGTGGCAGAAGTGGTGGCAATGATGACTGGCGTGCCTGTTCAGCGCATCGCGCAGTCGGAGGGCATTCGCCTCTTGGGCATGACCGACGAACTGAAGAATCAAATCATCGGTCAAGACGAGGCAATCGACAAGATTGCACGCGCCATTCGCCGCAACAGAGTGGGTTTGAAAGACCCCAACCGCCCTATCGGTTCATTCATGTTCTTGGGATCTACGGGTGTGGGTAAAACGCTGCTTGCAAAACGCCTCTCCGAGTTTTTGTTCAATTCTCCCGATGCGCTTATCCGTATCGACATGAGCGAATATATGGAGAAATTCAACGTGTCGCGCCTTGTGGGTGCGCCTCCGGGCTACGTTGGCTACGAAGAAGGCGGACAATTGACTGAGAAGGTGCGTCGTCGCCCCTATTCGGTTGTGCTTTTTGATGAAATCGAAAAGGCTAACCCCGATGTGTTCAACATGTTGCTGCAAGTGCTCGACGAAGGTTGCCTCACCGACAGTTTGGGCAGAAAGGTGAACTTCAAAAACACCATCATCATCATGACATCGAACATCGGCACAAGAGAACTGAAGGACTTTGGCGCTGGCGTGGGCTTTAACACCGCCATCACCAAGGAGCGAAGCGAAGCTGTGATCCGCAAGGCTTTGAATCGCCAGTTCTCTCCTGAATTCCTCAACCGTATCGACGACATCATCACATTCTCATCACTCAACCACGAGTGCATCTTGAAGATTATCGATATCGAACTCAAGAACTTCTACCAGCGTGTTCACGAATTAGGCTACACATTGGAAATCACCGATGCCGCCAAGAATTATGTGGCAGACAAGGGTTTCGATGTGCAGTTCGGTGCCCGCCCACTCAAGCGCGCTATCCAGAGCTACATTGAAGACCCATTGAGCGAGTTGCTGCTCCGCAACGAGGACAAATCTTCAGGCCATTTGCTGATTGATTTGAAAGACGGCGAAATCGACGCCCAATTCATCGAAAGCCAAAAGGTGGAAAACGTGTCAGAATAGACACTCTTCACACCATCACAATATGATAAAATGTCACATTTTACCGATGTGGCATTTTTTTTGTATGGTTGTATATCACATTAATTAAATAGAAAATAATGTCTTAAAATAATTTATAATTATGGCAAAAGGTTCAATCGGGGTTACCACAAGTAATATTTTCCCCGTTATTAAACAATTTCTTTACAGCGACCACGAAATTTTCCTTCGCGAAATCGTGTCAAATGCTGTAGATGCTACACAAAAACTCAAAACACTTGCCAACGCAGGTGAATTTAAAGGCAAAACCGACGATTTGAAGGTGAGCGTTAAGCTCGACACCGAAGCTGGCACTCTCACCGTCAGCGACAACGGTATCGGTATGACTGCCGAAGAAATCGACAAATACATCAACCAAATCGCTTTCTCTGGCGCTGAGGACTTCCTGAACAAATTCAAAGACAACGCCAACGCCATCATCGGCCACTTCGGTTTGGGTTTCTATTCCGCCTTTATGGTTTCAAAGAAAGTGGAAATCCACACACTCTCCTACAAGGAAGGCGCAAAGGCTATGAAGTGGACTTGCGACGGATCTCCTGAATATGACATGGAGGAATGTGAAAAGGCTGAGCGCGGTACCGACATCGTGATGTATATCGACGATGAGGAAAAGGAATATTTGGAAAAAAACCGCATCAGCGCATTGCTCAACAAATACTGCCGCTTCATGCCAGTGCCTGTGATTTTCGGCAAGGAACAGGAATGGAAAGACGGTAAATACGTGGATACCGACACCGACAAGGTGATCAACAACATTGAACCACTGTGGACCCGCACTCCAACCGAACTCAAAGACGAGGACTACATCAAGTTCTACCACGCTATCCAGCCCGGTCTGGAAGACCCTCTGTTTTGGATTCACCTGAATGTTGACTTCCCTTTCACCCTCACCGGTATTCTCTACTTCCCAAAAATCAAGAACAACCTCGACGTTCGCAAAGACCGCATCCAGCTCTATTGCAACCAGGTGTTCGTTACCGACAGCGTGGAAGGCGTTGTGCCCGACTTCATGATGCTGCTCCAAGGTGTTATCGATTCTCCAGATATTCCTCTGAACGTATCTCGTAGCTATTTGCAAGCCGACCGCAACGTGAAGAAGATTTCCACCTACATCACTAAAAAGGTGGCTGCGCGTCTGGAGGAATTGTCGAAGAAAGACACCAAGGCTTTTGAGGAAAAGTGGAACGACATCAAGATTTTCATCGAATACGGTATGCTCAGCGATGAGAAATTCTGCGAGCAAGCCATGAAGTTTGCCCTCGTTTCCGACACCGAAGGCCAATTCTTCAAACTCGACGACTACAAGAAACTCATCGAAGGCGACCAAACCGACAAGGATGGCAACCTCGTTTATCTTTACGCTACCGATAAGGAGGCACAATACTCCTATATCAAAGCCGCAAACGATAAGGGCTACAATGTGCTGATGATGGACGGTCAACTCGACATTCCTTTCGTGAGTATGCTTGAGCAAAAGAACGAAAAGAGCCGTTTCGTGCGCGTTGACTCTGATGTAATTGACAATCTTATCCGCAAGGAAGACGACAAGAAGTCGGAACTCTCCGCCGACGAGCAAGCCATGGCTTCTACCCTCTTCAAATCGCAGATTCCTGCCATTGAAAAGAGCGAGTTCTATGTGTCGTTCGCAGCACTCGCTGCCACCGACCAGCCTGTGGTGATTACTCAAAGCGAATACATGCGCCGTATGAAAGAAATGGCACAATTCCAAAGCGGTATGAACTTCTATGGCGAACTGCCTAACGCCTACAACCTCACTTTGAACACCAACCACCCTGTAGTAAAGAAGGTGATTGAGGCAGCAAACAGTAGTCTTGAGGGCGAACTCAAGCCTGTGAACGAAGAGTTGAAGGCCACAAATGCTGTTATCGAAGCCATCAAGAGCCTCGACAAAGACGGCAAGGGCGTGCCCGAAGACAAGAAGGCCGACCTCAAGACCAACGAGGACAAAGCTACCGAACTTCGCGCTAAGAAAGACGAGTTGATTAGCAAATACGCTGCTGGCAACGACACCGTGAAACAGCTCATCGACATCGCTCTCCTCGGCAACGGCCTTCTCAAGGGCGAGGCTCTGAGCAACTTCCTGAAGCGTTCGGTTTCTCTTCTCTAACGAGATTCTAACACATCACTGAAAATAATACTTGCAACCGGGAATCGGCTATCACAGTCGATCCCGGTTGCTTTTTTTGTGCAAAAATCGCAATTTTTTCACATGCGTTTTTGTCATTCCATTTATTTGCACTATCTTTACAAAATAAAATCAAACTGGATTTAAATGCTGAAATGGTTTAAAATATTACTCCTGACCGTATGCTTTGCTTTTTCTTGCCAAGCATTTGCCGCTATTGAAAGCAGTAGCGACAAGCTCCTTGACAGCGAGAAGCACGGTGTGGTCTATGACCATCAGCAAAAACCACAAACGGCATTAAGCGAATCGCTGAACTTCGTTCGCTTATGCAGTTCCATGTCTGAACGCGTACTGCCCTCTTCAAGCTTTACGCAGACGCTCCGCACATCTGTGCGAACACACTATCTATTCAGTACTCAGAAAAATTCGTTCACCAATTATCGCGGATTAGGTCATAATGTGTCCAAGCCGATATTGGTTCTGCCTTCATGTGCATACTATGTGCTCACGCTAAGGCATCTTCTTTGTTAGCTCATCTTACGAAATCACAGCTTTTTATTTAGTCATGGCGCAAAACTACAGCTACGCCACGACACATTTCGTATATTTTAATTAACAAAGAAAACACTAAAAATCACAAAACATTATGCCAAGTTTTAAAAGCATGGAAATCTCAAAAGAACTTTCCAACGACAACCGTTTATCTATCAAAAACTCATTATTCGGAATTCTGAGTAAAGTCACTTACCAGCCCACACATAGCAAAATCGTATCAAAAAAGATAGAATACACACAAGAGGACGGCGGAAAATTGGAGCGCGCTATCAACGCAAACGCCGACAATCGCATACGCCAGTTCTCCAACATGGGCAAACTTCGTGAAGCTCACCTCGGCAACTATCTTCTGGAGATTTGCCACTCCGAAGACCAGGAATTTGCAGCCATGCGCCTGTTTAAATTCGCCCAGATGGTTTACCAGCCCGTGACCGATGTTTGTATCATCGAGGGATCCGACGCGAAAACCGTCATCAGCTCTCTCTAAAAAACAAGCAATCCAAACAATTTACTTAAATTCAAATAGGAGATAACGAAAACACAAAACTTTCCACTGTTTCCTATTTAGTTAAAAAGGGGTATTTAAAATAAGGGGACTGTGACAGCTCCCTTATTTTTTTGCACATTCAAAAAAGGTGACGAATATGGAAAATCCTTTTTTTAGTGTCCCATGCGTGATGTGTCCACTTTTTTGATGCTCTTCTCCTTGTAGCCACCAAACTTATAGATAACTGCGAAGGTGACAGATGCCCAGTTGTAGTTGATCTTCATACGGTAGTCTTGGTTGCCTTGCACGGAACGGGTATCGTATTTATTGTTGAAGATGTTGTTGCCATTAAGGCGCAATCCCCATCTTCCATCATGTGAAGTCCATTGTAATTTGGCGTTCATCCTAAAGATTGGACTTACGTCATAAACACCTTGTATGGCTTTCGACTGAAAGAAAGGGTTGAGTATGAGGCGCAAGTCTTGTGTGTGGCAAAGTTTAATAGATGCAGTACCTCCAAGAGCAACCGTCAGTTTCTTGCGGTTGAATGACATATCGAAGAAATGGTCACTTTTGCTGTGTTTATAGATTCCAACAGCATACACATTGCCATCGAGCCATTTGCCTGCGCTGAATATTGCAGAGGCTTGCAATCCAAAGCTGTTTTCATAGTTAAAGTTGGTTTCCTTCAAAATTACCGCCATGCGATCTGTTGGTTGGTACGGTAACTGCACAGAATAATCTGGTTTCAGACTTGCAAAAGCCATCAGCGTATAACGTCTCTTTATCTGCCACATCAGGTTGATGTTATAATAAGAGAAGGGTTTCAAATCGGGATTGCCATGTATCTCGGTGTAGGTGGACGAGTAGAACGAGAGCACTGAAAAAGTAAAACCAACTTTCAGATTGAAATTTAATAACGGAGAAATAGTCGTTTTACCCTTCTTTTTCTGCCTATCATAGCCTTATTGAGGCGATTTGTGGAAAGAAAAGTTATAAATCGTAAGCATTTTTCGTTTTGGTCTTTAAAAAACTGGACTTTTTCAGTGCTCTCGAGTAGAACACATTGCTCATAGTGGACCAATAACTCGGGAACTCAGAGTTGGAACTGAATGATAGATTGAGCAAATGGTTGTCGTTGACGTTCCACAAAGCATTGAGCGTAGGATATACGCGCCATTTATCCCATATCGGAGAGTGGTATTGCTCGGCAGCAACAGATGCTTCAAGACTAATAGCCTTGTTTATCTGCTTGCTGAAACCTGCATATATGTTCCATATACGCTCGTTGAGGTCCACGCTGCTTGTCCCATCGGGCAAAACGCTCCCATCCTTGTCTATTGTGGTCTGATAACTCTTGTTGCTTGTGAATTGCCCTTTCACGCCATACGACAATCCCCAACCTTTTGTCAAAGAATGGGTTTGGTCGGCCGTGAACATCCATTTGTTGATGGTCTGCTCACTGCCGCTTGTCAGGTTGCGTTCTGTTTCCAGCATGCTTTCATCCGTATGCATCGTGCCGTCGAGGGCTTGTTGCTGAGGCGTGCGATAGTAGGTGTACGAACCGTTAAGGGTGAGTCCGAAAGGAAGCGAATAGTTAACATCTACATTGTGCAGATACTCATGACTGTCATGATGCATTCCGCTAATGCTCGATCCTGTGGTGTTGCTGTTTGAGCACCTCTTGTCCCAGTGTCCTGTATAGGCAACGTCGAGACGATGGTTCTTACTGAAAGCATAATTCATCCCCAGTCTGTAGTTGTGTGTAATGCCAAACGACTTCTGTCCTGTTTCGTCATTATAATAAACACGATTGTTGCCAAGCGGATGATTGGCTATGCGTGAAGATTCACCGTATGAATTGCCGTTTACATATTTATATTGTGCGTCAAGTCCAAACTTGCCTCTTTGCAAGGAAAGATATAAATCGCCAAAACCTTTGGCGTATTTGCTTTGCTTCATGCCGCCAATGACCTGCCCCGAAAGCTGATTGGTACCAGCATAGTCTTTCGTAACGATGTTGATAGCCATACCACGCACATGATAGCGAGCAGGGGCAGACAGCATTACCTCGGCTTTTGCCAACTGTGCGGCAGGCATTGCCTTCAGACGCTCTGTCAGTTGTTCCTGCGTCAATGTGGTAGCTTGCCCATTGACAATCAACGTCACCTCATTGCCCAAAAAGGAAATGTTGCCAGTAGCATCGCTAACACCTGGTATGCGCGTCAATGCCTCATAAGCATTGTCGGCAGGCAATTGTTTTAAGAGTAGCGGCATATTGTACGACAGCATACCCCGCTCTGCCTTTACAATGGGGCGCGAACCTTTTATCATCACTTCTGGAAGATTGCGGAACATGCTATTCCATTCCATAGTGAGCGAATCTTTAGGTATGTCGTCTTGTGCGTTGGCGGTTATGGTCAATGCAACAAAAATACCCATAAAGAAAACCCTGTTCATTTTAATGTTCATTTTAATCTGTATTTTATGGCACGAAATTAACGAAAATAATTAACAAAACAGAAAAAAATCCCACTAAATTTTCACTGAGCCAAAAATACGGTTCAGTGGAAAATTCCTGGGGATAGATTATGCAATGTTGCCGAATTGTGAATGGA
>OJNV01000505.1_pt1 | contig 24201 bp, 23 predicted proteins | sample 1597961 | NCBI WGS metagenome assembly OJNV01 (sample SAMN01915220, study PRJEB22387) | human gut metagenome | isolation source: stool | host: Homo sapiens | place: USA
GATTTTTGAGAACACTAAAGTGTCACTACGCAAGTGGTTCATCGCTATGTATCTCATTTCCTCGCACAAGAAGGGCGTGTCGTCGCACCAGTTGAGCAGGGATATTGACGTGTCTCAAAAGACCGCGTGGTATATGCTACAGAAGATACGCACGCTGTACAAGCAGGACGATGCAACAGCGTTAAGCGGTATCGTGGAGTGCGACGAGGTGTATATCGGAGGAAAGGAGAAATGGAAACACAAGAGTATGCGCACACCACGCACGCAAGGTCGCAGCACTAAGACCAAAACACCTGTGTTCGGAATGATGGAGCGTAGTTACATCATTGACCGAAACGGAAATGAGGTTCCGATGTCGTATGTCCGTGCGATTATTGTCAGCAAGACCGACAAGACAACTCTGCAACCTATCATCGGGCAGTTTGTGGAGGAGGGTTCCCATGTGATTACTGACGAGTTGAGTGCGTACAAGGGACTGGAGCAACTGGGTTACGGGCATTCAGTTGTCGCCCACGGTGCAGAGGAGTACGCCAATGGTGATGTTTTCACCAACGGCATTGAGGGGTTCTGGTGCCATTTCAGAAGAATGATTGACGGTTGCTACCACAACGTGAGCGATGAGCACCTGCAAGCGTACATCGACGAGGCGTGCTACCGATGGAACACAAGAAAAGCGTCCCAGTCGGAACGCTTCTGTGATATGTTCAACAAGTCTATCGGACTCGTGGTTAAGCACTATGAGTTGAGAATTTGTGGGATGGTGGGGTAATTAATAAAATCTTTTACGAATGAAATATATAACCGCTAATATCTTATGCATTGGTATAATAATCGCAAGAAGTTTTCTATACAATCCCTATGTATGCCGCTTTTTTGATGTATTGTTATTTTTGATTCTTCCAAATGTAATAGTCATCCCAACTTTCAAATCCAATATATCCGCCAACAACTGGAACAATTTTGCTTGCCCAAGATAACTCTTCCATTGCCTTTTTCCTATTTTTACTATTGTGACCTTCACACCTATAGAATTGCATTCTCGTTTCATTCAGAACATTTCTTACGGATTCTTTGATTATCCGACGCAACTGCGACTCTGTTAAACTTTTTTTTCTTTTTCTTGATATAGATTCAGGGAGTGCTGAAGTGGAATTTGTTGACGTATTGCCTTCAGTGTCGGTTGGTACGCTCAGAGTTATTTTCACCTTATTACTTACAGAACTCCTCAATCTATTATTGATTTGCTCTTCTAAAAATTTTAATGCTTCATCAATGTCTCCGATTGTAATAATTCCTTCTCCATTTTTCACATTATCCATATGTGATTTCATATAATTTTTAACAACAAGAAGAACATTAGCAATGTTAAGGTATGTGTTTGCCAAATTCTTGTCATTGATAGTCCAAGATTTAGGTTGATTTATCATTTCGTTTTAATTTTTTTTATAAATAGTTGTTTTATGGGAAAAAAGTGATATCTTTGTAAAAAAAACTATGAGTGAACTCGTTATTACAAAAGAGAATCTTTTGAAGTTACAACAAATATGTGATGCAAATCTTTTGAATGAGATTCTTGAAGAAGTAAATGTTGTCATTACATCTCAATCAAACTTTTGGAATGTTACATCATTTTTCCACACTAAAACTAAGGTAGCATTAATAGATAAAATAAATGTCGTATCATATTTCATAATGAATGGCGGGCGAGTCGAGTTAGATTCTCATATGCATGATTTTGTTGATTGGCAACTTTTGTGGAATTACATGTTTGAACACCAATATATCAGCAAAAACGAATATGATTATTTGTGTGGATATTGGGTAGCAAAGACACAAATCACAAAACATTAATCATATATACAATCATTTGGGTATTAATCTATTTTTTTGAGACTTATATATCATTACTATAGATTTTACAGGGACAACTTGTATATCATTCCCATAAAATTTGGGTTCCGATTTGCTTCTCAATCCACGAATTTCGGATAGAAATGGTGGGATTGGGCGGAGAAAATTTGGTCTATTCGGAATTTATTGCAAATTTGCAGTAAATTTCGGATAGGTGGGGAGTGGGGGTGCTGTGGGTGGGGTGAAATGGTGGCTGTGGGGTGGGATTAGTGCTAAAAAATGGGATTGTCTTTTATAAGTTGAATATTGAAATTGATATATTCTCGATAATTGTTTTCCCTTCGTGAAAAATCTTATATTCAGACAGATTAGGAAGTGATTCGTATGCAGTATTTTCCTCTTTGTGGATGGGGATTACACCTATATGGGGATTGACAGTTTTACATACATCCGCCAAAGTTTGTATATCTGCATGTCCGCTTGTGTGTACATAGTTTTTTGTTCCATCAAATAAGCGCTCTTTAAATAGGTTTCGGATATTTATCACACTTTCGATTGTATAGTTTTTGTTTTCTTCGGCATACCCTCCCCATATGGAATATATAAGCCAAGCACTTTCATCATTATATACATCAAGCATATTTTTCACCAAATGATAGCCGTTTATGCGTATAGGCATAAGAAAACCGTCTCTCGTTAACTTCTGTTTTACATTTGAAGTTCTGTAATTTACTAATTCAAAAGCATTGAAGTTGAACAGGGAAGAGTGCTTTCCTGCATATTTTGAAAATACGTCAAGGACGCTCTTTTGATATTTGTCTACAAAGAAAACCCTGCCTGTATCTTTGCATGCGGCATGAAATGAAGCAAGTCTGTCCATATCAGTAGATGAGCATAGAGCAAAGACATACTTATGCTCTTTCAGTATTTTTGTAATACGCTGTTGAATTTCATTCTCCGACACGATACTTTCTTGTTTTCTGCCGAGCATAGTGCCCTCAGTAACTAAAATATCAACTTCACCCACGTATTTTTTCAGTGTAGGAAATAAACCTTTGCCAAGATAACCATGCTGGCGAAAGTCGCCTGTGTGAAGTATTTTCTTTCCCTCACATTCTATCTTGAACATATACGCATCAAACGCTGAATGACTGACGAAATAGGGAGTCAGAAATATCTCACCCTTGCCGCCAATATCAAAACGCTGTCCGGCACGATAAGTATTTATTCTTTTCACCATTTCTATTTCCTTACCATAATCGCCATGTTGATTCAAGGCATCATATTTGCACAGCATGATGTCTTTAGCTCCAGCCCCTATGTATTGTTTGATACTGTCCGGAATCAGGTGGTGCAAACCAACATGGTCTCCATGATAATGGGTATAGAAAACCGCATCGGCACTTCCTGCGATATCACAAATCTGTTTTTCTGTTAATTCTGCTTTTTGATTTTCAGGAAGATTGCTTCCAAAATCAATTAAGAGTTTACAGTTATCACTTGAGATTTCCGTGATACAACCGCCAATTTGATTGGCCCCCTATGAATCGTGATATTCATTTTAAAGTTATCTGTAAATCATGGCCTTTTATCAAAGGTGCGCACATACCTATCTTTTTAGCTTCGTCAATCGCAATGCGTGCTTGCTCTTCCAACTGTTCTTTTTCTTGTTTTCCCCTGTATGCCAATATAATCATCATTTTAGGTTTAGACGAAAGTTGCAACAACTTTCTTTCTCCATCGATAAGTCCTAAACACGATTTGATGTCAATGATATTTTCAATGTCATTTTTAAGGTCTTTGCAAACTTCTTCTTTATCTATTATAGCTTTGGTTTTCTTTATATGGTCTATAATGCCAGACTTTCCTACCACAGATCCTGTGCCTACTTTTAATTCTGTAAGATAAATGTCGTTTGTCCCAAATTCATTTACTTGTGTATCAACAATAATGAGGTCGATTCTTGTTCTTCCTACTCTTTCTGTTTTCTTTATTTCAGATTGGGAAAACTGCCATTCCATATCAACAACAAGAAAACGATTATTGAAGTTACGGTTTCCCAATGCAATATTTTGCTGGACACTAAATTCCAGCCCCACCTTATGATTGTAAATAAATTTTTTTGCCTGCTTAAAATAATTACGTAAGTACGATGTGTTTTTAAGCGTGTATGCCAAGTTTTGGGGTTCAAATAAATCTATTTGTTGAATAACATCTTTGTAATATCCTTTGTCTAACGGTTTTATTTGGAACTCATTTTTATCAGTGTACTTAATTGTAAGTATTTTGCCTTTCCTATAATAAACTATCACCTCATTATCTTTTCTAATTTCAAAAGACAATTCAGGGTCATTAGCGATTACATCAAACAGATTCTTTAAGCAACCTTTTTGATATGCTTCTATATGCTTAGGGGTTATTGCTCTCATATTACTTCATGTGTAGGGCAAAAGTACAAAAAATCCGTAATATAATATTCTACTACTACGGACTTTGTATTGACTTATGGCTTATGGCTTGTGCCCCTCGCCTTGTCGGCGCGTTTCTTCCTCCTCCGCCTCTTTAAAATGATATTTATAATGAAAAAAAAACACCGAAAGCGGTGCTTCGGCATCGCCGTCTGCAAATTTAAGGAATTTCGCTATAAAATAGGCATTTTTCGGCAATAATTTCGGAGTTTTTAAATGAAAGAGCCGTGTCATTTCAGGACATTTCAACCTCTTTTCTCGGTTATTTCAAAGATTCTTTGTAAATTTGCACGATTATAGGCACTTACAAGCGCCTTGCGCCCTGAGTGGCAAATCAACAAATGGCAAAACAACAAAAAATATATATATTTTCAAGTTATGAACGTTTCATATAAATGGTTGAAGGACTACATCGACTTCGATTTGACCCCACAAGAAGTGAGCGTGGCGCTCACCTCGCTCGGTCTGGAAGTTGGTGCTCTTGAAGAAGTAGAAACTATCAAAGGCGGCCTGAAGGGACTGGTGGTGGGCGAAGTGCTCACTTGCGAAATGCACCCCAACAGCGACCACCTGCATGTCACCACCGTTGACCTCGGCAATGGCGAGGCTCCTGCGCAAATCGTGTGCGGCGCTGCCAACGTGGCTGCCGGCCAAAAGGTGATTGTGGCAACTCTCGGAACAAAACTTTACGATGGCGACGACGAGTTCACCATCAAGCGCTCAAAACTTCGCGGCGTGGAGTCGTGCGGTATGATTTGCGCTGAAGACGAAATAGGCGTGGGCGCAAGCCACGATGGCATCATCGTGCTTCCTGCCGACGCAAAAGTGGGCACTCCTGCCGCCGACTACTACGGTGTGGAGAGCGACTGGCTGATTGAGGTGGACCTCACCCCTAACCGTGTGGACGGTGCTTCGCACTACGGTGTGGCTCGCGACCTCTACGCTTGGATGAAGCGTCACGGCTACGACGCCAAGCTCCACCGCCCAAGCGTTGACGCTTTCAAGAGCGACCGCGCCGACGGTGCCATTCCTGTGGAAGTGGAAAACACCGAGGCTTGCCCTCGCTACTGCGGCCTCACCATTCGTGGCGTGAAGGTGCAAGAAAGTCCTAAGTGGCTGAAGGATTACCTCCTGACTGTAGGCCAACGCCCCATCAACAATATTGTGGACATCACCAACTACATTCTCCTTGGCACAGGTCAACCTATGCACAGTTTCGACCTCAGCAAGGTGAAAGGCGATAAGGTGGTGGTGAAAACCGTTGCCTCAGGCACTAAGTTCACCACTCTCGACGGTGTGGAACGCACACTCACCGACCGCGACCTCATGATTTGCAACGCTGAAGAGCCTATGTGCATCGGCGGTGTGTTTGGCGGCTTGGATTCTGGCGTGACCGACGCCACTACCGACGTGTTCCTCGAAAGTGCCTACTTCCACCCCACTTGGGTGCGTAAGAGCGCACGCCGCTTCGGCTTGAACACCGACGCATCGTTCCGCTTCGAGCGTGGCATCGACCCCAACGACACCATTTACAACCTCAAACTCGCCGCTATCCTCATCAAGGAACTCGCAGGTGGTGAAATTTGTGGCGACATCATCGATGTGAAGAGCCGCGAATTCCCTGGTTTCCCTGTGGAACTGAAGTTCGACTATGTGACCAGCCTTATCGGCAAGCACATCGACAACGACACCATCAAGGGCATCGTTGAAAGCCTCGAAATGAAAATCGTGAGCGAAGACGCAGAGAAAATCAACATTGTGGTGCCAACCTACCGCGTGGATGTGCAACGCCCATGCGACGTGGTGGAAGACATTCTCCGCGTGTACGGTTATAACAATGTGGAATTCACCAACGAGGTGAAGGGCACACTCAGCAACAAGAGCGACGTTGACTTCCGCGACGATATGCAAGACCTCATCTCGGAACAACTCACCGCTGCTGGTTATAACGAAATCATGAACAACTCGCTCACCAGTTCAAGTTACTACGAAGGCTTGGAAAGTTACCCTGAAAAGAACTGCGTGCACCTGATGAACGCCCTCAGCGGCGACCTCAACGTGATGCGCCAAACCATGCTGTTCGGCGGTTTGGAAAGCCTCGCACGTAACATCAACCGCAAAAACGCCAACCTCAAAATGTATGAATTCGGCGATGTGTATCGCTACGATGCCGAAACCGACAACACCGAGGTAGCTCTCGCACCATACACCGAGCATCAAGCACTCGGCATTTGGATCACCGGTAACAACCACGACGACAGTTGGGCCGACGCAGTGCGCCCACTCAGCGTTTACGACCTGAAGGCCGCTGTTGAGAACATATTCCGCCGCCTTGGCATCAACGAAAAGGAAGTGGTGGTTGAGCAATTCGACAACGACCTGCTCACCCCTGCCCTCTCTTACAAGAACCGTGGCGGCAAACTCATCGGTGTGCTTGGCGTGGTGGATGCCGACGTGGCTAAGAAATTCGATGTGGAACAGGAAGTGTACTTCGCACAGTTTAACTGGCACTTGCTCTGCAAACTCGCAGCCAAGAAGGATGTGAAATACTACGACCTGCCAAAGACCCTGCCAGTGCGCCGCGACTTGGCATTGCTCGTGGATTCAACCGTGACCTACGAACAAATCAAGCGTGTGGTTGAGCAGTGCGAACGCAAGTTGCTCAAGAAGGTGACGCTCTTCGACGTGTACGAAGGCAAGCACCTCGAAGCCGGCAAGAAGAGTTACGCTATCGCCATGTTCCTCCAAGACGACCAAAAGACGCTCCAAGACAAGCAAATTGAGACCGTAATGAAGAAGGTGGTGACCAATCTTCAAAAGGAAGTTGGCGCACAGTTGAGATAACGAGTCAACAAGTCTACGAGTCAACAGGTCAACAAGTTTTTTTCGAGAGTTCGAAAATTCGAAAATTCGAGATTTCGAGGCTTGCTGGACAATAAGATATAATGAGGCTACGAGCCACCCCCCAACCGTCAACTTGTTGACCCGTTGACCCGTTGGCTCGTAGACTCAAAAAAAACCAAAACTTATGATAATCGATTTCAAGAAAATGGAGGCCACCACCGTGCCAAACTTTAAAGGTGGCGAAGGAGAATATGTGGTGAAAACCTATCTCGATGAGCAGAATCGCATCATGCAGGGACTGCTTCCCCCAGGTGCGTCGATTGGTATGCACATGCACGAGAAAAACAGTGAAACCTACTACATCATCAGCGGCACAGGCCATGTGGTGATGGACGATGGCACCGAGGAAGACTTCACCGTGGGTGAGATGCACTACTGCCCAATGGGACACGGCCACACCCTCATCAACCGCACCGACAGCGACCTCGTGTTTATCGGTATCGTAAGTGAGCACCACGATTAATCAAAGAGAAAAATAAAAACAAACAATATAAAATAAAATTATCACATGGGAAGAGCTTTTGAATATCGCAAAGCAAGAAAATTGAAAAGATGGGGTAGCATGTCGCGCACATTCACCCGCATTGGTAAGGAAATCACAATGGCTGTGAAGGCTGGTGGTCCCGACCCAACAGCCAACTCTCGTCTGCGTGCCCTCATGAGCAACGCTAAGGCTGCCAACATGCCTAAAGACACTGTGGAACGCGCCATCAAGAAGGCTACCGATAAGGACGCAAGCGACTACAAGGAAGTAATCTACGAAGGTTACGCTCCTGGCGGTATCGCAGTGCTCGTAGAGACCGCTACCGACAACACCACTCGCACTGTGGCCAACCTCCGCACTCACTTCAACAAAAACGGCGGTACACTCGGCAACAGCGGTTCAGTGGCATTTATGTTCACCCACAAGTGCTACTTCCACGTTAAGGCTAAAGAAGGTGTGACCCTCGAAGACCTCGAACTCGAACTTATCGACTGCGGCGCAGAAGATTTCGACCAAGACGAAGAGGAAATCATCATCTCCGGTGCTTTTGAGTCGAACGGCGACATTCAGAAGTATCTCGAAGACAACGACTTCGAAATCACCAGCACCGAGTTCGTTTACGACCCAACCGACACCAAGGAACTTGATGCCGAAGGTCGCGCAGCAGTAGAAAAACTCCTCGAGGCTGTGGAAGAAGACGACGACGTTCAAAACGTGTTCACCACCATGAAGGAAGTGGACGACGAAGAATAATCTTCCCCCACACATTCCTTTATCACCTAAAAAGGCAACCGCAGCGACACACACTGTAGTTGCCTTTTTTCGCAAAAAAAGTGGCATGTGCATGAAGCAAAACGCCCATCACCTGCGTCTAACAGACAAAGAGCTTTCGGAAAACTCCCATCACTCCGACCAGTCAGAGTGCTCCGAGTTCTCCAAAAACGACATCTATTTTCTAACATCTAATTTCTAAAATATGGCTTTTATTGAAATCAGCGATGTAGTGAAGCAATATAAAGGGCACACGGCGCTCAACCATGTGAACCTGAGTGTGCCCAAAGGCTGCATCTACGGTCTGCTTGGCCCGAATGGCGCAGGCAAGACCACCCTCATTCGCATCATCAACATGATTACCGCCCCCGATAGCGGCACGGTGATGCTCGACGGCAGCCCCATCACCGCCGACGATGTGGCGCACATTGGCTATCTGCCCGAAGAGCGTGGGCTGTACAAGAAGATGAAGGTGGGCGATGAGATTGTGTATTTGGCACGCCTGAAGGGCATGAGCAAGGCAGATGCCACCCGACAGATGCTCTACTGGCTCGACCGCTTCCACCTCACCGAATGGCGCGACAAGAAGGTGGAAACACTCTCCAAGGGTATGCAGCAGAAGGTGCAGTTTATCGCCACCGTGATTCATGAGCCTAAGTTGCTTATCTTCGACGAGCCATTCTCCGGCTTCGACCCCGTGAACGCCGAGCAGTTGAAGCGTGAGATTCTGGAATTGCAGAAAAAGGGTGCCACCATTCTGTTTTCTACCCACAATATGGAGAGTGTGGAGGAGGTATGCGACCAAATCTCCCTCATCAACCACTCCGAGGTGGTGCTTGAAGGCAACGTGGCAGAGATTAAGCAACGCTTTAAAAAGCATCTTTACGAAATCTGCCTCGCTGGCGGCGAACAGCTTCAGCCTTGCGAGGAACTGTTCACCATCGAGGAAGCGCGCCCCGACGGCACCACCATCATTCGCTTGGCGCAAGGTGTGGCTATCCGCGAGGTGATTGCGCGCCTCAATGAGCAATACGCACTCCGTGGCTTCAGTGAACTGCTGCCCACCATGCACGAAATCTTTATCGAAACTGTAAAAAACTCGTCAAACAATGAATAAGCTCCTACTCATCATACAGCGCGAATACATGTCACTGGTGGCGCGCAAATCGTTTATCGTTATCACGATTCTCGTTCCGTTTCTGTTCATCATTATTGCGTCGATTCCGGTGCTCACCTCCAAACTCAATTCCGCCAGTTCGTCGCTCGAAACGGTGACCGTAATCGACGAAACAGGCCGCCTGTCGGGCGTGATTTCCGACAATGAGCAGTTCCGCTTCATTCCGCTCCGTGGCGAGCCCGGCACTACGAATGTGAAGCGCTTTTTCGACCAGTCGGGCGAGAGCATGAGTGCTTTGGTGGTGATTCCCGCCAATGTGCTCGACTCGGCAAAGGTGAACATCTACAGCAAGAGCACCGTCAACATGGCGCTGGTGGATCATGTGACCGATTGCCTCAACGACACGCTCACGTCGGTGAAACTCGCCACGATGGGTGTACCCGACCTCGACAAGATAGTGAGAGAGGCGCAAGTGGATATTGATGTAAACAGCGTGAAACTCGCCGACGACGGCAGCGAAAGCGAATCGTCAACCACCGCCGCAATGCTCTTGGGCATGGTGCTGTCGCTCATCACCTACATGTTTGTGCTCACCTACGGCGCAATGATTATGAACAGCGTGATTGAGGAAAAAACCAACCGCATCGTGGAAGTGATAGTGAGCAGTTGCAAGCCGTTCCAACTGATGATGGGCAAGATTATAGGCGTGGCACTGGTCGGACTCACACAGTTCCTGATATGGGCGGTAATTATCTCTGGCTTGGCTGTGGGACTTGGCATTGGCTTGGCTGATAGCGGTCCGATGTCGGAGGTTTCCAGCCTCGTGGGCATGGTGCAGAGCGTCAATCTCGTGGGCACACTCGTCTGCTTCGTCATCTACTTCCTTGGCGGCTACCTGCTCTACGCGGCACTCTTTGCTGGCTTCGGATCGGCAGTTGACCAGGCAAGCGACGCTTCACAGTTCACCACTCCCATTATCATCGTGATGATTGTGGCGCTCTACGCAGGACTCGGCTGCATGGAAAACCCCAACGGCAATTTCGCACTATGGTGCTCCATGATACCGTTCACCTCACCCATCGTGATGATGGTGCGCCTGCCCTACGACGTACCATTCTGGCAAATAGCCGTCAGCGTAGTCGCACTCTACGCCACCGCCACCGCCATCATCTGGCTTAGCGCCCGCATCTACCGCATCGGCATCCTCCGCTACGGCAAAAAATTCACCCTAAAAGAAATCCTAACCTGGATAAAAACCCAATAAAAGAAATCAGAGGTTAGAAATTAGAAGTTAGAGATTAGAGCCTCGGAGTGCTCCGAGTTCTCCGAAAACACCCCATAACAGTCCCTTCGGCTCCCCTGCCAGACCTGCCCCCTAAATTTGTTGACCTGTTGACTCGCAGATTTGTTGACTTGTTTTGGGGAGGTGGATTTTGGTGGGGTGGGTGGCGATGGGGAGGCGGTAGGTGCCATCATCGTCGCGGCTGATGAAGTAGTTGTGGGCGATGTCGTCGTTGATGATGATGGAGCGCACCATTTTCTTGATTCGCGAGAGGTTTTGGTTCAATTTGTCGGGCTGGAGCAGCGCATCCACACACTCTTCCACATAGTTGCTGCCGGGGTGCACTTCCTCGTAAATGTCGATGAAATCGGCGCGGTGTTTCGAAAGTTCTTTCAGGCGGCAGCCTTCTGGGTGCAACAGGAACCAGATGTAGAGGGTGCGGCTGGCGGCACTCATCTTCAGTTCCATTTCATTGTATTCGGGGAAGATGATTTTGCGGTCGCGGTTCACCACCAGCATAGGCATCGTGTTCACCACATACTTGCCCTGCAGCGATGTGGCAATCAGTTCGGTAGGGTCGGCGTGATACTTTTGTATGTAGTCCATAATCAGGGCCTGAATCAACTGCAAGTCGTGGTTGCGCTGCTGTTGCAAACTCTGAGCATAATCATTTTCTTGCGCGTCCTCTCTCAGGATTTCGATTTGCGCCTCATCCTCCTTCGTTAGTTTTGCTTCCTCAACCCCGTCTTCATCCGTTAGCGTAAATCTCTCTGTATTGTCGTCCTCGATTGGTGTTGGTTCCTCAACCCAATTTTCCTTTTTAGGAGCACAGATACCATTCATCATCAGATTGCGCTCATCACGGAACTTCCGCTCCCTATTATGGAAACGTTTTTCAATCGACAGGAATTTTCTTGATGCCGACTCGCCGGCTGCCAAACCGATTTCGGGGAAAATGAGTGTGAAGGTGCTGTTGTCGCCATCGCGGTCTTCCTCCACCGAGGTGAGGCGGTTGTAGAACGTGAACAAGCCATCGTCGAGCGTGTGCATACTCTGAATCACGCAAGCGAGCACGGAATATCGGCCGATATTGCCAGCATTCACCTTTCGGGCGGCAATCACCATGCCAAGGCGGTTCACCTCTGGCACATGCACCGTCACCACCTCCATTTTGGCAAGCCAACCGAGGTTGATGCTGTGCCTGAGCGACGACTTCAGCAAGTGGGTGTAGGCTTGAGCCTGACGGTCGCTACTCACAAACAGATACAGTTTGCCATACTCCAAGTGGTAGAGCAGTTCGGAATCGATAAAATTGGTCACGTCCATCATATTACTATCAGTTTTTCGGGATAAAGTTAATAAAAAAGTTGTCACACTCATACTAATATGTAGTGCAAGTGCAACAACCGTGCCAATCAGGTATTAGGATTTGAAGAAGTTTTTGGAAATCTTCCTTTTCATCTCTGCGCGTTCTTCAGGTGTTGGAGCCATGAAGTAGTGCACTCGGTCAGCCCACTGCATTCTGCTCTCATTCACAATTTTTGCCATTTTCTCTGTTCCCTCTTCCGTTTTTTCCCATGTCATGGTGTTGTCGATTGAAAGGTTGAACGCCACTGATTCCACATCGTGGTCGGCACCTATGTAGGCAAACATCCATCCATCCTGCTTGTAGGCTTCAATCAGTGCCTTGATGGCTTTGCCCGAAAACTCTCGCGAAGCGTTTTCGTAGCCGTCGGTGACGATGGTCACCGCCACGCTGGCAGATTCGTCGTCCTTTACGGTGGTGTGCAAGCGTGTGCACACATTGCCAATGGCATCGTAGAGCGGAGTCATGCAGCAAGGCTCATAATCGGCAAGGGTGATATTGTTCACCTTTTCGATAGGCGCGTTTTCGTAAATCACCTTTTGCTCGCAGCCGCAGAATGCCACCAGCGTCACAAACTGCTCCTGCTCCGCATTTTTCTTTCTCATGCTGCGAATGCAGCCGAATGTTTCGTTCACACTGTCGACGGCTTGCTTGCGAATGCTTGTCATCGAGCCGCTCTTGTCGAGAATCACTACGTTGTAAATCTTGCTGTTCATTTTCGTTGTGTTTTAAAAATGTCGTTATTTGTGGTTAATTAAGATTGATTTCTTGTTTCATGCCACAAAGTTACACCCAATTTCCGCACACCCCCATTTCCTGCAACCTTGCATTTTTTTCACCTCAAAATACGGTGGTGTGATACGGGTTTTCGGTGAAAATGATTATCTTTGCAGACTATATATGTAATTAATAACTGAAATACACTGATATGCAATCTACTCGACTTGAAAAAATAGCCCGCTTGCTCCAAAAGGAACTGAGCGAAATCTTCCGTCTCGAAACAGCGAAAATGGGTGGTGTGCTCGTGAGCGTGAGCGCAGTGCGTGTGTCGCCCGACTTGAGCATCGCACGCGCCTACCTGAGTGTGTTCCCAAGCGAACGCGCACAGGAAATTATGGCCAACATCAACGCCAACGAAAAGGGCATTCGCTACAATCTGGCTCAGCGTGTGCGCTACCAACTCCGCAAAACGCCTGAGTTGCACTTCCATCTCGACGATTCGCTCGACTATATCCAGCACATCGACGAACTGCTGGCTAAAGACGGCACAAAGACAGATAAAACCGAGGAATAATAACCCCACCCGTAAGTGAGCCTCTCTTTCAACATAGCGCTTCGCTACCTGCGTGCCAAGAAAGGGCACACAGCCGTGAACATTATCTCCATCATCTCTGTGTTAGGGGTGGTGGTGACCACTGCCGCGCTGATTTGTGTGTTGAGCGTGTTCAACGGTTTTCACGACTTGATTAAGGAGAAACTCTCCACCGTCGACCCCGACATCGCCATCACCGCCACTATGGGCAAGACCATAGCCGATGCCGACAGCGTGGTGCGTGTGGCGCAAGCCATTCCGGGCGTGGAAATGGCTATGCCTGTGGTGGAGGACAATGCCCTTGCCATTTTCGCCGACTACAGTATGCCGCTGAGGCTGAAAGGCGTGCCGAAAGACTACAATCGGCTCACGGGCATCGACAGCGTGATTGTGGAGGGCGATTTCCTGTTGGAGGACGAGGTGTCGCGCTATGCGGTGCTGGGCGTTGGCCCTGCCGTGAGTCTGAACGCGCGCGCTGGTTCGTTGCGAATGCTCCAACTTTATGCGCCACAGCGTCGCGGACAGGTTGACCTCAACGACCCGATGAACGCCTTCACTGAAGATTCGGTGTTTGTGGCTGGCATTTTCATGGTGCAGCAGAAGGATTTCGACAACGATATGATTTTTGCTCCCATCGACTTGGCGCGCGAACTGTTTGACTACACCACCGAAGCCACACAAGTGGAGTTGAAACTCGCTCGTGGAGCCTCGGAACAAGCCGTGATGGACCAACTGAATGCGCAGTTGGGCGAATCCTACACGGTGAAAAATCGCATGATGCAGCAAGATGCGTCGTTCCGACTGGTGAATATGGAAAAATGGATCACGTTTCTGCTGCTCGCATTCATTCTGGTGATCGCCACTTTCAATGTGATCAGCACCCTCTCGCTTTTGATTATCGAGAAAGACGAGAGCATTCGCACCTTCAGAAGCCTCGGTGCCACCGACAAGCAAATCACACGCATTTTCGTCACAGAAGGGTGGCTGATTGCCCTTGTGGGTGCTGTGGCTGGCGTGGCTTTGGGACTGGTGCTCTGCCTCTGCCAGCAGCAGTTCGGCTGGCTCAAACTCTCGGCTCGCCCCGATGCGGTGATAGTGAACGCCTATCCGGTGGTGGTGGTTTGGACCGATGTGCTGGTGGTGTTTATGCTGGTGGCGGCTGTTGGGCTTGTCACTTCGCTCGTCACTTCGCTGATGATGCGCCACCGACTTAACAGATAATTCTCTCAATTCCCAATAACACGATGAATATCCGTCACGACATTGAAAACGCATGGGGCGCAATCAAGCGTTTTGCGCGCCGTATGCTTGTCACCAAACGCCTGATGGCACTTATGGCAATGGGCGTGACTGCACTCGTGAGCATTGTGGTGCTGTATTACAGCGATTGGCGATTGGCTGTGGGGCCGTGGCACACCTATGGCGACGGGCTGTTCAGCGTCAACGAACCCCGCGATGAGCATTACGACAATTTCCTCCTTTCGGGCGATTTCCGGAAGCGACTGGAGAACCGTGGAGGCGGTCTGCTGGTGGCATCGTTCCAGAAGTCGGTGCTGTCCGACGCTGGCGAGGTGATTGACATTCGCCACATCAATGTGTTTGACATCAGCAAGCGTTTCAGCCAACTGTTCAGCACCGAAAAACAGGTGGCACGCACCTTCCTCTCGCGTAAAAACTCCTATTTTGTGGAATACGACATTCAGCCAGCCCCGAAGGTTGACGGACACCCTGCCATGTACTACAAGTCGCGCTACCGCGACGAGGGTGGCTACTACGCACGCGGCATGGTGGTGTGCGCACATCACCGCGCCTACTTCTTTGAATCGTATTCCAACTACAGCCCATACCTCGATTGGGAAAACGACACCAAAACTTACTATTTCGACAAGTCGGTAAGCGAAACGAGAAACTTCACCGTCGATAACATGGACTCGATAGAAAACCGCTTTTTCCTCTGGTCGATATTCCTCTTTGCCGTCTATGTGACGGCTGGTGCATTGGCGTTCAGAATGGTCACCCGCGGCATCATCAACCAAGGTCCCGACTACCCAATCGTCAACCTCGAATCCCACAAACGCTGGCAATGGCTCTCAGGGCTCACCATCGTGATGATGCTCGTGATGTTTGTAATGATGGTGGCATTCTGGCAATACAAAGGCACCACGCCCCTCCAAACCGCCTCCTTCATCATCTTCGGCCTCCTCATCTACACCTTCAACCTCCCCACCAGCATCCACCTCTACAAAAAAGCCCGCAACCTCCTCCACCGCTAACCCCATCCCACAAGTTTTACGCAGTTTGCTTTGGCGAGTGTGGATTTTTCACTCGCCAAAGCAAACTTGTGAGGGATTTGTGCCTGTTGCTCTATTGTGTGGGGGATTAGTGGAGGATTTTTTTGGCGGTGGTAGTGCCGTCGGTGTGGGTGGTCATCATGATGTTGAAGCCTTTGAATGGGTGGGGGGATTCGGTGCCTAACGTGTTGAAGTAGCGGATGGTTTTTGCCTTCTTTGCGCTGCTCACTTCGCAGATGGCGGTGGTGATGTTGCTGCTGCCGTTGAGGTTGAGGGGGAATACCACAAATCTTGTGCTTGGTGCTGTGGTTGAGTCGTAAGCGGCTTTGCGTGGCGATGTGGTTGAGTCGTAGGCAGTCTTGCGTGGTGCTGGTTTTGCTTCGGTTGTGGCCACTTCTTTTATCAAGGCTTCGAATGTGTACATGTCTCCGTCTATCAATTCGGGAGATGTGGTGGAGTTCAATGAGTAGTCGACCTTGAAGGCTGCCTTGAATTCCTGCGCGTTGGCAGAGCCTTGACGCGCTGGGAGGTGGAATGTGCCGTCAGTGGCGTTGTAAACAGCCCAAACCACATTCGCAAATTCGTTGGCCTTAGGAGTGGCGAAGTAGTAGCTGCTGGCGTACTCTGGGTTGGTGCCCTTCACGCTGCTTTCTCCCATGAAGTTGATGGCGCAGTAGGTGTTTGGGGCAAAATCAGCAGTCTCACCTGCCACCACATTTGTAGCGGTCATAGCCACGTTGAGCTTTTCGTCAAGCGTTCCGGTGATTGAGGCAACGGTGCTCTTCTCGTTCACTTGGTTGTAGAGTTCAACAGGCAGACTTACGAGCATCCAGTTGTTTTGGGCGTAGTGCTCTTGCTTGTTGCCGTTGATGGCGAAGTGCCTGTCGTCAGCGGCAGGACTGCTGAGGTTTCTCACAGCCTTTGCAGCGTCCTTCACCACGATGTAGTGCTTGCAGCCAGCCTCAAACTTGCGTGCCACCACCATTTCGTCGTTCACCTGGTAAACGGCACCTTCTGCGCCGCTCATTGCCATGTCAGCCAATGCGGTCACTTCCGGCGGTGCCACGATGGTGGTGAAGTCGGTGTAGGCAACGCCTTTCACCTTTTGGGCGAAGAGCACTTCTTCGTTGCGGCTGTTTTCATAAGTCCGGAAAGAGCTGCTGTACACCCTCAAATAGGTGGCATTGCTGTCGTAAAACCAGCTGCCTGCTTTAACAGAATACCAATAGCTGTCCTCCGACGATTTCCAAGACAGATTTCCAGAGTAGTTTTTAAGTGAAGATAAATACATTCCTGTAGCTTCATTCAGCATTTTAAAACCAACCTTTCCGTCTTTCACGGCATTCTCCGATTTCACAAAGGTGAGTTCGCAAGTGCCCTCGGGAGCGGTGGCTGCCACATTTTCACTATTGAACTCAAACGCGCCGGTGGTGGTTCTGCCATGTCCATTCACAATCTCGCCATTGAACGCTTTGCCACTGGGCGTGACAAGGGCGTAAACGCCTTCCCCTTTCACTTCCTCCGCTGTCATCCTCACCCACTTGTCGGCACCCGCAGTCTGGGTTGCAAACACGGCGTAGTATGTGGTGTTGGCTTTTGCTGTTTCATCGATTGTGGCATAAGTGGGAGCCGTCGCGGCATCAACCGTGGGTGTAGTCACCCAGCCTGTGAACACCTTGCCGCCTATCGGTTCGGGGTCGGTTGGAGGCACAACCGCCTCGCCCTCGATAATGGCAGATGTTTGCGCCACTTTTCCGTTCACGCTCCATGTGTAAGTGTATTTCGGAAGTTCCCTGATAACGATGACGCACGCCTTGCTCGCGGTCATGCCGCCGTATGTGGCGGTGGCGGTCACGCTCGAGGTGCCGGCTGTGATTGTGGATGGGTTGAAGGCCCAAACCGCATCGGAGGTGACATCTGCCGTCGATTCGTCGCTGTAGCAGGCTGTTACGGTCAGACCAGTCTGGTTGAAATCCTCGCCCACAAAATACGCTGTTTTTGTGGGTTCGCCAGCGATGGCGATTGACTGCAACGTGACCGGAGGCGCAGCATTCTCGTAGGAGAACGCTATCGTGGCCGACTCCCAGCGGATTTGCGCGGAGTTGGAGTATAGTTTCTTGATTTTCACCGCCAAATCATTAGTGAAGGCCGCATCTTCCTTGCTGACCGTGTAAACAAGGTCCACAAAAGTGCTGGAGGTGGGCAATGTGCCGCTTTGGGTGGCAGGCACAGGGTTTTTACATTCCGAGTCGAAAAATAGCGAGAACGTGTTGGCCTTAGGCTTCGCACCGTCGCTCCATTTGGCCACATGCAGGGTCACAACCACATCGCTGGTGATGACTTTCCCCTCGAATATGCCCGGAAACAACGCTACACATTCCGAATAACCAGTGCCGGGAACGACATAAAACGTACTCTTTTTCAAGAAATTGCTCATCTCCCACTTATTGTCATCCCCAACCTTGTAAGTGGTGGAAAACGTTGCAGCCCACGAGCAAACAGTGGCCAAGACAGCCACGACCAGAAACGCAAATGATTTCCTCATAGTAAAGTACCAGTTTTAAAAGCTTAATCAGTTTATTATCCGAATATTACCACCACAAATCCGCAGCAGTTATCACTTGCAAATATAGTAAACTTTTCTTGATTTCGTAATGTATTCCCCCCAAAAAATCGAAAAAACACCCCATTTCATCGATTCTAAAGCAAAAATCACCAAATTTACTACCCTGTTCTTTAGTGATTATTGGGTTGTTCTTCAGGTTCGGGGGGCATAGGGGCGTCGAGGCGGTTTTCCCAGAGGTAGGTGCGGGTTTCGCGGACTATTACACCACTGAGGAGAATGACGGCGATGAGGTTGGGGATTGCCATGAGGGCGTTCGTGCAGTCGCTGATGTTCCACACGAGTTCGAGGTTGATGATGCTACCCAGGAATACGAAGACGATGAACACCCAGCGGTAGATGTGGGTGGTGATGCCTCCGCGTATGTATTCCACCGAGCGTTCGCCATAGTAGCACCAGCCGAGTATGGTGGTGAAGGCGAAGGTGAACATGCCGAAACTCAAGAGCGGCTTGCCTATCACTGGAATGTCGCCAAATGCCATGTTGGCAAGTTCGGCACCGTCGGAATAGTTGATGGTTGGGTCTGCCATAATGCAACTCACGAGCACGATGCCCGTAACGGCACATATCACCACGGTGTCCCAGAATGTGCCAGTAGATGCCACCAATGCCTGACGCACAGGGTTTCGGGTCTGTGCAGCGGCAGCGGCGATAGATGCCGATCCGAGTCCCGATTCATTGCTGAACAAACCTCGCGCTATACCGAAGCGTGCGGCAATCAATATAGTGGAGCCTACGAAGCCACCACCCATCGCTTGGGGCGAGAATGCGGATGAGCAGATTTTCTCGATGGCAGGCATCACATAGTCGGCATGGTGCCAAAGCACATAGCCGCATCCCACAATGTAGAGTAATGCCATGATTGGCACCACCCATTCACACACTTTGGCGATACTGTTCACGCCTCCCACAATCACCACGCCTGTGAGCACAGCCACTATCAAGCCTGTGATGTAGGGCGAAACGGAATAGGTTTTCTCTGCCAATGCGGCAATGGCGTTGGCTTGCACGGTGTTGCCAATACCCAGCGAAGCAATCACGGTAAACAGCGCAAAGAGAATGGCAAGGCGTTTCCAACCCAAGCCTTTTTCAAGGGCGTACATCGGGCCGCCAGCCATCTTGCCTTCGGGAGTGCGCACACGATATTTCACCGCAAGCAAACTCTCACCGTATTTCGTGGCCATACCAAACACGCCTGTGAGCCAGCACCACAGCACCGACCCCGGACCACCCAGCGCCACCGCCGTAGCCACGCCCACAATGTTGCCGGTGCCGATGGTGGCAGCCAGCGCAGTGGCGAGCGCACCGAATTGCGACACATCGCCCGAAGATCCCTTGTCGGGCGTAATCGAGAGTTTGAGGGCTTTAAGAATGTGGCGTTGTGGAAAGCGAAGTCGGACGGTGAGGTAAATATGCGTTCCAAGAAGCAAAACAATGGTGGGCCAACTCCACAAATATCCGCTAAGGGTGAAAAAGAAATCGTTCAGTTCGCTCATGTTTGGCTGTAGTAGTTAGTTGATATTCGTTCGCAAAAATACGGATTTTCCCACACTATCCACTTGTTTTGCAAAAAAACTTTTGGTGGGGAGCGAAAAAAGGTGGGGAGAAATTGGTAAAATGCCAATTTTGTGGTAATTTTGCCTTTGGTTATTGATACTTCCATTTTTTTGGCTATAAACACACACAATAAAATTATACACTATCATGGCTGACTCCGAAATTATTTCTCGCATCAAGTATCTTATCAAGGAACTCAATTTCAGGCAAACCGAGTTTGCCAAGAAAATTGGCGTTGATACCTCCAACCTGTCAAAGTATATGAACGGCCGCTTGCCCGTGAGCGATTCGCTCATCAACCGCATTGTGGTGAATTTGGGCGTGTCGAAGGAATGGCTCGAAAAGGGCACCGACATTCCGTTTGCCAAACACAGTTCGCCCTCCATCACCACCGTGCCGGCAAGCGAGGTGGAAACCATTTCGATGGGCACGCCAGTTTACGACATCGACGTGACGGCTGGCACAATGCCGCGCGCACGCATGTTTTCCGACGACTTGGTGGTGGGGCACATCAACCTGCCCGACATCATCAACGAGAACTGCCGCATCGTGCGTGTGAGCGGCGACTCTATGAGCCCCGTTATCCGCAGTGGCGACCTCATCGCCGTGCGCGAACTCTCCAACACGCAATACATCTTTTGGGGGCAGATATATGTGGTGCTGCTCGACGATTTCCGACTGGTGAAATATGTGCGCCGCCATGCCGACCCCGATATGGTGATTCTGCGGAGCGAAAACCCCAACTACGACGATATGGAAATACATCGCGCCGACATTCGTGAACTGATGATGGTGCAAAACATTATCCACCTCGACACAAGAAACTAACACAGCAAAATGAAGAAAGAAATTACTACACATACTTTGCCCAATGGGCTGAAACTGGTGCATGTGCCAGCGGCGCAGCGTGTGGGCTGGTGCGGCCTGATTATCAATGCCGGCAGTCGCGACGACCACGCCTCACGCCTCGGACTGGCGCACTTCGTGGAGCATACCATATTCAAGGGCACCACACATCGCCGTGCATGGCACATTCTCAATCGCATGGAGACCGTGGGCGGCGAACTCAACGCCTACACCACCAAAGAGGGCACGGCGCTCTACAGCGTGTTTCCAGAGCCTTACCTCAAGCGCGCCATGGAACTGATTGCCGACTTGGTGATGCACTCGGTGTTTCCCGAAGCCGAAATCGAGCGTGAGAAAGATGTGGTGCTGGAGGAAGTGGCAAGTTACCGCGACACGCCAAGCGAAGCCGTGTTCGACGATTTTGAAGACCTGATTTTCGGATCAGGCAGCAGCATGGGGCACAACATTCTCGGCACCGAGGATCACATCACCGCCATGGGCAGCACCGACTGCGCACGCTACTTGAAGGAGCAGTATGTGCCCGAAAACATGTCATTTTTCTACATGGGACCAGCCGATGCCGGAAAGGTGTTTCGCGAGGCAGAAAAACAGTTTGGCGCCATGCACCACCGGCTCTGCCGCCCGGCGCGCGTCGCCCCTGCCATACTCCCTGCGGAGCACAAAGTGGTGGATTTCGGTTTGCACCAGAGCCACACCATAGTGGGCGCGAGGGTGCCTGGCATGTACGACGATAGCCGTTTCGCCTTGGCGCTGCTCAACAATCTGCTGGCTGGCCCCGGTATGAACTCGCTGCTGAATGTGCTGATGCGCGAACGCCGTGGCTTGGTATATACGGTGGAATCGTCAATCGCCAGTTTCACCGACTGTGGTTTGCTCGAAATCTACTTCGGCTGCGAGCAGAACAAGGTGAAGAAAAGTCTCGACATCATCGGCAAGACCATCGACCAGTTGGCACAGTCGCCACTCTCCACATCGCGCCTTGAAGCCGCCAAACGCCAATATTGCGGCCAACTGCTCGTGGCATCGCAGAGTGTGGAGGCTACCGCGCTGGGCGCTGGAAAGAGCGTGCTCTACTGGAATCAGGTGCCTAACGTCGATCGCACCGTGGAGCGTATCAAGGCGGTCACTGCCGAGCAAGTGCGCCAAGCCGCCGAACTCATCACCCCTTCCCACACATCAATCCTCACTTTCCAGTAAATCCTCCATATTATGCAAATACTTCTGGCTAATGCGAAAATAATGAATGAAAGCAGCGAGGCGAAAGCGCAGAGTGTGCCGATGTTTCAAGCGGTGGCTGATGTGCTGGCGGCAGAAATGGCGCGAGCCGATGCCGAAACCATGGCGCAGATGCTGGGGTGTAGCCGTGCGTTGGCGTTGGAGAACTGCGAGCGTTATCGCTCGTGGGGCATCGCCGAGAAGATGCCTGCCATTATGGCTTACAACGGCCAGGCCTACAAGCATCTGAAGGCAGCTTCGCTCAGTCCGGAGGCGTTGGAGTTTGGCAGCCGCCACCTGTGGATTACCTGCTTTCTCTACGGTCTGCTTCGCCCCATGGACGGCATTGTGCCTTATCGCATGGAACATTCCGTGGCACTCGATGCCACCGACGACATGCCCATGAACCAGTTTTGGCGTGGTCGGCTCACCGATGTGCTCATCGACAGCGTGAAGGCCGAAGACGGCATCCTCGTTCACCTTTCCACGGCAGAGTATGAGCATCTTTTCGACTGGAAACGAGTGTTGCGCGAACTGACGGTGATTCAGCCCCTTTTCTACGCTCGCAACAGCCGTGGCGACCTCCAAATGCAAGCGGTGTGGGCAAAGGCTTGCCGTGGCGCAATGGTGCGCTATATCCTTGAAAACCGCATCACACAACCCGAAGCACTCACAGCCTTCACCCACGAAGGATTTTCCTTCAACCCCAGTGCCCCAAGCCGAGCCGCCAAAAACAAAACCACCCTCATCTTCACCCAGTAATGCGCATATTGAATGGGATAAACGAATATTTTTTGTGATTTTTTGCGAAAACGGCGAAAAATTACTATTTTCGTAACCTGAATAATTCTGATATATTTAAAACAATTAATATAAGACATCAAATTATGAACGACGTTAAATTTTATCTCGACCCTGCTGAAAAGAAGATGGGCGAGGCTACCATTTATTTGGAAGAGGCATTGGCTCACATCCGCGCAGGTAAGGCCAATGTGAAAATCCTCGATGGCGTGAAAGTAGATGCCTACGGAAGCAAAATGGCACTCAGCGCTGTGGCTAACATCAGCGTGCCCGACGCTCGCTCTATCATGATCACCCCATGGGACAAGAGCATGTTCCGCCACATCGAAAAGGCCATCATGGACTCTAACGTGGGTATCACCCCAGAAAACAATGGTGAAGTGATCCGCCTCAACATTCCACCACTCACCGAGGAACGCCGTAAACAACTCGTGAAGGACTCTAAGGCCGAAAGCGAAAAGGCAAAAGTGAGCATCCGCAACGCACGCCGCGAAGCCATTGAAGGCTTGAAGAAGGCTGTGAAAGAAGGCATGGCTGAAGACGTGCAAAAAGACGCAGAAGCAAAAGTTCAAAAGATCCACGACAAATTCCTGAAGAAAGTGGACGAACTCTTCGCCGCCAAAGAAAAAGAAATCCTCACCGTATAGTCCTTTCGAAACAAAACCGGTATTGTACAATACCCAACAAAAAGGCACCTATTGAATCCAAAAAATTCAACAGGTGCCTTTTCCCTTTCACCACTCAGTGGATAAATACTAGGGGCACTGAAACAAAAACATAAAAAAGCCTCTTTTTTGTGGTTAGGTGGGGATTTGTTTATTTGTGCTTGTACCACAGAATCAATAGTGCCACTGCAACTATCACATCAACGATATTCCACATTCCTCTTCCAAGGGCTATTTTGAAGAATGGTTGAAAAAGTAAAGCCACAGCACCAAACGCTATGGCATAATTTGTCTTTCCTTCCTTGTTGAAGGCAAATGCCAAGCATCCAAAGAATACCATTACTATGAACCTTACAAGGGTGTAATAGCCATATGGCATAGGAAAAAGGCATATCAGCAGAGCTATAGCCACCCCTAGACCTATCTTGTGTAACTGTTTCATATCAAAATTTAGGAAATGATATACATGTTGTCCCTGTAAAGTATCGGGAGAGAGCGAGGTGAAACTTGCTTTCTCCTTTTTTTGTCGGTATTGTTAAGAAAAAGACTGTAAAAAAATGGATAGGGTATTACGTAATTCAAAGAAGTCTAGTATCTTAGCATGTGGAAACACACACGAATCTGTAT
>OJNV01000507.1_pt1 | contig 24067 bp, 20 predicted proteins | sample 1597961 | NCBI WGS metagenome assembly OJNV01 (sample SAMN01915220, study PRJEB22387) | human gut metagenome | isolation source: stool | host: Homo sapiens | place: USA
TTAATTATTACAGATTGTAATAATTAATGATGTATAATAATATAAATGAAATCGTATAAGTACACAAATACAAAAACCGGAAAGGACTGATCCGTTATCAACATAATAAGAAAAATAACAGCAGTGATAATTTCATCAGTTATAATGATAAGCTTTGTGGCATTTGCACCGCAGGAATCCGCTAAGACTTATGGGAATCTGATAACAGCTTCTGCCGCTGACTTGATGACAAAACCTGTTTTGATAAAAAGACAAGCGTATTCAAACAAAATAGAAGCAGGAGTAAAAAATCTCACCAGCTTTTCATCAAAGACTACATTTGAGGTCTATGTAAACGGACGCTATGTAAGAAAATATACATGGCAGGCACTTAAAAAGGATAACTATATAAATATGAACATTCAAAAACAGTTTATAAAATATGTTTCCCAGAATATCTGTGGAATGTTGGGGATTTCCTGCTATATTATCGTGGATACATTCTTTATCTCGCAGGCAGCGGGAACGGACGGGATTACCGTATTGAATCTGGTGCTGCCGGTATATAACCTGATTTTTGCCATAGGATCGATGATTGGGGTAGGATCGGCAACCCGGTATACGATATTAAAAGCACAGGAAGATGACAGTGCAAAGAAATATTTTGCAAATGCGATTTTGTGTATCCTCATAATCAGCATTCCATTTGTCCTGTCTGGCATTTTTTCTCCGGATACGGTGATGCATATGATGGGGGCGGATGCCGGGATCACGCAGCTGGGCCGCACATATACGAGGATCTTCTTATTATTTACACCGTTTTTTATGATGAATTATGTGTTTTCTGCGTTTGTCCGCAACGACAATGCTCCGACCCTCGCCATGATTGGAACGATGATGGGAAGTTTTTCCAATGTTGTCCTTGACTATGTGTTTATGTTTCCAATGGGGATGGGACTGGCAGGAGCAGCACTTGCCACAGCAGCCTCTCCGATCGTCAGCATATTAATATGCAGTATTCATTTTTTTCAGAAGAAAAATACGGTACAGTTTGCAAAAACCAGACCATCGGTACGGATGCTTACAGCATCCTGCCAGCTGGGGGTGCCGGCATTTGTGGGAGAATTTTCTTCCGGAGTGACAACAACGCTTTTTAATTACCTGATTTTAGGGCTTGCCGGAAATGTAGGAGTGGCTGCCTATGGTGTGATTGCCAACTTTGCACTCATATTTACCTGTATTTTTAACGGGATTTCCCAGGGAGCCCAGCCACTGGTCAGCCGTTATTACGGAGAAGGGAATGAACGTGCGGTTAAAAAGATTCTGCATCTGGGACTGGCTACGGGTGTTGTTTTCAGTCTTTTGATTATTTCGCTTGTCTGGGGATTTACAGACCCGATGGTAGCCTTGTTTAACGGTGAACATTCGGTAAAGATGGCGGAATATGCATTTACAGGAATGCGGCTTTATGTGATCGGATTTTTGTTTGCCGGTTTCAATATTATCGGAACCGGGTATCTGAGTGCATCGGAGCATGCAAAAGAGGCATTTACGGCCTCGGTTTGCAGAGGATTTGTAGCTATTGCGGTGTGTTCCGTGATATTGTCACGTATATTTGGAATCCGTGGTGTCTGGCTGTCGTTTATGGCTGCGGAAGCACTGACGGCAGGAATTACGGCATGGGCGCTTCTTAAAGATCGCAAAAAGGAGGCTATGGTATGAAGTATGATAAGAAAGAACCTGAAACGATGGATGCAGATCCGATGCGTCTTTTGGTTTCCGCCATATTGGCATTTACGGTGATGCTTTTTATCAATGGGTTTGTCGGAAGTATGGGTGGATTTCCTGCGTTTGTTGCATTTACGCTGGTATTTTTCCGGATACGGACCCGTGCGGGAATGGGAAACGGAGGGATGCAGCAGGAATTGTCAGATCGTCAGATCACAGGACGGCTGTTGTGGAAATATGCTGCTGGTTATCTGGTTTTATGGGGAATTTTAAGAATTGCGTTTCTGATCTCCCGGGTCACCGGCTGGGGAAATATCAATGGAGCTTCCGCAGTGGAATATGTACGGCAGATGTGGAACACATCGCTTTTGGAAAAATGGGCATATTTTTTTGCGGGGATGATCATGTTTGCGTTTGTGCTTTCACTGTTTCCGCTTGCTGTAATCCGGGAAAAGGTGCGGTGGATTCGCTATGCATTGGTTGATGGTGCGGTGTTTGCACTGGTATGTCTTGGAATTAACGGCGTCTGTCGTTTGAAATTTGAACAGAAATCATCAGGCAGAGCAACATGTCTGATCGATCATCTGCTGCTTTGCGGCCGGATGCGGACCTGGCAGGAAATCACCTGTCTGTTGGCAATGGTTGTTTTTATTCTTGTCATCGGTGCATTTGTATTTAGCTATGCATCCAGACAGTATGCGGTTAAAAATATAGATGGAATACCGGCATCTGCCGGGGAAGAAGAATCGCGCAGACACCGGATGATCAGAAAGATTGTGACGGTTGGCTGCAGTATTGCGGCTGCTGCAATTGTTGTCGTGATAGTACTTCTGATGCCAAAAGATACCGCAGGGGATTATACGAAGGTTGCGGAATTTCTGACTGAGGATACGCGGATGGGACCGATGGAATATGGAGATGCGGTTTATGTACCGGTAAATGAGGAAGCGGATCTGGAGAAAAACGGAATTGCCCAGGGCTATCTGGCAGAGCGTGGAGAGCGCTGCGACAGTCGGTTTTATCAGCTTGCGATTGCAAATCTTCTGTATACCGATCCGACCGGAAAAACAAATCTCGTACAGACAGCCGGAACCGATGGAGGAACATATGCACCGGTGGCATCGGTGGAAACAGACAAGGCATGGGAAACGGATGATGTGTTTCTTCTCTGGGATGAAGACTGGGCTTTAGAATCGGCATATTCGCACGAGCCGACAGGCTATGTGGCATGTCCGGCGGATCTGATACAGGGGCTTAGGATGCAGTTTCCGGATGTGACCTACCGCACAGCGGATTTTTCGGATTATGATGCCTATTTTACACTTCGGGGATATCAGAACATGGAGCAGGTGCTGGAGGAAGATCCCGTGGATGGAGACTGGGTCGGATGTATTCTGGTGAAAGATAACAAATTTTATTTTGGAAGCTACGAAAATCAGATTACGGGTATCTGTCTGCAACAGCTGCGGAAAGTACTCGGAGGAAATGCAAAATAAAAAAGGAAATCAGGAATTCACGCAGAATATATAATATGTAGAGTTGTTTGAAATATTGTAAGGATTTTGGCGGTTTGTGCCGCAGAAATGAGCAGAATATGACAATTCGGGAAAGAATAGAACAGATAGAAGCAGATACTTTAAGTCCGTACGCCTGTCTGTCCATAAATTCAAAGGGCAGAGACAGGGAGGAACCGCAGTGTGATATTCGTCCGGTCTTTCAGAGGGACCGTGACCGTATCCTGCACAGTAAGTCTTTCCGGAGACTGAAAAGTAAGACGCAGGTTTTTCTCACACCGATGGGAGATCATTACCGGACGCGGCTGACACATACGCTTGAAGTATCGCAGAATGCGAGAACCATTGCGAAGGCGCTCCGGCTGAATGAAGATCTGGTTGAGGCGATAGCATTGGGGCATGATCTGGGGCATACACCGTTTGGACATGCAGGAGAATTTCTGCTGAATCAGGTGTATGAAGGCGGGTTCCGCCACAACGAACAGAGCGTACGTATTGTAGAAAAACTGGAAAAAGACGGAGAAGGACTGAATCTGACCTGGGAGGTCCGGGATGGAATTTTAAACCATCAGACACGGACGATTCCGCACACGCTGGAAGGAAAGATTGTGCGCCTGTCCGATAAGATTGCATATGTCAATTCCGATATTGACGATGCGATCCGTGCAATGATTCTGGATGAGGAAGATATTCCCGTGGAACTGCGTCGTACGCTGGGATTTACCACGAGAGAGCGCCTGGATCACCTGATCCACGATATCATCAGCAACAGTATGGGAAGAGACGATATCATTATGTCGGATGAGACCGCGGAGGCGCTGCGGGATCTGCGCTTGTTCATGTTTGAACATGTATACCGGAATCCGGTCGCAAAAGGCGAGGAAGTAAAAGCTAAGGCCATGCTGGAACAGATGTATTATTTTTATATGGACCATATCGAGCAGCTGCCGGCAAAGTTATTAAAAATGCTGGATGAGGGTGAAGACAAAGGGCGCATCGTCTGTGACTATATTTCCGGTATGACAGATAAGTATGCGATTACCAAATTTAAAGAAAATTTTATGCCGCAGGCATGGAAAGTGGATGGATATTGATGACTAGAGAAAGGAGGGGATTTCCACGCCGTATTTTTCAGATGATCTGATTGAGGAGGTACGTTCCCGCAATGACATTGTGGATGTGATCGGCGGGTATGTGAGTCTGCAGAAAAAAGGAAGTACATATTTTGGGTTATGCCCCTTTCATAATGAGAAGACGGGATCATTTTCCGTTTCTCCGAATAAACAGATGTATTACTGCTTTGGATGTGGAGCGGGAGGCAATGTTTTTACATTTCTGATGCAGTATGAGAATTATACTTTTACCGAAGCGATGCAGGTACTTGCCGATCGTGCGGGAATTGAACTTCCCAAGCAGGAGATGACAGGTGCACAGAAACGTGAGGCGGACAAGCGCACGAAGCTGCTGGAGATTAACAAAGAAGCCGCAAAGTATTTTTATAAACTTTTGCGCAGCCCGAGAGGGGAAAAAGCATATGCGTATTTCCGTAAGCGGGAGCTGTCGGATGAAACGATGCGCAAATTTGGCCTGGGCTATTCGGATCAGTACAGCGATGATCTCTATCGCTATTTAAGACATATGGGATATGACGATGCGCTGTTAAAAGAGTCGGGGCTTGTCTCCATCGATGAGGTGCGCGGAGGCCATGACAAATTCTGGAATCGTGCCATGTTTCCGATCATGGATGTACATAACCGGGTGATCGGATTTGGAGGGCGTGTCATGGGCGAAGGGGAACCGAAGTATCTGAATTCGCCGGAGACGAAGATTTTTGACAAGAGCCGGAATCTGTATGGATTAAATATTGCAAGGACAACCAGAAAACCGCAGCTGCTTTTATGTGAGGGATATATGGATGTCATTGCACTGCACCAGGCAGGCTTTGACAATGCGGTGGCCTCTCTTGGCACATCGCTTACCAGTGGACATGCCAGTCTGCTGAAACGCTACACCAAAGAAGTGTATCTGACATATGACAGTGATGGGGCTGGGGTAAAGGCGGCACTCCGTGCAATTCCGATTTTAAAAGAAGTTGGAATTATCACGAAAGTCATAAACATGCAGCCGTACAAAGATCCGGATGAATTTATCAAAGCACTTGGGGCCGAAGAATATCAGAAGAGGATTGATCAGGCGGAAAACAGTTTTCTGTTTGAAATCCGTATGCTGGAGCAGAATTATGATATGAATGATCCGGAGTCCAAGACGGCATTTTATAATGAGACGGCGCGGCGGCTTTTAGCCTTTCCGGAGGAGCTTGAGCGCAACAATTATATCCAGGCGGTCGCTGATAAGTACAGGATTGGCTTTGAGGATCTGCGGAAGCTTGTGAATAATCTGGCAATGGCAGGGAGCGGGATTAAAAAGGCGGCTCCGTTAAAGAGCGGTATCCATGAAAAAAAGAAAGAAGATGGCATGAAACAGTCACAGAAGCTGCTTCTGACCTGGCTGATCGAGGATACGCGGCTTTTTGACAGCATCAAAGGATGGATCACGGAGGAAGATTTCACGGAACCGCTGTATCGCAAAGCGGCACAGGAGCTGTTCACCCAGTATGGGGAGAGCGGACAGGTGAATCCGGCAAAGATTATCAGCCGGTTTCAGGAGGAGGAAGAACAAAAAGAAATTGCGGGGCTTTTTAATGCAAAAATTCATGAAGTAGAGACAAAACAGGACAAAGAAAAAGCATTAAAGGAAACAATTGAGAGAATCAAGGAAAACAGTATTGATGTTCGAAGCCGGCAGTCAGATCCGAATGATCTGACGGTCGTTATGCAGCTGATCAATGAACAGAAGGAATTGGAGAAGCTGAAGAAAACGCATATTTCTATTGATTAGGGACAAAATAGAAAGTAACCTGAGAGGACGAAACGACATGGCAAAGAAAAAAGAAGAGAATGCAGCAGTGGAAACGGAAGAAACAAAGGCAAAGTTCAGAGAAAAACTGAAAAGTCTGCTGGAACTGGGAAAAAAGAAACGGAACATTCTGGAGTATCAGGAGATCAGCGATTTTTTCAGGGATATGAATCTTGACGAAGAAAAGATGGAGAAGGTTCTGGATTTCCTGGAAGCAAATAAAGTAGATGTCCTCAGGATCAGTGACGGGGATGATGAGGATGATGATATCATTCTGGATGACGAAGACGAGGTAGAAGTAGAAAAGATTGATCTTTCGGTTCCGGAGGGCGTAAGTGTCGAGGATCCGGTACGCATGTACTTAAAGGAAATCGGCAAAGTGCCGCTGCTGTCTGCAGACGAAGAAATTGAGCTGGCACAGAAGATGGAGGCCGGAAGTGTGGCAGTTGAAAAAATTCCACTGCTCAAAGAGCGTCTGGCAGAAACCGGTGATGAACAGGAAAAAGAAGAAATACAAGCGGAGATCAAAGCATTGCAACTGGATGTCGACCGTGGATCAGATGCCAAAAAACGTCTGGCGGAGGCAAATCTTCGTCTGGTAGTCAGCATTGCCAAGCGCTATGTGGGCAGGGGCATGCTGTTTTTAGACCTGATTCAGGAAGGAAATTTGGGACTGATCAAGGCGGTAGAAAAATTTGATTACCGCAAAGGATATAAGTTCTCCACTTATGCAACATGGTGGATCCGGCAGGCAATTACCCGTGCAATTGCGGATCAGGCAAGAACCATCCGTATTCCGGTGCACATGGTGGAAACGATCAACAAGCTCATTCGTGTCAGCAGACAGCTGCTGCAGGAACTCGGGCGGGAACCTACGCCGGAAGAAATCGCGGAAGAGATGAAGATGCCGGTGGAACGTGTGCGGGAAATCTTAAAGATTTCACAGGAACCGGTATCTTTGGAAACACCAATCGGAGAAGAGGAAGATTCCCATCTGGGCGATTTTATTAAAGATGATAATGTACCGGTACCGGCAGATGCTGCAACTTTTACGCTGCTTAAGGAACAGCTGGAAGAGGTACTCGGAACACTGACCGAGCGGGAGCAGAAAGTGCTGACGCTTCGCTTTGGTCTGGAGGATGGAAGGGCGAGAACCCTTGAGGAAGTCGGAAAAGAGTTCAATGTAACCAGAGAACGAATCCGTCAGATTGAGGCAAAAGCGCTCCGTAAGCTTCGCCATCCCAGCAGAAGTCGTAAGTTAAAGGATTATTTAGAGTAACATGATGAAATTATCGAGGAGAATGAAAGCAGTGGCTTCCATGGTTACAACCGGCGGTATCCTTGCGGATATCGGAACAGACCATGCGTATGTGCCGATTGCACTGGTACAGAGGCAGAAAATAAAGGGAGCCATTGCAATGGATATTAATGAGGGACCGCTTGCCCGGGCACAGGAACATATCCGGGCAGCCAGGCTGGAGGAATATATACAGACCAGGCTTTCGGACGGGGCAGAGGCACTGCTTCCAAATGAAGCGGATTCCATTCTGATTGCAGGAATGGGTGGAGAACTGATTCTGCATATTCTGACGGAAGGGGAATCCGTCTGCAGTACAGCGAAAGAACTGATTTTGCAGCCGCAGTCTGAAATACATAAGGTCCGGGAATATCTGCGCCAGCATCAGTATAAAATTGAAGATGAAGATATGGTCTGTGAAGAAGGAAAATATTATCCGATGATGCGTGCCGTAAAAACGGAGCAGGATGAAACGTGGAACCGGTTGAACGATCAGACAATTGCAGTCTGTGATATTTACGGACCGCTTCTTCTGAGAAACGGAAATCCGGTACTGCGCCGGTTTTTGGTGCGTCAGCATGGACAGCTGACACAGATTCTGCAGACGCTTGAAGCACAGAAAGAATCGGAACAGATCATACGACGTATTGCAGAAGTGCAGGAAAAATTACAGCAGAATGAATCTGCGTATACGATTTTGGGGGCGATAAAAAGTGCAGGAATTTGAGATCACATTGGAGACTGCGCCGGAGAAAACCGAACTGGTTCTGATTCCGGAGCAGACAAAACTGGAACAGATTGCAAAACAATATCAGAAAAATTACAGTGACAGGATTGTACTGGCATGTGTAGATGGAAAGCTGCGGGAACTTTCAAAAGTGGTGAAGGCACCCGGTAAAATTTCGTTTCTGACGATGACGGACAGGGACGGCAAACGCACCTATCGCAGAAGTATGACGCTTTTATTGCAGAAGGCGGTAGAAAATCTGTGGAAGGATCAGGTAAAAATCAGGGTATATTATTCTCTGGGAGAAAGTTATTACTGTGAACTGCATGGAACTGCAAATGATGCAGCAGCCGTGCAGGCACTGCGTGCAGAGATGCAGCGTCTGGTAGAGGCCGATTTACCGATCAAGAAATGCAGTGTAAAAACAGAAGATGCGGAACAGCTGTTTCATGATAAGGGAATGAAGGACAAAGAGCGGCTTTTACATTATCGCAGAAGTTCGCGTGTCAATATTTATGAGCTGGACGGACATCAGGACTATTATTACGGTTATATGGTTCCATCCACGGGATACCTCGGAGTGTTTGATCTGGAGTTATATGAAGACGGCTTTGTTCTTTTGTTCCCAAATAAAAAGGGAGATGAAGTGGAACCGCTTCATACCTCCAATAAACTGTACCACACATTAAAAGAATCACGCAGTTGGAGCCGTATGCTGGACGTTGGAACGATCGGTGCGCTCAATGATGCAATCGCATCCGGCAGGGGTGAACAGATTATTCTGCTTCAGGAAGCATTGATGGAGGAACGGATCGGTTCCCTGGCAGCACAGATTGCAGCAAAAAAAGGAATTAAATTTGTCATGATTGCAGGTCCGTCTTCTTCCGGAAAGACGACATTTTCCAACCGCCTGTCGATTCAGCTTCTGGCAAAGGGAAGAAAACCGCATCCGATCAGTCTGGATGATTATTATGATGACAGGGAGCGGTGTCCGAGGGATGCAGACGGAAATCTTGATTTTGAATGTCTGGAGGCACTGGATGTCAGACAGTTTAATGAAGATATGACCCGGCTTCTGGCAGGGGAGAAAGTAGATATGCCTTCTTTCAATTTCAAGACGGGAAAGAGGGAATACCGTGGCAGGACCCTGCAGCTTAAAGAAAATGATATTCTTGTCATAGAGGGAATTCATGGTCTGAACGATAAGCTGTCGTATACACTTCCCGCAGAAAGTAAATTTAAGATTTATATTTCTGCGCTGACACAGTTGAATATTGATGAACACAATCCGCTGTCCACGACGGACTGCCGTCTGTTACGCCGGATCGTGAGAGATGCCAGAACCCGTGGAACGACGGCACAGGAGACGATTGCGATGTGGAAATCTGTGCGAAGGGGAGAAGAAAAAAATATTTTCCCGTTTCAGGACAGTGCGGATGTCATGTTTAATTCCGCTTTACTGTATGAGGTTGCGGTGCTTAAAGTATATGCGGAACCGCTTCTGTTTCAGATTCCGCGTGACAGTGCAGAATATCTGGAAGCGAAGCGTCTGCTTAAGTTTTTGGACTATTTTCTGCCGCTTCCGACGGAAGGAATTGCACAGAGTTCTCTGGTGCGGGAATTTGTCGGAGGAAGTTGTTTTAATGTATAAAAACACGGTAAACTTTACGGCTTGAACCTTACTGGAAACTGTGTTATAGTGGAAAAGCATCTTAAGATGGAGGACAGGTGATCGCGGCTGCAGGTGTCGAAAGACCGCAGGTGAGGAAAGTCCGGGCTTCACAGGGCAGGATGCCGGTTAACGGCCGGTGGAGGAAACTCTAAGGAAAGTGCAACAGAAATATACCGCTATAAGAGATGCATCACAGATGCACCTCTATAGTAAGGGTGGAATGGCAGTGTAAGAGACTACCGCCTCGCTGGTAACAGAGAGGGCACATGTAAACCCCATTCGAAGCAAGACCGAAACAAAGCGCTGACGTGGCCCGCCAGCTTTAGGTAGGTCGCTTGAGACGGTTGGCAACAATCGTACTAGATAGATGATCACCCAACGACATAACCCGGCTTATCGTCCTTCTTCTTAAGATGTTTTCCGTAAATATCAGCAGTATTCTTTGGAAATTTTCATTTTTCACGTCTATACCATTATAAATTTCCCGGATTTCTAAACACTTTATGAAAAGTGTATGAAAAGAAAATACGTTGCTTGACGATATGATTTCCCATGATATATAACTAATATAAGACACGAAAAATATCGACGAAACACAGAAAAGAGGAATTGTATGAGAGACAAATTGTATCGTTTTATGCAGGGAAGAAATGGCATGGATGAACTGGCACGGATGCAGTCCTGGCTTGTTCTGATTCTTTTGCTTGTCGGTATGTTTACACGCATCGGCCTGTTTTCCTTTGTAGCGCTGATTTTAATGATTTATATGTATTTCCGGGTATTTTCAAGAAATACATCCAAACGTTATGAAGAAAACCAGAAGTATTTGAATTTTCGTTATAACCGCACCGTATCGTGGAACCGGTTTAAAAAACGCATGGGACAGGCAAGGGATTACCGCTTTTTCAAGTGCCCGATGTGTAAACAGGAAGTCCGTGTGCCGAGGGGACATGGAAAGATAGAGATTACCTGCCCGAAATGCAGGGAAAAATTTATTCGCAGAACCTAAATCGGAGGCAGTATGTTCGGATATATTAATGTAAACGGCGCACAGCTGTCGGAAGAAAATAAAAAAATATATCAGTCGTATTATTGTGGACTTTGCCGGAAATTAAAAGAGTTCTGTGGGAAAAAAGGACAGGCACTTTTGAATTATGATATGACATTTCTGGTCGTTCTGCTGACCGGTCTGTATGAGCCGGACACGCAGACTGGTGAATTTACCTGTATGATGCATCCGATGAAAAAACGGCAGCTGCGGGAAAACGATATTCAGAGTTATGCGGCACAGATGAACGTTCTTCTGGCATATTACAATCTGGTGGATGACTGGAAAGATGACCATAATTACACGAAGAAAACCATTGCCTCAATGTTTGAGAAAGATTATCAGCGGATCAAAATAAATTATCCGCGGCAGACTAATGCCATTGAGCAGTATATGGAGAAATTGGCAACTTATGAGGCGGAAAAACAGACGAATATTGATCTTGTGGCAGGGCTGACAGGCGAGATGCTCGGAGAAATATTTGCATGGAAGCAGGACGAGTGGTATGATGAATTGAAAACACTTGGATTTTATCTGGGCAAATTTATCTACCTGATGGATGCCTACGAGGACCGGGATAAAGATGAAAAAAAAGACAGTTACAACCCGCTCCGGTATCTGGATACAGAAGATGAGCAGGAGTATGAGACGTTGTGCCGTCTGATGATGACCAGCATGATTTCGGAATGCGCGAAGTCTTTTGAACGCCTGCCGATTCTGCTTCACGCGGATATTCTGCGGAATATTCTGTATTCCGGTGTATGGTCCAAGTATGAATACATTCAGTTGAAGAAAAAGAGGAAGAAATCATGACAGATCCATATCAGGTGCTCGGCGTCAGCCGTAGCGCTTCGGATGAAGAGATAAAGAAAGCATACCGTACATTGAGCCGGAAGTATCATCCGGATGCAAATGTCAACAATCCGAACAAAGATCAGGCGGAAGAACGTTTCAAACAGGTGCAGCAGGCCTATGATCTGATTATGAAGGAAAAACAGCAGGGAACTTCCGGAAGCTACAGTTATGGTGCAGGCTCTGCAGATGGCAGATCGGCAGGCACAGGAAGCTATGGACAGGGGCCGTTTGGAGGGTTCAGCGGACAGTATTATTATGGAAATGGAACCTACCGTTCCCAGAGCCGTGCGACTTCTCCAAAATTACAGGCGGCACTTAATTATATTCAGAATCAGTGTTATCCGGAAGCACTCAATGTGTTAAGTTCGATTCCATTTTCCGAGCGTGCCGGACAGTGGTACTATTACAGTGCGGTGGCAAATGAAGGCGTGGGAAACAGTGCAACGGCGATTGAGCATATCCGCCGTGCGGTGGAACTTGAGCCGAGCAATATGGAGTACCGGCAGTTCCAGCAGCATCTTGAATATGGCGGAACCTGGTATACCAATATGGGGAGCGAGTATGAGCGTCCTTATGGAAATTACAGCAATTTCTGCATGAGTCTGCTGTGTGCGCAGGCATTGTGTTTCTGCTGTCGCCCATGTTAATTTTATATAGCTGCTATATTAGCCTTGAAAATAGCCGCAGTTTATTATATGATAGTAAAAATGCGTTAAGCTGAAGGAGGATAAAAATGCGGCATTTAATGAGTCCTTTAGACTTCTCCGTAGAGGAACTGGATCAGCTGTTGGATCTGGCGAGCGACATTGAGAAGCATCCAAAGAAATATGCACATGCCTGTGATGGCAAAAAATTGGCAACCTGTTTTTATGAACCGAGCACAAGAACACGATTAAGTTTCGAAGCTGCCATGTTAAACCTCGGTGGTTCTGTTTTAGGTTTCGCGAGTGCTGATTCTTCATCGGCATCCAAAGGCGAGAGCATTTCTGATACGATTCGAGTTATTTCCTGTTATGCAGATATCTGTGCAATGCGGCATCCGAAAGAAGGCGCGGCACTCGTTGCATCCCAGAAGTCCCGTATCCCTGTAATCAATGCAGGCGACGGTGGACATCAGCATCCAACTCAGACATTAACTGATCTTATGACTATTCGTTCCCTGAAAGGAAGACTGGGGAATATTACGATTGGTCTGTGCGGGGATCTGAAATTCGGACGAACCGTTCATTCCCTGATCAATGCACTGATCCGTTATGAAAACGTGAAATTTATCCTGATTTCCCCGGAAGAGTTAAAGATTCCGGATTACATCCGGGAGGATGTACTTCAGGCAAACCATGTGGAGTTTGAGGAAGTGGAGCGTTTAGAAGATGCCATGAGCCAGCTGGATGTTCTTTATATGACAAGAGTACAGAGAGAACGTTTCTTCAACGAAGAAGATTATATCCGTCTGAAAGATTTCTACATTCTGACCAAAGAAAAGATGGAACTTGCGAAGGATGACATGATCGTGCTGCATCCACTGCCTCGTGTCAATGAAATTTCCGTTGAAGTGGATGATGATCCGCGTGCGGCTTATTTTACACAGGTACAGAATGGTGTATACGTCCGTATGGCACTGATCCTGACATTACTGGGAATCGAGGTGGAGTAAAGATGCTGAATATTAGTGGAATTCACGAGGGCTTTGTACTGGATCATATCCAGGCAGGAATGAGTCTTCAGATTTATCATGATCTGAAGCTGGACAAGCTGGATTGTTCCGTTGCCATTATTAAAAATGCAAAAAGTAATAAAATGGGCAAGAAAGATATTATCAAAGTAGAGTGTCCGATTGAAGCACTGGATCTGGATATTCTCGGTTTTATCGATCATAATATTACGGTAAATGTGATTAAGGGTGACCGGATCGTAGAGAAAAAGGAACTGAAGCTTCCGAAGCAGGTCAAAAATGTCATCAAGTGCAAAAATCCGCGCTGCGTGACATCGATCGAGCAGGAACTGGATCAGATCTTTATTCTGGCAGATGAGGAAAAAGAAGTGTACCGCTGCAAGTATTGCGAGGAAAAATATACCAATCCGAACCGGCGTCAGATAAAAGTAATGTAAGACAAAGGGGCACATCACGAGAGGATGTGCTTCTTTTTTTGGGAAAGAATATATTCAAAGATCAGCCCGGCGGTGAACCATACAGGAAAATAATCGAGGCGGACAAGACCGGAAATATTGTAGGGAGTTTTACTGTAATCCCAGGGACAAAGGGAGAAAAGCCGCAGAATACTGCCGCTGATAAATTCAACGAGCATGATGCCGGCACCGTAAAAACAGCCGCGCAGAAGCACAGGCCAGTGGCGCAGGCGCACGGAAAGAGGTCCGATGACTGCTGCAAGTCCGTAGATCGGAAACATCCAGATGGATGTGTGTCCGTTTAACAGCAGATCTCCCCGCAGCAGTCCGCCCAGCGAGGTGAACAGGATTTCCATGCACCATCCGGTCAGACCACAGATAAAAAATGTTTTCCAGTTCATGAAAAGACCTCCCGCAAAAAATACTATGCATGTAGGATATGCGATTATCCAGCAGATATACTTGAAAAAAATACAAAACAATTATAAGATAAGGGTATTATGGCTTATTTTCCAATGTTTATAGATATCGAAAAAAAGAAATGTCTGGTGGCAGGCGGAGGAACTGTGGCATTGCGCAAAGTCCGGGTGCTTCTGGATTTCGGGGCGCAGATTACGGTGGTGGCACCACAGATTGACCCGCAGATTCTGCAGCTTACAGGAAATGTATGTGTAAAGGAACGTACCTTTGAACCGGAGGATCTGAAGGAATGTGTTCTGGTTGTGGCAGCTACTGATGATGTCACAGAAAATCACAGGATTGCCCGGATGGCACAAAAAAAGCATATTCCGGTCAATGCCGTGGATCAGCAGGAGGACTGCAGTTTTATTTTTCCGTCCTATCTGAAACACCGGGATCTGGTGGGGGCTTTTTCCAGTGCGGGAAACAGTCCGGTGCTCACACAGTATTTAAAAGAATCTCTGAAAGAAATTCTGACGGAAGAACTGGGACAGATTAACGATTATATGGGAAGTATCCGTCCGGTGGTAAAAACGCGGATAGAAACAGAAAAACTGCGCAGACAGGTATATCAGACCATTCTTGCCAGGCTGCTTGCAGAGAAAAAAACTTCACTGTTACCGGAAGAACTGGAACAGATTCTTATACAGGAAAAGCGTATGAAAGAGTAAAAGAAAAGAGGAACAAGGGAATGGATCGAACAAGAAGATTAAGACAGACTGCTGTTATGCGAAGTATGGTCAGGGAAAATCACGTGAGGACAGAGGAACTGATCTACCCGCTTTTTGTTATGGAAGGGGAAAATATCGTACAGCCGGTGGAATCGATGACGGGCATATGCCAGTATTCCGTTGACCGCATGAACGAAGAGTTAGACCGTGTGAAAGCATTGCAGATTCCGGCAATTCTGATTTTTGGAATTCCGGAACATAAGGATGAAGTGGGGAGCGGGGCTTATGATGAGCACGGCATTGTACAGACCGCGATCCGCCGGATCAAAAAGGATTACCCGGATCTGCTTGTGATAGCAGATGTATGTCTCTGTGAGTATACTTCGCATGGACATTGTGGCCTGATCAGAGATGGAATTATTTTAAATGATGAGACACTGCCGCTTCTGGCACAGACGGCGGTCAGCTATGCGCGTGCGGGGGCAGATATCATTGCGCCGAGCGATATGATGGACAAGCGTGTAGGGGCGATCCGTCAGGCACTTGATGCGGCCGGATTTACCTATACACCGATTATGGCATATTCCGCAAAATTTGCATCCGGATATTACGGACCGTTTCGTGATGCGGCACATTCGGCACCAGGGTTCGGGAACCGGAAAACTTATCAGATGGACCCTGCAAACGGGCGTGAAGCCATGCGGGAAGTGGAAGAGGATATTGCAGAGGGAGCAGATCTGATTATCGCCAAACCGGCAATGGCATATATGGATATCATTACGGAGATCCGCAGAAATTATAATATTCCGATCGTTGCCTATAACGTGAGCGGGGAATATTCCATGGTAAAAGCAGCGGCGGCAAACGGATGGATCGATGAGAAAAAGATCGTGATGGAAAATCTGATCGGGATGAAACGTGCAGGAGCAGACATGATCATTACCTATCATGCACTGGACGTGGCAGAATGGATACAGAAAGGGGAAGTATAACATGACAGACCAGACATCAGAATTACTTTATATGAGAGCAAAACTCCGGCTTCCGGGAGGCGTGAACAGCCCGGTACGTGCGTACCAGGCTGTAGGGCGTACGCCGCGTTTTATTCAGAGTGCAAAAGGTTCCCATATTACCGATGTGGATGGAAATGAAATGATCGACTATGTATGTTCCTGGGGACCCGGGATTCTGGGGCATGCCGATCCACGTGTCATCGAAAAGGTAAAGGCTGCATGTGAGGAAGGTCTTACGTTTGGCGCCCCGACAGAGCGGGAAGTGGAGATGGCAGAACTTCTGGCACAGCTGGTGCCATCCATGGAAGTCAGCCGTCTGGTAAGCTCCGGAACAGAGGCAACGATGAGTGCCATCCGTGTTGCGCGGGGATATACGAAGCGTGACAAGATCATCAAATTCCGTGGATGTTATCACGGTCATTCGGACGGACTTCTGGTAAAAGCAGGATCTGCGGCATTGACAACATCTGTTCCGGACAGTGCGGGTGTTCCGGCAGATTTTACCAGACATACACTGGTTGCAGAATACAATTCCCCGGACAGCGTCAAGGCACTGTTTGAGGCTTATCCGGATGAGATCGCAGCAATCATCGTGGAACCGGTGGCTGCAAATATGGGCGTTGTTCCGCCGGCAGACGGATTCCTGGAGTTTTTGCGTGAGATCACAAAACATTACGGGGCACTTTTCATCTTTGACGAGGTCATCACCGGCTTTCGTCTGGCACTGGGCGGAGCACAGGAGTATTTTCATATTACGCCGGATCTGTCCACGTTTGGAAAGATTATCGGTGGAGGTATGCCGGTCGGCGCGTATGGTGGAAGAGAGGATATCATGCGTATGGTTTCCCCGGACGGTCCGGTTTATCAGGCAGGAACACTTTCCGGCAATCCGATTGCTACGGCTGCAGGGCTTGCCACACTTCGTATTCTGGAGGCAGATACGGATATTTATATGCGTCTGCAGGAAAATACAGCGATGCTGGCGGATGCGGTGCGCCATGCCGCAGGAAACCGTGTGCATGTCAATCAGATCGGCTCTCTGATGAGTATTTTCTTCACCGGCGAAGATGTGACAGATTACGATTCTGCGACAACCGCGGATACCAAAGCATATGCCGATTATTTTGGGTTTATGCTTGATCATGGAATTTATGTGGCACCGTCACAGTTTGAATCCATGTTTGTGTCCGATGCGCATACCGATGCAGATATACAAAAGACCATCCATGTGATGCAGGAGTACTTTGCAGAATGAAATTTGGATATATAGGAATTGATTATAAACATGCAGATCAGGACATCCGTGACAGGGTGTCCTTTACCGATAATCAGAAAATTGATTTTCTGCAGAAAGCCGGGAAAGCAGGAATTGAACAATGTTTTGTGCTTTCGACCTGCAATCGCAGCGAAGTCTATTTTTTTGCACCGGAAGAGATTGCACAGCCGCTTGGCGTGATTCGCACCTTGTATGAAGAGATGTTTCCGGGAGTAGATTTTTCGGAATATCTCAAACAACGGGAGGAAATGGATGCCATTTCCTATCTGTTCCGGGTGACTGCGGGACTGGAGTCCATGGTGCTGGGAGAGGACCAGATTTTAGGACAGGTCAGGGATGCATTTGAATTATCACGGACGGTTGGAAGTACCGGGAAAGAGTTAAACCGTGTGGTACAGGATGCGGTCACCTGTGCAAAAAAGATAAAGACAAAGTTAAGAATCAGTGAACGGCCGCTTTCGGTCAGCTATGTGGGAATCCGCCAGCTGCAGGAAACGTTTGGAATTGCAGGGAAAAAAGCACTGGTTGTGGGAAGCGGACATACGGCAACGCTGGCTCTGCGTTATCTGTATGAATACGGGGCTTCTCATGTAACCGTCTGCAGCCGGACATTTTCACATGCCGGAAATCTCCTGCATGAGTTTCCCACACTTACCATCATTCCGTTTGAAAAGCGGTATGAAGCAATGAAGGAGTGTGAGCTGGTAGTTTCCGCTACAGCCTCCCCGCATCATATTATCCGGGAAAAAGACATACAGTTGTTACATCCGACTGCAATTTTGGACCTGGCATCTCCGCGGGATGTGGAGACGGCGATTGGACGAAATCCCCAGGCACTTCTGATTAATCTTGACAGTTTAAATGAAATTGTAGAGACGAACCGGAAGCAGCGGGAAGAACTGGTGCAAAAAGGTCAGCGTATGATAGAGGAAGCCATTGGGGAAACCAGGGAATGGCTGGCAACGACCGGTGTCGATGAGACGATCGCTTCGTTGCAGCAGCGCTGTACGGAAATTGTAGAGGACAGTTATGCATATCTAAACCGCAAACTGGATCTGAGTACGAGGGATCAGAAAATTGTAAAAAAGATTTTAAAGGCATCATTAAAGCGTCTGATCCGGGAGCCGATCTTGGAGCTTAAACAGACGGAATCCAAAGAGCAGCAGGAACAGTATAAAAAGGTATTGCAGGATTTATTTCAGTTTGATACCGAAATCCGGGAGTAGGGAGAAAAAGAATGAATGTGATCATTGGAACGAGAGGATCAAAACTGGCATTGGCGCAGGCAGAGTATGTAAAAAACCGCCTGCAGAAACATTATCCACAAAACAGTTACGAACTGAAAATTATATCCACAAAAGGCGACCGGGAACAGAAAAAAGCGTTAGACCAGATTGGGGATAAAGGACTTTTTGTGCGGGAAATTGAACAGGAACTGCTGGATGGAACGATCAGCCTTGCGGTACACAGTATGAAAGATATGCCGGCCGAACAGCCGTCCGGACTTGTGTTTGCACATGCATGGAAACGGGAAGATCCGAGGGATGTATTGATTTTGCGGGAAGCCGTTTCACTGGAGGAACTTCCACAGCATGCTGTGATCGGCACCGGAAGCCGAAGAAGGGCATTTCAGCTTCTGCAGCTTCGAAAGGATCTGCGCATTACGGGAATACGCGGAAATGTCGATACCAGAATAAAAAAGATGCAGGAAGAACAACTGGACGGAATTGTACTCGCGGCGGCGGGACTGCACCGGCTGGGGAGAACTTCTTTGATCACACAGTATTTTGAGCCGGAACAGATGATACCGGCAGCGGCACAGGGGACGCTGGCACTGGAATTGCGGGAAGACCACAAAGAATTGTTCGAGCAGGTGAATGCACTTTCAGATATCGTGACGGAGGAGATTACATGTGCCGAGCGGCTGTTTTTGAAGGGAACCGGTGGGGACTGCCATATGCCGATCGGAGCATATGCCTGCAAATTGCCCGATGGAAGGATGCAATTGCTTGGAATGGTCGGAAGTGCGGATGGAAGCAGTATAAAGAAATGTAAGGTTTTCGGAGAGACACCGCAGGAAGCGGCACAGCGTGCATTGCGGGAAACCGGGTGTACCCGATAGGGGTTCGGTTGCGGGCAATACCGCAGAAGTGGTATAATAAGATAGATTTTTATTTGCAAAACCAATGCCGGAAAATGAATTTTCAGCATTTATTAAAAAGCAGCAGTGCTGACAGGGAAAGGAAAAAAGAATGGCATCTATGGTATATCTGGTCGGTGCAGGTCCGGGAGATCCGGGACTTGTCACAGTCAAGGGACTGGAATTGATAAAAAAAGCGGACTGTATTATTTATGACAGACTTTCGTCTCCGGAATTATTGGGGTATGCAGGAATGGACTGTGAGCGTATTTATGTAGGAAAAGCGGACCGGCATCATACGCTTCCGCAGGAACAGATCAATGAACTGCTGGTCGAGAAGGCAAAAGAATATCATTGCGTTGTTCGTTTAAAAGGGGGAGATGTCTTTGTTTTCGGGCGTGGAGGAGAAGAAGGCCTTTATCTGCGGGAACATGGAATCTCCTATACCGTTGTTCCGGGGGTGACTTCTGCCATTGCAGGACCTGCTTATGCAGGAATTCCGGTCACACACCGTGGTGTTGCCACAAGCTTTCGGGTGATCACCGGACACCAAAAAAACGGAGAGGATCTGTCAGAACCTGATTTTACAACGATGTCAGATTCAAAAGAAACTCTGATTTTTCTCATGGGACTTTCGAGAGTAAGACAGATTGTGGATGGACTGATGCAGGCAGGAAGAAGCCGGCAGACACCGGCAGCTGTGATTTCCCATGCTACGACAGAAGCGCAGGAGATTTGTGAGGGTACGCTGGAGAATCTGGCAGATCGTGTGGAAGAGGCGAAACTGACTTCTCCGGCACTGATCATTGTTGGGGATGTGGTTGCACTTCGCCGCCAGCTGCATTTTTTTGAAGAGAAGCCGCTGTGGGGGAAACATTATCTGGTTGCAAAAATTGGTCCAAAACCTTCACGTCTGGCCGCCATGCTCCGGGCAAAGGGGGCATATACCAGTGAGTGTATGACAGGTGAGATTGTCGGTGTGCCGGCAGTGTATACCGCACAGGAACTGGCGCATGTGGACGTATTATTGTTTACAAGTGCCAATGGTGTGGATTATTTTATGAAAAATGTATTTGCATCGGGGCTGGATGCACGGGCACTTTTCCATACCAGATGTGCAGTGATTGGACAAAAGACGGCAGAAAAACTGCGGGAGTATGGAATTTGTGCAGACTTTATGCCGGAACATTCCAACAGTACGAATCTGGCACAGGAATTAAAGGAATATCTGGATCAGGAATTTCGCGGAGATCCGTTTAAGCGGGCAGTAATCTGGTATCCTACCGCAAAAAATGCAAAGGATAACCTTGTGGATACACTGCTTTCTTTCTGTGATTGCGGACGGCTCAATGTATACGAAAATGTACCTTGTCCGATGGAGGTGCCAGTGGACAAGGATGTATACGATGCGATCTTTTTTACCTGTGCGTCTTCGGCGGAGCGGATGCTTGGCAGTTTAAAGCCACAGGAGAGAGAAACACTGGCATCCGTTACGGATATTTATTCGATTGGGCCGAAATGCAGTGCAGCACTGGGAGAACTTGGCGTTTCTCCGGTGATTGAGGCTGCTGTAAATACCTATGAGGGCCTGGTCAACTGTGTTTTGAGAAAAGAATAAGTATGAAGTATGCAAATATTATTGTAGATATATCGGTAGAAAAACTGGATAAAACTTTTCAATACAGCATCCCGGAAAATCTGCAGGAGGAAATACAGGTTGGTGTACAGGTGGATATTCCATTTGGAAATCGTAAACTGACAGGGTATGTCATTGAACTGACGGAGGATGCCGAATTTGATCCCAGACGGATTCGCCCCATTATTTCGGTACATGAGGGAAGCGTGGCAATGGAATCCCAGCTCATTGCACTGGCCGGATGGATGCGGAAGAATTACGGTTCCACCATGAATCAGGCACTAAAGACCGTACTCCCGATCCGCAGGCAGACGAAAGAAGTACAGAAGCGGGAGATAGTATTACTGATTCCGAAGACAGAGGCGCAGCAGAAACTGGCACTCTTTGAACAGAAACACTATACGGCGAAAGCAAGGCTGCTGCGGGAACTGATACAGGAATCCGTACTGGATTATTCGCTTGTCACTGGAAAACTGAATATATCAGCAGCAGTGATCCGGGGTATGGCACAGCAGCAGATTCTTAAGGTGGAGAGCAGCAGACAGTTTCGCAATCCTGTGTCACATCTGGATCAGAAGGGATATCATCTGACACTGAATGAAAATCAGCAGCGTGTTGTGGATACAGTATGTTCGGATCTGGATGTTGGAATTCATAAAACGTATCTGCTCAGGGGAGTAACCGGAAGCGGAAAAACAGAAGTTTATATGGAACTGATTGCGCATACGGTGGCACAGGGACGGCAGGCAATTGTCCTGATCCCGGAGATTGCACTCACCTATCAGACCGTGATGCGGTTTTATAACCGGTTTGGGGACCGGGTATCCATTATGAATTCCAAACTTTCCCAGGGAGAGCGCTTTGATCAGTTTGAACGTGCCAAGGCGGGGGATATTGATATTATGATCGGACCCAGGTCTGCGTTGTTCACACCATTTCCGCATTTAGGGCTTATTATTATAGATGAGGAACATGAAACGTCTTATAAAAGTGAGACGGCACCGCGGTATCATGCCAGGGATGTTGCAATCGAGAGGGCGCGCATGAATGATGCATCGGTACTTCTTGGTTCTGCCACTCCTTCAGTGGACAGTTATTATCAGGCAATGCAGGGAAAATATCAGCTTCTGACGTTGTCTGAGCGTGTGGAGAAGAAACCGCTGCCGGATTGCGAGGTCGTAGATCTGCGCAGTGAATTGCGGGCAGGAAACCGTTCCATCTTTTCGGAGAGATTGCAGGAACTGATGGAAGACCGGTTAAAAAAACGTCAGCAGATCATGCTGTTTTTAAATCGGAGAGGAATTTCCGGATTTATTTCATGCAGAGCCTGCGGATATGTGATACAATGTCCTCATTGTGATGTTTCGCTGAGCCAGCATGCGGGAGGCCGGATGGTCTGTCATTATTGCGGATATGAGCAGCCATTGCCAAAGATCTGTCCATCCTGCGGCAGTAAATATTTAGGCGGATTCAAGGCGGGCACGCAGAAGATTGAGATGCTGGTGCAACAGAGATTTCCACAGGCACGTGTGATGCGTATGGATTTTGATACCACACGGACCAAGGATGCTTATGAGAAGATTCTGCATGCATTTGCCAATCAGGAGGCAGATATCCTGATCGGCACACAGATGATTGTCAAAGGGCATGATTTTCCGAATGTGACGCTGGTAGGAGTACTTGCCGCAGATATGTCTTTGCATGTTCCGGATTTTCATGCATCGGAGCGGACGTTTCAGCTGCTGACCCAGGCGGTGGGACGTGCCGGGCGGGGAAAGGAACCGGGACAGGCGGTAATCCAGACGTATGATCCGGATCATTTTGCAATCCAGACCGCAAAGGAACAGGATTACGATGCATTTTATAAGCAGGAGATTGCCTATCGGAGAATGCTTGCCTATCCGCCGGTGTGGCAGCTGCTTCTGATTCATTGTACGGGAACCGATCCGCAGGTGACGACAGCTGCAGCCAGGGATCTGGCAGAATTTCTGCATCGCGTGATATCACAGAAAGGCAAAAATATTATGCTGGTAGGACCGGCAGATGCATCCATTGCAAAAATCAGTGATGTTTACCGAAAGGTCATTTACATGAAGGCACCGGAATATGCGACGCTGGTGGCATGTAAGGATCTGGTGGAACGAAAAATAAAAAATAACAGCACATTTTCCAATGTGTCTGTACAGTTTGATTTTAACCCAACAAGTGGTTTTTAGGAGGTAATTATGGCACTTAGAACAATTCGAATTCAGGGAGATCCCGTATTGACAAAAGTATGCAGACCGATTCCGGAGGTGACGGATCGCATCCGTACTCTGGCGGAAGATATGCTGGAGACCATGTATGAGTCCGTCGGCGTAGGACTGGCGGCGCCTCAGGTCGGCGTGTCCAAACGGATTGTGGTGATTGATGCCGCTCGCGAAGATGAAGAGCCGGCACCGATGTATTTTATCAATCCGGAGATTGTCTGGCGTTCGGAAGAAAAGGAAATTTGCGAGGAAGGCTGCCTTTCGGTTCCGGAAATGCGGGCGGAAGTCGAGCGTCCGGCGAGCGTGAAGGTTCAATATCTGGATTATCACGGCAAAGAATGCGAACTTTTGGCGGAAGACTTTTTGGCCGTTGTGGTTCAGCACGAGCTTGATCATCTTGACGGCATTCTCTATATTGACCGCATCAGCCGCCTGAAAAGGCAAATGTTGTTAAAGAAGCTGGAAAAGAATCGCAAGGCTCATTTGGCGGAAAAAAACGCCTAGTCGGTATCTGACATATTTTTTCAGGGTAAATAAGCGCCTGGCAGAGCGGTTTGCGCAGCCGGAGCAGGGTAGGAGTATTAAACAAAGATGAGAGTCATTTTTATGGGAACGCCGGATTTCTCGGTGCCGGTTTTGGAGGCCTTGACGGCCAAACATGATGTGGTTTGCGTTTATACGCGGGCACCCAAAGAGGCCGGCCGCGGTAAAAAGGAAACCAAAACGCCGGTTCATTTGCTGGCAGAAAGCCGGGGAATTG
>OJNV01000566.1_pt1 | contig 22088 bp, 14 predicted proteins | sample 1597961 | NCBI WGS metagenome assembly OJNV01 (sample SAMN01915220, study PRJEB22387) | human gut metagenome | isolation source: stool | host: Homo sapiens | place: USA
ATGCGAAGCATTCCACGTTGCTCCAAGGCTGTTTTTTATGTTTTTGTTTTTGATTACATTCACGATTCGGCAACAATGCATAATCTATCCCCAGGAATTTTCCACTTAACCACAATGCCCTAAGTAAAAATAAATTCGTGAAAATTTGTGCTGGTTTGTGGTTAAGAAAGCAAACCACGAAATGCACTAATTTTCACGAATATTTTTTGTTGAATCTTGTTGAATCTGTGTGAGCTGTTGTTATTTCTTTTTGTTTAGGTGGTTGAAGATTTCGCCTTGTTTTTTCTTGGCGGCGGCAATGCTGGCTGGGTCGCCTGCTTTTGCGCCGTATTTTTCCAGTTGTGGAATGTGGAGCACTGCACCCACTGGAATGGTGTTGGGGTTAGGATATTTCGCCTTGTTTTCTTCGTAGATGTAAACCCAGAATTTATCGGAGCCATAGTGTTTGCGGCTCATGCGATAGAGGTTGGTGCCCGGCTTAATGGTGTCGGTGGTTCCGGCAGCCACATTTGCCGTGGTTGGTTTTGCAGCCTCGGCCTTTTGCTTTTCTTCCTCGGCTTTCTTCTTTTCCTCTTCCGCCTTTTTCTTTTCTTCGTCTGCTTTCTTTTGTTCCTCGGCAGTCTTCTGCTTGTCGGCATCTGCTTCGGTAGAGTTTTCGGCTAATGCTTGTTCGGTTGCTGCCACCGAATCGGTTGAAACGTGTTCAACGAAAGGTTCCTCGTCGGCTGGCGTGGCCTCGTAGCCCTTCATCAAATACAGACGATAAGCAAACAGCGTGACAATCAGCGTGGTAACTACACCCACAACGAAGCCCTCCAACAGCGAGCGGCGAGTGATGCGGCGTTTGTCAATCTCCTGCCCCACACGCTCGTCAGCCAATTCCTCGCTCACCATTTCGGATTCAGCTTCGGGTTCGAGTTCACCTTCGGCTTCGGCGGCTTCCGCCTCATCTTCAGGCTCTGCCACGACAGATGGTTCAACTTCCATTACTGGTTCTGGCTCGGCTTCTTCCTCTATTTCGGCTTCTTCTTCCGAAACGGCTTCTTCCGGCTCGTCAGCAGGCTCTTGGACAGGCACTTCTGCAGGAGCCCCAGCCTCTGCGGGCACTTCTTCCGATGGCTCAACAGGAGCCTCAGCCTCTGTTTCTGCTTCCTCTGACTCAGGTTCTTCCACAGGAGCCACGAACACAGGAGGCATCACCACTTCTTCCTCTGCGGCTACGGGTGCTTCAGCAGCTGGTGCCTCGGTGGCGGCGGTTTCTTCCTCGACTGGGGTGTCGTCGGCTGGTGCTTCGGTTGGCTCACCGGCATCGATGGCGGCGAGTTGGTCGTCGGTCACATCATCGTCGAGGATTTCCGTTTCAAAGTGCATAAAAGGCTGATTGATAGCCTCTGCCATATCTTTATCGGGGGCAAACGACAGTTTCTTATGCCCCGGTATCTCAATTTCTTCGCCCGTGTTCACGTCCACGCTTTTTCGAGGACTCACTTCGGTGAGTTTAAACGTGCCAATACCCTTCACCTTCACGCTCTCGCCATCGATAAGCGACTGTGAAATAGTGGCAAACAGTTCTTTCAGAAACAGTTCGCTCATGCGCTTTGAAGTATTGGCATATTGTGCCACTTGCTCAACAAGTTCGGGAAATGTTACCTTATTGTTCATGTCGTTACAGAATATTCAAGTTCAACGAAATTACTTCAAGCGGTTTTTCAACACGTTACTCACCTTGAAGGCCAACACCACTTTTGGAGGAACGAGCATACGCTTTCCATTACTGGGGTTTACCACCACACGTTCGTTCTTCTTTTTAGCCTCAAAATTTCCGAAACCCGGTATAGCCACGCTGTCGAGCGCACCGCAGCGAGTTTTCACCACTTCAGCGAATGCCTCCATCAGTTTAGCCACATCGCCTTTACTTCGTCCCAGATTTTCTGAAACCTTTTCCAAAAGTTCCTTGTTGTCCATAATAGTAATTTTATCATACAAAATTAATCAAACCTACCGCAAACTGCAAATAATTCCCCAAAAAAAGGCTATTCCTTTTGCCTCACACAGATCCCACGGATCTCACTGATTTTTTTGTGGGTGAGAAATCTCACAGAGGTTGGTGGAAAGGTTGTGTGGGGTTGTCGGAGTGCTCCGAGTGCTCCGAGTGCTCCGATTTACCAAGGCTCACACAGATTCAACGGATTCAACAAAAATTATTCGTGAGATTTGTGGTTTAATTCTTTGGGGTGAGGGATGATAAATAAAGCTGCGGGAGCATCGGGGGGATGCTTCCGCAGCTGGGTTTTATTTACCGCCTAAGGGGCGGTATGAGGGGGACGGGAATCAGCGTTTGGGGCTGATGAGCACTTTTTGAGTGGAGGTGGTGCCGTCTTTGTAGTAGGTGCGCACGATGTTTACACCCATTGTTGGTTGAGAGAGCACCATACCGTTCACGGTGATGTAGTCAACGTGGTCGATTTCCTTCTCTGCATCGATTTGCTCTGTGCCACTTGGCTGCATAAGTGTGATTTCGTATTCACGGCTAAATGCATCGTTGCTGTCGAGCGATACCTTCAAGGTGGCAGTTTCGCCGCCATTGACATTTGCCAAGAGCACTTGACCTTCGTTGCCCAAAAGCAGGTTGCTTGACACTGTCCAGGTCACGCCTTCAGGAACACCCACATAGAAGCCCTTCGACACCTGACTGCGTGTGTCGAGAGAATCGAGCACGAGAGCGGCCGAGTAGAACTTCACCACAGCAGTATCGGCGAGCGCGCTCATCACTGGATAGCAGTTGCTGCGCTTGGTCCAAGTGCTGTCGAGGTCCAAGGTGGTGATTGCCACGGTTGGCAGAGCCATGCTGTCGGCATCGTTGGCGTAAACAGATGTCACGGTCTGACGGTCGTAGTACACGTTGGTGTAAACGGTGCTTGCAATGTCCTTGCCACCGTAGATATTACCACAAGATGCTGAATCGGCAGTCGATGCACAATCCACATTACCGGTGTTGTAGGCGTTGGTCACTTCTGTGTAATATTTCACTGGCAGACCAATAATGCCGCCCACTTGCTTGTAGCCATACACCAAACCATGATTAAACACATTGGTGAGGGTGGCTTTACCAGTACCCATCACGCCACCTACGTTGTAGGCTGTGGAAGCAGATGTGCCTAACGACCAAACTTCGCCGGCATTACCACTCTCTTTGATGATTGCGCCAGAGGCACTATTGCCACACACGCCACCAAGATTGTAACGAGCCTCTACGCTACCCACATTGTAGCAGCCAACCACATTACCAGAGTGGTTACCAACCACGCCACCAGCCTGATAGTCGGCTACTACATGGCCGTAGTTCACGTCAGCCACAACATTTGCGTCAGAGCCAGTAGAACCCACGACACCACCAGCGTTGTTCTTGGTGGCAATCACTTCGCCATAGTTAGCGCAATTAGTAATCAAAGTAGGAATCTCTTCGGTGCCACGACCCACGATGCCCACGATACCGCCAGCACCATTTGTCTTGGCGAGCACAGCAGCATAGTTGTAGCAGTTGTCGAGCAGGTTGAATGGAGAGCCTCCGCAGTTACCTACGATACCGCCAGCACCGTATGTGCCCGACTCCACTTCACCATAGTTCACATTGCGCTTAATGGCATCGGCTTTAGAAACACTGCCGATAATACCACCTGCGGCATAGGTGTTGGCCACGATTTTTGCGCGGTTCACACAGTCGGTCACTCCGCAAGCATCATTTGACTGGAAGCCTGAGATACCGCCTGAATAGTTTTGGCTTGAATATACCGTGCCCTCATTGAGCGAATTGGTAATATTGCCCTTGCTTGAGCCCACGATACCGCCATTAGAATACTTACCTTCAATGGCACCTGCATTATAGCAGCTGTCGAATGCCACATCGGTATCAGTAGAGCCAGCGATACCACCAGCCTGACCATTAGCAGAGGTAATCATACCATAGTTGCGGCAGTTGATGAAGCGAGCCTTAGGATTAGCGGTGCCTACAAAGCCACCCACGAAGCCCATCTTCAGCGTTGCCACCTGTGCACGGTTCACACAGTTGCGCATGGTGCCTGATGACCGACCTGCGAAACCGCCGATGTACCAGTAACCGCCAATCGAACTGTTTGCGCCAAGAGTGAGGTTTTCAATCACGCCATTGTCGCCAACGAGTCCGAACAGACCCTTGTTGCTACCGGTTTTCTGATCTTCATTGTAGTACTTGAAACCGTCGATAGTCTTGCCGTTGCCGTCGAAATGACCTTGGAAACGAGTAGCACCATCGTCAACGAGCATCAGCGATGCTTCGGCGTCGCTACCGAAGTCGAGGTCGTTGACCAAGAGCAGATATTCGCCGTCGAATGAAGCTTCATAGTTCTTAGAGTAGCGTGCCACAGTTTGCCAGTCGGCAACAGATGCAATTCGCCATGGGTTGGTCTTGGTGCCTTCGCCATTAGGGAGCATCTTTGGAGCGGCAAACAGAGGGTATTGCTTCGTGTAGTTGCCACTTGCGAAAGTGAGCGTGTCGCGCTCAACCTCGGTGATAGCAGCAATGTTCAAAGTGGTGCCGCTAAGGGTGAAGTTTTTAGCATTCTTCAACGCGAAAGTCACGCCCTTCTGTGCCACCACTTCTGAAGCGTAGCGCACCGAGAATCGAGTATCGGTTTTTCCTTCCGATGCAAACAGAATGTAGTTGCCACGGTTGAATTGTGCGGCAGGTTCGCTTACAAACGCCTTCAAAACAGGATATTGTCCTTTCACATAATCCCATTGCTCGGCATCAAGTCCCTTGAGCGCTTCGCCCGAAACGAGCGATGCAGTTGGGAGTTTGCTCACGCCATCCACGGCAAGGGCATTGCCAGCGTTTTTGCCAGCAAGTTGTGAATCGTAATAGCAATCTGCGGTCACTGTGTTGCTGGCATTGTAACTGCCGAATACGGTGCCCAACTTATCGAGGTTTGCAAATGAATAAACCACGCCTGTTGAGAGCAGTTGCTTGTTAGTGGTACGGTAGTTGTTATAACCAATCACGCCACCCACGCTGTTACCGCCACTCACGTAGCCCTGGTTGAGCGAGTTGGTGACGATGGCGTTGTTCACACCAATCACACCACCCACATTTTCAAGTTTGGTGCTGTCGGATTCGAAAGAAGTAAGCACAGCAGCACCCACCACGCCATCGTTCTGGCAGCAGTCAACGGTGCCGAAGTTTGCACCCACTACACCACCAGCCACCGACTGGCCAGTGAGCACTGTGCCGGCATTGTAGCAACCAGTCACGGCAGAGCCTTCAGCATTGTAAGCCACAACGCCAGCCGCGCCAGTCTTCACAGCCTTTACAGAGGCATAGTTGCGGCAATTCTCAATGCGACCGCCATTATAACTTGCCACACCTGCCACATAGCTTCCTGCCTCGATTTGGCAGTCGACTGCGATATTCAAATTCTTGATTACTGACTTATGACCAGTGTAAATCATCAAACCTGCCATAGCAGATTCCATGTCGTTGACATAGCCACCGTCAGCAGCGAAACTGCGGTTTACTTTCCAATTCTTGATAGCATGGCCGTCGCCGTCGAGGGTGCCGTTGAACGCATAGTCCACTCCGTGCACGCTAAAGCCGAAGAAGTCGGTTTTGCCACCCATATCAATGTCGTTGGCAAGTTTGAAATAAACGCCTGTGTAATCGTAAAGCTGCACATCCACAGCATTCTTGATTTTGAGGAAATCGTCCTTGGTCTTAATCAGATAAGGACTGGCGGCAGTACCCTGACCATCAAACTCGTCGGGAACCACCTTTAAGATATAAATACGGAACTCGTTGCCCAAAGTGGCAGTGAGGGTGTCGCTCACTGCTGCGGTGGCAGTCACGGTCACGTTGTTGCCATTGAGTTTCAAGCCATGACCTGTTGAGGTCAACTTGCCTCCGTTGAAGAATTGCCACTTCACATTATTGTCGGTGCACACAGTGAATGCGCTCTTGAGGCGTTTCACGGTTTCGCCAGCAGCAAGTGTGAATGGCGCTGCATCGAGTTTCGACTTTTCTGTGGCTGCGCATTTTGCCAACTGTGGATAGTGACCGGCTGCGAGTGCCCACGCCGAAGCGTTGAAACCTTCGGGCGCATCACCAGATGCGAGGGTGGCGGTAGGCAGACTGTGCTCGGTTGAGCCATTGAAGCAAGCCTGACCGTCGAAGTAAGTGTTACTGATAATGGCAGTATCGCCCTCGAACGAGCCAGCAAGTTCGTTGTTCTGTGCTGATGGAGAGCAGAATAGCATGCCTGTATTCAAACAACCGTTAAATTCGGGCGCATCGCTTTCGGTGGTAGTGCCAGCCTTGCCCATTTCGAACTTACCAGCCAAACCACCTACAACATCGCTCTTATAACTGCGCACGATACCAGAATTGTAGGAATCGTTCACCTTAATGCCTATGCCACGACCCACAATACCACCAGTGGCGCCAGTGTGTGCTTGTGTGAATGAGGCATTCACCTGACCGCCATTCCAGCAACGGTTGATGGTACCCAAATAGAAGTAGCCCACAATGCCACCGATTTCGCCTTCACCGTATGTGTCGGTGATTACGCCGGTGAAGTAGCAGTCGTTGATTGATGAAGTGGCGCGTGATGACGAACCGCAAACGCCACCAGCACTACCCTTCTTGGCAGTGACATTGATTGTGGCATCGCTCCATGATGAGTTCACTGTGCCATAGTTTACGCCTACCACACCACCGTCCATGCCTTCGCCTTCCACAGTGCCGGAGTATGCTGTGTTTTCTACCACACCAGTGCCATTGTTTATACCCACAATACCACCATTATAGAATGCGTCAGAGCCTACATAACCGCCAGTGACGGTAATGCCGCTCACCTTGCCGCTGTTTTCACCCACCACGGTGCCGATCCTCGATTTATTGGTGCGCACCGATGAGTTTACAAACTTGATGTTAATTACCTCAGCATTTTCACCTGTAGATCCGAACAAACCTGCGTTGAACTCATCACGACGGTCTTGGGTGAGGTTGCTGATAGTGTGGTTTTGTCCATCATAGCGGCCATTGAATGCCACTTTGTCCACACCGATAGGCTCGTGATTGAGCACCGATGCCATATCAATATCGGCTGTCTGTTTGAAGTAAACGCCTGTGAACACATTGCCATTGGCATCTTTGTACGATGCATTATGGTTAACGGCATTGGCAAGTGCTTCAAGGTCTTGAGCGTTGGTCACCAAATAAGGGTCTGTTTCCGTACCAGAGCCGTTCAACCCAAGCGCTACAGTAAATGGCGCGAATGTATCTGGCACCTTGATTACACTCTTGACGAGCGATTCCACAATCTGGCTCCGAACTGTGCTACGCGACATAGCCCATGCGCCAAAGGTGATGCTGTCGGCAGCGAATGTGCCGTTGAGTCCCGATGCCTTCAGCTTTACGTCGCTGGCATTGGTATATTTGGTGATACAGTAGTTATAAAATTTAGTTATGCCCGATACGGCAAGCACCTGGTGAGGCATATACACTGCACCTGTGCTATCCACAGTCATCACCACTTCCGAACCGCAGTTGTAGAAGTTGCGCACCGCAATTTGAGTTTTGCTTTCACGAGTGTAGCAAGCTGGATAGGTGCGAACCTTCATGCTGTCGACCGTTTGCGACAAGCTGTGGTCGGTAATCATGGCATTGGCTTTGTAGAGGCGGGATTTGCTACTCACAATCTGCACTCCCTTATACTCTCCACTGAGCACAAAAATACCCCATGAGCCCACGCTGATGTTGCCATCAGCACTCACATTAAATTCAATCTCGGCATCGGAGTAATAAGCCTTTTTGTCGAGGTCGACGAGGCAGCAGTAAAGCGAACCATACTTGCTGTCGACATAAGTAACCTGTGGCTTAACCTTAATCACGCCGGTTGAGGCATTATAAACGCCCTTCACAGCACGCTGGCCGCCCATCAAGTTGAAGATTTCCACCGAGTCGGTAGCGAATGGCGTGATTTGCACCATGTAGCGACGCGCTACTGATAGCGGCACGCTCGTACCAAAGTCGGTAGTGTAGTAGTAGCCTTTAAGGCTCGCCAGCGTGGGGGCACGCTTGGCGGCTTTAGGCACCGATACCTGTAAAGGCGACTTCTCGCTGGTCGCTTGCACGAACCTCGTCGTGCTAATCGACTTGCTCATCACCTCCCGGTCAACCCCTAATAGGGTCACCCCGTTGCGGACGATGGTGTTTGCCGTAGAAGTAAACAAGCACACCGTCAAAAGCAACGAGGTCAAGAAAAATGTGACTTTTCTCATAAGGAACCTGTTTTTAGTTAATAGTAATAATTGTAAAAATACTTACAAATTTATAAATTTCACGCAGTTTCTAATATTTTACAGAAATTTTTTAACTTTATTTAATAGGCTACCAATTCACCTTTCAAGATAAAACAAATGAAAAAAACGATGATACAAATATTTGTGGTGGATTGGGGTGCTTTTTTGGGGGGGAATGGTGGGGAAATAGGCAAAAAGTGTGTAACTTTACATTTTGATGAATAAACCCCGAAAAAATACACTCAATAACTGACTACACTATTATGGCGAAGAAAGATACCACTTCTATTGGATTTGAAGATAAGATTTGGAAAGCCGCCGATGTGCTCCGTGGCAACCTCAATGCCTCTGAATACGAGGGCGTGGTTTTGGGACTTATTTTCCTTAAATATATTTCTGATAAATTTGAAGAGAAATTTAGCGAACTCTCTGCCGACGAATATGCCGACGAGGAGGACAAGGACGAATACACTGCCGACAATGTGTTTTTCGTGCCTAAAAATGCGCGATGGAGCGTGATTTCGGCTGCTGCCCACACGCCACAGGTGGGCACCGCTATCGACGATGCCATGCTTGCCATTGAGCAGGAAAACCCTCGCTTGAAGGGCATTCTGCCCAAGAATTTCGCGCGTCCCGAACTCGACAAGCGCCGCCTTGGCGATGTGGTGGACCTGTTTTCCAACATTCAGATGCACTCGTCAGCCGACGAGAAAGACCTGCTGGGCCGCACCTATGAATATTGCCTTCAGAAGTTTGCCTCGATGGAGGGCAAGAACGCTGGCGAATTCTACACGCCAAGCTGCATTGTGCGCACCATCGTGGAGATTCTCCAGCCCTACGAGGGGCGTGTTTACGACCCTTGCTGTGGGTCGGGTGGCATGTTTGTGCAGAGTGCCAAATTCATCAGCAGTCACCAGCGCGATTTGAGCCGCATCAGCATCTATGGCCAGGAGGCTAACCCATCCACTTGGAAGATGGCGCACATGAACATCGCTATCCGTGGACTTGAAGCCAACTTGGGCAAATCGTATGCCGACACTTTCTTCGACGACCAGCACCCATCGCTCAAAGCCGACTTCATTATGGCAAACCCGCCGTTCAATCTCTCGGATTGGGGGCAGCCAGCGCTCACAGGTGATGTGCGATGGCAGTATGGTGTGCCGCCCAGTGGCAACGCCAACTTTGCATGGATGCAGCACATGATTCACCACCTTTCGCCAACTGGCAAAATCGGGCTGGTGCTTGCCAACGGTGCTTTGAGTAGCCAATCAGGCACCGAAGGCGACATTCGCAAAGCCATCATCGAAGCCGACTTGGTGGAAGGCATCATTGCGCTGCCCAACCAACTATTCTACAGCACAGGCATACCGGTGTCGCTGTGGTTTCTCTCGCGCGAGAAGAAGCAGCCGGGCAAGACGCTCTTTATCGATGCCCGCTCCATGGGCGAAATGGTGAGCCGAAAAGTGCGCGAACTCCGCCCGGTAGAAGACATCGCCAAAATAGCCGACACATTCCATGCGTTCCAAAACGGCACGCTTGCCGACGAGAAGGGCTTCTGCGCAGTGGTCACCACCGAAGAAATTGCCAAGCAAGACTATATCCTCACCCCCGGCCGCTTTGTGGGAATTGCCGACCAGGAAGACGATGGCGAGCCATTTGAAGAAAAAATGAACCGCCTCACCACCGAACTTTCCGACCTTTTCAAAAAAGGCCACGAACTGGAAGATGAAATTGTAAAACAACTCGCCACCATCGGCTACAAAATCTAAAAAGGCGTATGGAGTGGAAAGAAGTAGTGTTAGGCGAATTGGTAGACATTTATGATTCAAAAAGAATTCCATTAACGTCTCAAAAAAGAGAAAAAATAAAAGGCGATATACCATATTATGGAGCTCAAGGAATTATTGACTACATTAATCAATTCTTATTTGATGGAGAATATATTTTAATAGCAGAAGATGGCAATAACATCAAAAGTAGACAGGAGAATATAGCACAAATTGCAAAAGGAAAATTTTGGGTGAACAATCATGCTCATATTTTACAAGGGAAAATTGAGCAAAATTTATTGTGCTACATTATAAATCATACTGATATTTCCGGTTATGTTACAGGTTCCGCCCAACCAAAATTGAACCAAGCCAACTTATTAAAAATCCCCATCAAAATTCCTGTAAATCTTTCTGACCAGAGGAAGATAGCTGGTATTTTGTCTGCTTTGGATGCGAAGATTGAGAATAATAATAAGATTAATGCTAATTTGGAGGCTCAAGCGGAAGCGTTGTTCAAATCATGGTTTGTAGATTTCACCCCATTTAAAGACCAACCCTTCGTTGATTCCGAATTAGGCCCCATCCCCCAAGGATGGAAAGTCGGAAAATTAGGGGATTACTGCGAAGTCAAATCTGGTTATGCTTTTAAAAGGTCTTGGTGGACAAACAAAGGATATAAAATAATTAAAATAAAGAATATCTCAGAAAACGGAGATATTAATTTGAACGATTGTAGCTGTGTGCTTCCTGAGAATTGTGATAAAGCTAAAAATTTCATTGCAAATACAGGGGATATTGTTATTGCCATGACAGGAGCTACTATTGGCAAATTTAATATTATACCTAAAATTGATGAGAAGTTTTATATAAATCAACGGGTCGGAAAGTTTTTTTTGGGAGAAAAACCCATAGAAAAAGTTCCTTATATTTATTGTTTTTTGAAACAAGAGAACATCTCTACTCAGATAATTCAAAAAGGACAAGGTAGTGCTCAACCGAATATAAGCGGTGCTGATATAGAATCAATACCCATGCTAACACCTATGAGTATTATTCTAAAATACAATAAGATGTGCCAACCCCTGTTCGAAAAAATATTAAGCAATCGTTTGGAATCAAAGAAATTATCGGCTTTGCGTGACACATTGCTTCCCAAGCTGATGTCTGGTGAAATTAAATTATAATTGATTATGGCTGGCGACAAATTCATAGAAAGCAGTTATGAAAAAGCGTTGATAGCACTTTTTCAGGAGTTGGGCTACACTTATGAGTGCGGCTACGATGTGGAGCGCGACTACCGCGAGCCCTTCTATAGAGAGGTGCTTGAGGCATCGCTGAAGCGACTCAACAAGGGAGTGAGCGCTGATATTTTAGCCGAGGGTCTGAAAATGGTGACCAACCTCAACGAAGGCACCCTCATTCAAGACAACCGACGCTTCACCGAAATGCTTCAGAATGGATTTGCCGTGCCATATTTGGAAAACGGCGAAAACCGCACCGCCACCTTGCGCCTCGTGGATTTCGAGCAACCGCTTGCCAACGACTTCCGCATCGTGAACCAATGGAGCGTGGAAGAATTGGGCAAAATCCGCTGCGACATGGTGGTGATGATCAACGGCCTGCCACTGGTGGTGGTGGAACTGAAAACCGCCTCCGACGAGAATGTGACCATTGAAGATGCGTATTTGCAGATACGCAACTATATGAAGAAGTGCCCGTCGCTATTCGGCTACAATGCCTTCTGCGTGATATCCGACCTTGCTCAAAGCAAGGCTGGCACCATCACCTCGAAATTTGAGCGATTCATGGAATGGAAGTCGGAGGACGGCAACTACGAAACCAAGCTGATAGCCGACTACGCCACCTTCTTCAAGGGCATGTTCATGCGAGAGCGCCTTATCGATATTTTGAAAAACTACATCTGCTTCGACCTCAACGACGGTGCCCAATCAAAAATCCTCACCGCCTATCACCAATACTTCGCCGTGGAGAAAGCCGTGGCACGCGCCCACCAAGCCGTGGAGGGCGACGGAAAAATAGGCGTGTTCTGGCACACGCAAGGTTCGGGCAAGAGTTTTTCGATGATATTTTTCGCCCACCAGCTTATTCAGGAGTTTGCCGAATGTACGCTTGTGGTGGTGACCGACCGCAAAGACCTCGACAACCAGCTCTACGGTCAATTCTGCCGCTGCCAAGACTTCCTGCGCCAAGTGCCAGTCAACGCCGAGAGCCGCGAGCATCTGCAACAGCTGCTGCGCGACCGCAAGGCTGGCGGCATCATATTCACCACCATTCAAAAGTTTGAAGAGGGCGACGGCGCACTCTCCAACCGCAAAAACATCATAGTGATGACCGACGAGGCGCACCGATCGCAATATGGCGATGAGCACTGGGACGTAAAGAGCAATAAGATGAAGAAAGGCTTTTCGCTGAAAATGCGTGAAGCACTGCCCCACGCCTCGTTTATCGGTTTCACCGGCACCCCCATCAGCGACCGCGACCGCGACACGCAAGAGGTGTTTGGCGACTATATCGACATCTACGACATGAGTCAGGCGGTGGACGACGGTGCCACCCGGCCGGTGTATTACGAAAACCGTGTGGTGAACCTCTCGCTCGACGAGGAAACCCTCGCCAAACTCGATGCCGAATTCGACGCATTAGAGGCAGAGGGCGCCACCGAGGCACAGCTGCGCAAAGCCAAGCAAGAGTTGAGCCGACTGGAAGTGCTGCTCGGCGACGACGACACCATCGACTCGCTGGCGCGCGACATCATCAAGCACTACGAAGAAAACCGTGCGCAAGAACTCACCGGCAAGGCGATGATTGTGGCTTACTCACGCCCGATAGCCATCAAACTCTACAAAAAAATGCTTGAGCTGCGCCCCGAATGGACCGAAAAGGTGAAGGTGGTGATGAGCAGCAACAACAAAGACCCCGAAGAATGGGCCGACATCATAGGCAACGAGAAATACAAGGAAGAACTGGCACGCAAATTCAAGGACGACAAGAGCGAAATGAAGATAGCCATCGTGCGCGACATGTGGCTCACAGGCTTCGACGTGCCATCGCTTGCCACCATGTATGTTTACAAGCCCATGCGCGGCCACAATCTGATGCAAGCCATAGCGCGCGTGAACCGTGTGTTTCCTGAAAAGGAAGGCGGCTTGATAGTGGATTACATAGGCATAGCGCAAGCACTGCGATCGGCAATGAACGCCTACACCAATCGCGACCGCAACCGCTTCGGCGACCCCAACATCGCACGCACGGCAATGGTGACTTGGCAAGAGGAGGTGGAGATATGCCGCGACAAGTTGCACAACTTCTATTACGCCGACTTCTTCAGCGGCACCGATGCCGTGAAAGCCGACATCATTAAAATGGCGGTCAACTTCCTTGCCGACCCGAAGAAAAGAGATACCGACCGTCCCGAATTTGTGGAGCACAGCCGCCGATTGCACAATGCCACCACGCTGTGCCGCTCGCTGCTCACCAATGAGCAGAAGCAGGAAGTGGCACTGTTCGACACGGTGCGTGTGCTTCTTACCAAACTTGATGGAAGCAAGGCAAAAGTGACGAAAGCGGAAATCAACGACCGCATTGGCGCGCTGCTCCGACAGAGCGTGAAAAGCGAGGGCGTGATCAATCTGTTTGCCGACCACGAAACCGACTTTTCGCTTTTCGACGAGGCTTTCATGACTGAAATTCGCAACATGAAGGAGAAGAACCTGGCGGTGGAACTGCTCACTAAACTGCTGAAAGAGAAGTTGCGCTCGCACAGCGTGAATGTGGTGCAAAGCGAGAAATTCAGCGACATGCTGAGCATGGCTTTGAGCAATTACCTGAAAGGGCTGCTCACCAACCAAGAGGTGATTGAGGAACTGCTGAAGATGGCTCAACAAATCAAAGCCGAGGAGCAGGAAGGCAATGAGCTTGGGCTGAATGACGAGGAAAAGGCGTTCTACGATGCACTGAGCAAGCCTGAGGGCGTGAAGAGCGCGTTCAGCGACGAGGAATTTTTGGCGATGACGAAGGAACTGACCGATGTGCTGCACCGCAATCGCACCATCGACTGGAACCACAAGGAATCGGCAAGAGCGAAGATGCGCGTGATGATTAAGCGACTGCTGAAAAAATACAAATATCCACCAAAGGGCGCAGAAGAAGCACTCGAAACGGTGATGCGCCAGTGCGACCACTGGGCTGACGACGACACAAATTTCAGCCAGCCAAAGCCGGTGATGTATGACGACGGCAACGAGGGCTTATTCAGCATCGCGCCCCAAAGCAAACTGGCAGCCGACCACCCCACCCCCTACCAAAGCAAAGAATAAATATATTCGAAATCTCGTAAAATCGAAATCTCGATGCTTCGAAAATTCGAAAATTCGATTCTTCGAGATTTCGAAAAATAATTACTAATCCCCAACCAAAACCCCAAAAAAATGATACAAATCCACTCTGTGAATGGCTATATGCGGCTCCTCACTTGGCGCCTTGGCAACATTCTGCAACTTGCCACCCAAAGTTTCTGTAGACGGTTCGTCGACTACAAGGTGGATCCCTGCGGCCGACTTCGCGACCAAATGGAAATGGCAGCCCGCACCGTGCCAGCCAACATTGCTGAAGGCTCATCGCGGCATCAAACAAGCTACGAGACGGAGTTGCGATTGCTTGATGTGGCACGCGCCAGTGTCAGCGAACTTGAAGGCGATTTCCTCAACTGGCTGATGCGTCATGGGGCTTCAATGTGGCATACCGATGACCAGCGCTATACGCAGGTGCGTAACCACCAATTTAACGATGCGCCCACCCTTACTCAAAATTATCTGGCAGAAATCAGCGAATATCTCCTTGCCGAATATGCCCGGTTCGCCACATTGCTGCGCACAGACGATTCCATTCACTCGGCATGTGTGATTGTGGTTTTGTGCGAACGCGTGAAGCAACTGCTCACGGCTCAAATCAACAAACGCCTTGGGGATTTCAAAAACGAAGGCGGATTTACCGAAAAAATGACACAAGCGCGCCTCTCTACTGTGAAAGAAAAGGCAGAAAAAGATAATGCTCCCCAATGTCCAAAATGCGGAGCTCCCATGCGTCTGCGCGTCATAAAGAAAGGTGTGCGCCAAGGCGAGACTTTCTGGGGGTGCACCAGCTACCCCAAATGCGACGGCACAAAAAAGAAATAAGCCGAGCAACGCACGGGGATTGAACAGAGGGGGGATTTTCAATTTTTTGATTTTTTTATTAACTTTGCAGTTTGATAATGCACATGCGCACATACGCACGCATTACGATTTGAAATCATTAGCAATCTCAACATCTATAAGATATGGCTGAAAACAACATTCAACTCAACGAACAAGAAGAGAAAAAGAGCCTGAACTTTGTTCAGCAAATTGTTGCCGACGACTTGGCAGCTGGCAAGAATGGTGGACGACTTAGCACTCGTTTCCCACCCGAACCAAATGGATACCTGCACATTGGCCACGCTAAGGCTTTCTGCATGGACTTCGGGGGGGCTGAAATGTTTGGCGGCACCTGCAACTTGCGTTTCGACGACACCAACCCTGCTAAAGAAGACACTGAATATGAGCAAGCCATTATGCGCGACATTAAGTGGCTGGGCTACGACTGGGGCGACCGTCTGTACTACGCAAGCGACTATTTCCAGCAACTCTACGATTTCGCTATCCGCTTGATTAAGGAGGGCAAGGCATACGTCGACGACCAAACCAGCGAGCAAATTGCGGCTCAAAAGGGCACTCCTACCACTCCTGGCCAGGAAAGTCCGTTCCGCAACCGCTCTGTGGAGGAAAACCTCGACCTCTTCACTCGCATGAATGCTGGCGAATTTCCAGAAGGCAGCCATGTGCTTCGCGCAAAAATAGATATGGCGAGCGACAACATGCACTTCCGCGACCCTATCATCTATCGCATTATATTGAGCCCACACTGGCGCACCGGCGACAAGTGGAAGGTGTATCCTATGTACGACTTCGCACACGGTCAGAGCGACTACTTCGAGGGCGTGACACACTCTATCTGCACCCTTGAATTTGTGCCTCACCGTCCGCTTTACGAGAAATTCGTGAAAGAGTTGGCTGGCGACAAGGTGGACGAATACTGCCCACGACAAATTGAGTTTAACCGCCTCAACCTCACCTACACCGTGATGAGCAAGCGCAAATTGCTCCAGTTGGTGAAGGAAGGTTTGGTAAACGGTTGGGACGACCCTCGTATGCCTACACTCTGCGGTCTGCGCCGTCGTGGCTTCACCCCTGAATCAATCAAAAACTTCATCAACAATATTGGCTACACCAAGTTTGAAGCACTCAACGACATCAGTCTTCTCGAACACTCAATTCGTGAAGACCTCAACAAGAAGGCTAACCGTGTGTGCGCCGTGCTCAACCCTGTGAAGGTGGTGATTACCAACTATCCTGAAGACAAGGTGGAAATGATGGAGATGGACAACAACCCTGAGCAAGAAAACGCTGGCACTCACCAGATGCCTTTCTGCCGCGAAATCTTCATCGAGCGCGACGACTTTATGGAAGACGCTCCTAAGAAGTTCTTCCGCATGACTCCTGGCAAGGAGGTGCGCTTGAAAGGTGCCTACATCATCATGTGCACTGGCTGCACCAAAGATGCCGACGGCAATATCACCGAGATTCAATGCACCTACGACCCCGACACCCTCAGCGGTATGGAAGGTGCTAACCGCAAGGTGAAGGGCACGCTCCACTGGGTATCGGCTCGCCACTGCAAAGATGCAGAAGTGCGCGTTTACGACCGTCTGTTCGCCGTTGAGAACCCAAGCGCCGACACCGAGCACGATTTCCGCGACTTGCTCAACCCTGAATCGCTCAAGGTGATTGAAAACGCTAAGATTGAACCATTCCTCGCTGAAAACGCTAAGGAAGGCGACAAGTTCCAATTCCAACGCATCGGTTACTTCTGCGTCGACCAAGACAGCACCGCTGAAAAGCTCGTATTCAACCGCACCATCGGCTTGAAAGACAGCTGGTCGAAGCAAAACAAAAAATAAGCCGCTCCCAAAAAGAGCCGCTCCCAAAAAATCCACAGCCTTGGCACGCCACACCGCGCCAAGGCTGTAATTTTTTATTCCCCTTCCAAAGAAAGCCGTTTAGAGGGCTTTATTCCGAGTCACATGTGGGATTATATTCTTCTGTTGGTTCAGCGGCACCCATAATGGTGCTATCGGTTTGTCCTCCATACAAGGGCTGAATGATAGTGATGCTTAACGCTTTCTCTATTTTGCTGATTGTCTCCAAAGAAAGGTTCTCTCCACCCTTCAGCAATTTTGACACATACTGCTGGCTGCATCCCAGTTGCTTTGCCAATGCGGTTTGCGACATTTTAAGTTCGTCCATTTTATTGAGCATCGCCAATGCTATTTCCTGACTGTGCCGAATCCAATCACGATTTTCTCTTCGCCACTCAGCTTTCTCCCTCCAATTTGAAGGAGTGGCAGGCTGATGATTCTCCAAATATTCCAAAAGTTTATTTTCCATGTCACAAACATTTATTCATTAACAAATTCCATAAATCCCGCATCATCTACCGCGCCAAGGCTGTAATTTTTTATTCCACCTATCTCAAATTTGATCTTGACAAAAACAACGCTTAGCGTTGTTTTATACGCATTTCCTGTATGCCTTGCCTTATGGGTGGGTTTGGAGGTATTCCACTACGGCGTTTTCGAGTTCTTGACCGCGGAGACCACGGTGAAGGATTGTGCCGTCGGGGGCGAAAACGATGATTTCGGGAATGCCGGTGATGGAATAGGCATCGCTGCCTGCCTTCTGCGTGTTGAGCATTTGTGGATATGGAATCTTTAGTTCTGCAATGGCTTTCTCTGTGTCTTCGGGGTTGTCCCAAGTGGCAATGCCGAGCACCAACACCTTGTCGCCATACTTCTCGTGTATATTGATTAAATTCGGAATCTCTTTTCTGCATGGCCCGCACCAACTTGCCCAGAAGTCAGCCACCACCAGTTTGCCCTTGCCCACATAGTCGCTCAAACGCTGGGTTTTGCCGTTGTAAGTGGCTGCGAAATCCACAAATTTCGCACCGGCAAGCGTGCTGCACGTTTTGTCAATCGCCACCTTAATTTCTTTGCCGTAAGCCGAGTTTTTCAACTTTGGGCTCATCTGCTCAAACAGTTTCTGCATATCGGTTGGGGCCGACATACTGCGCACAGCCTCATTGCCCAACACCAAGAGCGCACGCAAATCAGCGGCATTGTCGGCGATGTAGGAAGCAAGTGCCGAAGCCGCCTGATCGTTCAAAAACGACGAAACCATGCCACGCACATCGTCGTTGATGGGTGTGCCCACTGCGCACTGCGTATCGTTGTCCACACTAATGGCACCAGCCTCCAATGCCGCCAGCACATTTGCCACAAACTCCGAGTGATTGATGTAGGCAGTGACCTTTGCCACAGCGCCATCTTCCGCAGTGCCCTCAAACTTATAGATGCCGTCGGCCGCATCGGTCAAAGTCTGCACATGCTTGCCATTCACAGCCATCACCACCGAATCGACGGTGCCGCCAGATGTCAGCACGGTTTGCAAATCCCACGAGAGCGTATAGTCGCCAGCCTCGCCCTTGTTAGGCTTCTCATTACATGCCACCAGCGCACAGGTAGCAGCCACAAGTATCAAAAATCCAAACTTCTTCATATCTAAAATATTTTTCCCCAAAATTACAATATAATCCATTAACCTCAAAATCACCCAACAAAATAAGCCACAAACCACAACAACTCAAAAACAAAAAAATTACTTCTTTAACAAAAAAAATATACTGGTGTGAACAAAAAAGGCACACCTAAGCAATATCTTTGTAGTCAAAACGTTATCTATATATAAATGTGATATACGAATATGCCACTGAATCAAACCAATAAACTCGTGTGGATTGTAGAGACTATCTATCGTGCACATAAGATTACCTTTGAGGAACTGAACCGCCGCTGGATGGACAATGTGGAATTGAGCGGAGGTGAGGAGATGCTGAAGCGCACCTTCCACAAGTGGAAGTGGAATATCTTCTACACCTTTGGACTGTCGATAGACTGCGAAAAGGCCGCGCCATACAGGTATTACATCGACAATGTGGATGATATGAAGAGCGGAAGTGTTGAGAATTGGTTGCTAAGCACGCTATCAGTAAGCAACTCGCTCCTTGAGTGCAAATCCATTAAGGATAGGATAATCCTTGAAGATGTGCCAAGTGGCAGAGAGTATCTGGAGCCCATCATCGACGCGATGAAGAAAAATCGCTTCATTCACATCAACTACTTTAACTACTGGAAAGGTGAGTCTCGCAACCACTATTTGATGCCATTGTGCGTAAAACTTTTCCGCCAGCGTTGGTATATGGTGGGACGTAATTGGCCAGCAGGCAGGGACATCGTTTTCTGTCTCGACCGTATCCAAGACATCCGCCTATCAAGCCACACCTTCGAATATCCCGAAGAGTTCGACCCACAAGAATACTTTAATGGTTGCATTGGTGTTATCCCCGGCGACGGTTGCGATATAGAAAAAATCAAAATCAAGGTTAGCGCCAATCAGGCTAACTACCTACGCGATCTCCCTCTGCATCACTCGCAACAAGAGATTGAGCAAACAGAAGAATACAGCATCTTTGAATTGCATGTCAGACCGACATACGACTTCCAACAGGAACTGCTTTGGAATGGTGAAGACCTTGAAGTGCTCGAACCGCTATGGCTCCGCAAGGAGATAGCCGGGAAGATAAAGAGAATGTGGAACAAATATAAGGAGTAAGAATGAATATGACTGAGAATAACATTGTTGCAAATAATGGTTCATCTATCATTCTATATACGACTGATGATGGTAACACCCAACTTAAAGTAAAGTTAGGGAAAGAAACATCACACCCTGGCCGACGCAGAAGCCTGCGTCGCCATTGCATTGAAAATGCTATAATGAATTTTCAAAATATAGTTTTTATATATCACAATGCATAAAAGAATCTTGAATATATTTTAACAAAACATATATATGGTATACGACAAATTACTTTATAGCTCTAAAGAACTATTCGACTCTTATTTACATGGGAAGAAGTATTCCATTCCACCTTATCAAAGAGGATACAAATGGGATACAAAAGATATCGAAAGGTTGCTAAAAGACATTAATGAGTTCTCACCCAACGAAGACCTTGATCTGTTTTACTGTCTTCAGAACATTACCCTCGTTGAGTGTAAGGACTATTTCAACGTTGTGGATGGACAGCAAAGGCTGACTACCCTTATAGTCATTCTTTCATATCTCGACGAATACAAGTTAATCAACGAGAAGTTGCAATACAATGTAAGGCCTGAGACTGAAAATTTTCTCAATGAGTATATTTTCAAATCTAATGAGTATATTTTCAAATCTAGCGAACTAAGAAACATACAGGATTGGGACCAACTTCTGGAGATTGCAAGAAACGAAGGAAAGGACTACGACTTTCAGGACATATTCTATTTGTTCAATGCCTACAAAACAGTCCAAGCTTGGTTTAAGGACAATCTTGATACTGTTTCTGTAATGAAGGACAAGATCCTCAATCATGTCAAGCTAATTGTAAATCTCCCTAAGAATATTGAGGAGCAGGAATTATTTGAAAATTTGAACGGGAAAAGGGTTCCTTTAGATGGAGCCGACCTTATCCGTGCATTAATCATTACTAGAGTTGCAAAAAAAGAGGTTGGAGATCTTGATGACAGCATTAAACAGAACGTATTGATTAACGAGCGAAGAGTTAAGATAGGACTCATGCTCGACCGTATTAACCTTTGGTGGGCTGATGATAACAAGAAAAACTACTTTCATCAATTCACAAAAGAATCCAATGCCTCAGATGAAAACTCTGTATCCTTCAATGACGCGACATACCCTATCAACAATCTCTATAAACTGTACGTCCTGGCATACGGAGATGGTGTGTTAGACATGGAATTCTTTGAGAAGAAAGTAATAGAAGATGGATTTTTGGAAGAGTTACAGTTGCTACAAAGGACAATGGAGAACTGGTATAACGACAAAGTACTATACCATCTCATACTCTTCACAAGCATCTATGCCAGAGAAAAATCAGAAGATTCCCCAACTCTGAACTTCAAAGAACTACTGAAGCAATGGAAAGAACTTTACAGGAAAGATTTCATTCGTTTCTTAAAGAAAAGAATTGCCAATACTGAAGTTTTTGATGATTTAATCAAACAATCAGAAAGAAGCAAAGAGGAAAATAAAAAAACCGCTTTCTCTGAAAACTGGTATGATAAAAAACTGGTAATGGTATCAACATTGCTCGACATCATCAGCATCCTCTCTTCAAAAAATAGTGCGCACCTTACTGCCAGACATTTCAAGGTGTACAAGGAAGATCTTGAGCATATATTTCCGCAGACACCTGTTGGAGACAGAATCAAGGACAAGGTGAAACAAACACAGATTCTCAAAGAATATCTTGAGATAATAAACCAATCGCTCAGTGAAGAAGAAAAGATTTATATTGATGACTGCGATATAAATTGGGATGATCAAAACTGGAAAGATAGTATCAAGTCTCGTATTAATGATAAAATAAAGAAAGTCATACCGGTCAATTCTCTTGGAAACATGTGTGTGCTTCATGAATCTATAAACCGAGGCTACGGAAATGACTTCTTCTTGGAGAAACGAATAGACATCATGCGTAAGTCTCAAGATGGTTACTTTATAAGGCCCCATGTATATGATGCTTTCAACAAGATCTTTCTTGAACGTCATGATGAATCTATCGATATGAAAATGATGAACCGATGGGATAAATCCGATATCCTTGCAAGACGAGAATATATAATTAAATATTGCTGTCCGGTAAAACTTTTATGAGCAAATAAAATCAGGGCTGACACTTCTCACGAGGTATCAGCCCTTTTGGTTA
>OJNV01000580.1_pt1 | contig 21501 bp, 19 predicted proteins | sample 1597961 | NCBI WGS metagenome assembly OJNV01 (sample SAMN01915220, study PRJEB22387) | human gut metagenome | isolation source: stool | host: Homo sapiens | place: USA
AGAAAGTCATCTTCTTGCCGGTGTAATCATCCACGCGGATTGGCTCGCATTCAATCCCGACCTCTGCCAGCTCATTCACCGTCTGTTCCACGCTATCAACGCAGAACGCAAGGTGACGTAGGCCACAGGCCTCCGGGCGGTTCACACGCTTCGGCGGGTTTTCTTCTGCAAAAATCTCCAGCTCTGTGTGTTCGTTAACACGAAGATCCAGCTTCCAGTCCTTGCGCTCCGGGCGGTAGTTCTCTCTGATGACAGAGAATCTCAGTTTGTTCACATAGAAATCCTTTGCGGCTTCGTAGTCAGATACGATGATTGCGATGTGGTGTATTTTAGATAAGTTCATTTTATGTCACACTCCATTTCATTAAATATTGTTCTTCTTTTATTTTCGTTATAAACTATACAACTATCTTCAAAAAATACCGTGTGAACTCCTGGAGTTCAGTTTTGTCCACACGGCATTTATTTTTTCTTGGGTTCTTGTTATTTCAGCTTTTCCAGAATCTCATCCGCACTCATCCCGCTTTCCAGCAGCTTCTTAAGCACTGCCTCGGCTTCTTCCTTCTTAGCTTCTTCAGCGGCCTTAGCATCTGCCTTTGCCTTCTTTGCTTCCAAGGATGCCACTTCTTTTTCGGCCTTCTTCAAAGCAGACTTCTTCTCTTTCAGTGTATTCTTCTGCTCCTCGATTGCTTTCTGGATGGATGCGATCTCAGTATTCAGAGATGCAATAGTCTCCTGCTTCTCTGCGATCTGGGATACGTAGTCTTTGGTGATATTGGTTTTAGGACGGTTTTTGCTGCCTTTCGTTCTGGGCATGGTGATAACCTCTTTCCTTTTTATAGTTGTTTAAGTATAGCACTGTGTTGGGGTGTGGGCGACCTTACTTCTTGCCTGAAATTTTTTTCTTCTCGCCCTGCGATACCATCTTTTTCACAGTATTGGCCTGTGTATATTGTAGCATTGCTTTCATTCCTTCATCAACGCCACCTCCACCAGTTGCTTTTGAACCGCCACCTATGTTTGACATCTGAGCCATTCTTTTTGCCCCACCATGCAATTTATCCATCGGCGTACCGGTACTAGCTGTGGTTTTGTTAAGCCCATCTACTATTTGCTTTCCTCTTTGGTTAAGAATATTATCTGCTGTCCTTTCCAAAGAAACATTACTTCTTGAAATTGCTTGTGTATTTTTCTGTTTTCTTTGAAGCAGTGACAAGATTCCCATAATACACACCCCCTATTCTTTTGGGCAGTATGATTCATTTTCGACTATCTTTTCTCACATCTTCGCCGATCGTAAGATCGTTGCCTGCTGCTCACCACGGAGAGGTGTGTGATATTATTACGAGCAGCGTACTGTGGGAAGACTCCCACAGTTCTTATTAAACCACAATGGTATGTTCCTAACAAGAGGATTATCTTCTTGTCAATTCAGTTAATCCAAACAGCTTACGCATCACAGAGTACTTGCCAAGTACAATCGTAAATAGCAGCGGTATTCCCACGCCAATAAAAATGAATCCACCCCTACCATATCCCAGAGTATCCTTCCAATGGTTCAACGGTATATGCATGAACATTATTGGAATCGTTGCTCTGCCACACAATACGAGGAAATCATTTACCATTTTCATCACATTCACTCTACCCATCCAGTGAACAATCCTTATTAGCACAAAACCAAAGGCGCATGGAATTAAAATAGCACTAATCAGTTCCTTGTAATATACTGGCTTCATGTCAAAGTAATAAAAAGGACTGCCATCTCGATAGTTAATCCAGCAGAAGATTCCCAACAGGACCGCTATTATTTCTGCTGCTGCATCAATCTTTACCGTCTCATCCTCCAACAGCCTCTTAATTTTATCCTTATAGAAATATCCAATTCCAATGTACACCAAAGCCATCAACACTACATCAAAATTCCACGGTATGCCGGGTGACTGAAGTAAATGTATCTTGTCCACAAGATGGGACTCAATTACCGCCATCCCCCCCCCGATTAGAATAACGCGTTTTATCGTGTTTTCTTTGAAGTGTTTCAATAGAAATCCAAACGCAAGCAGCGTGAATAGAAAGCAGGTTATGTACCAGTAAACGCCTGTCACAGCTCGACCACCCCATAATGCTCTAGTGACTGAGTTAAACGAACAATCTCGTCTAACAAATAATAAATCCAACAGCAAGTATACGAAGTACGGTACAAACAAAGTAACTGTCTTATTCTTTAAATAGAGCCTTGATATCAATTTTTCTTTCTGAAGAAAGAAACCAGAGAGAATGAAGAACAGTGGCATATGGAAGAGAAAGATTATATCGTGCAAGGTGTCAGTCCTACTGTGTCCAATGACAACAAGTAGAATTAAAATACCTCTTAGGCAATCATATCTTCTATCTCTATATTCCATATAATCTTCCTCTCTTACCTTTTAATTTTTGCCTTAACAATTCCCAGTAGATATTTAAACTCATCTGTCCTTGCAAAGACAATTGCATAAAACAGATTAACAATAACACAGACGGCAATCATCTTAACAATAAAGCCTATCCATCCGCCAACATCAATCAAAAAGTTACAAATCCAATAGGAACCCCCTGCGCTTATAGCTGTCAAAACAAAGTACTCCGCAAAAAGTACAAAGTATTTGGACATTGGAACATTGAATTTTTTTGTGTAAAGCAAATACGGCTCGTACCAAAAATTAGTAGTGATATTACTGATAAAAGTTCCCAGCAAAACACCATATATTCCCATTTTCAACGGTCCAACCATTATTAGCGACACAACAAAATTAATTGCCGCCTCAGCAATACATTTTGGCTTGAGCTGTTTAAACATTCCGTATGTATCATTGAATGTTAAAAATGTATTTCTGATAAGTCTCATATACAGGTTAAGACAAATAATAAATACAACCTGCAAATTCAAAAGATACGATTCGCCAACCCACAATTCAATAAACGTATTTACAAGTGCAAATAAACCCGCACACGAAAAAGACACAAGCCAGAAATTTACAAACCAGATTTTTCGGAATGTTTTGTAGACCTTATCCCCGCTTTCAAGAGCAACAAGGTTACCCACGCTTCCTGTCAGAGCCTCAAAAATTTTAGAAAGGATTGTTCGGAACATTGTTGTAAACAGTGTATAATTCGAATACAATCCCAAAACAATGGTACTGACGAACTTGGATATAAGGAGATTGTCTGTTGAAGTGACTACTGCCGAACTCAGTTTACTCACAAACATCGCCTTAACATTATTGTATATTGCAACTTTTGATTCTTTATCAAGCTGCTCATTCTTATATTCCTTTAAATAAGAATAGTGGCGATCTACATAGATAGAAATGGCAATGTTATTTGCCATTGTACAAACAACCTGAATAATCAAGTAGACAATAAAATTGTGTGTTAATAACAGAAACACAATCTGCAAAATATTTTGAGCAGTAGTTGTCGATATATATATTAACGACGATATATAGCTTTTTTGATCCGTAATAAGTATGCTCTTCTTATAGACAAAGAAATAGCTTGCTGTTGTGTTTAGAAGATACAGCAAATAAATAATTGGAATTTCCGGCATATCCGGAATATCTGAAATCAAGAATCCCAAAAAAGGTGTCAAGCACAAACCAATTATTGTAATCAAAATGCCAATGGTGTTGTAAACCTTCTTGTAAAGGTTTAAGAGCGCTGCAACTCTTCTATGGTCTCCAGTTGCGGCCGGTTTATACATGGAATACAGAATTGCAGTACCCACGCCTAATTCAGCAAGTGAAAGCAATGTAAGAATATCGCTGAATAAGCCACTAAAACCCAAGTATGTTTTTCCTAATGTGTATATAAAAACCGTCCTACACAAGAAGGACATGATATTATAAACACCCTGCTCGCAAAGTGCAACTATCGTGTTTCTTATTGATTTAGATGTTCTCGATGATTCCATAGCTTAGCCTTTCAAATTGTTCGCTTAGTATACGCACTTGCGGGAACCTCTCGCTTACAGCGTCGATCAAATTCTTCTTCACGCTTTTTAAAGTAGTAGCGATAATAAACGCCCGGAATTAACTTGATAAGATTTTTTCCTTTTTGAACTGCTCCTTCTTTCTTTTCTTTTGTCGGAAAATACTCCTCAGCCAATACTGACAATGGCTCATTTCCAAGACGTGAAAAGAATTCTGCTCTCTTTTCGTGTGGTTTTGCTGATGAATAGATCATACCACCATTACATCTTATTGCCTTTTCTGCATCAACACTGATCTCACAAATATTATCATCGTTGAGCAGAAGTTCCTTACCCTTCTGTGTCTGCACCAAACATAATGTAACATCAAAAGGTACATCTTTTTTTCCTGTTAAAGCTTGTGAAAACCAACAGTCCCCAATCGTCAGGTCACTGACTCTTCCAATTGTTTTATACACGCACGAATAACATGATGGGCGGCTAGAAATTTCCCCCCAAAAAAATCGCCCATAATAATCCGCCCCGGCGCTCTCCGTTCGTTTCTGCCCATCTCTAAACCATACTGATGTCACTGGTTCAGAATAAAAAGGCTTAGGATGTACTTTTCCACGCATGGCAACTCTAAGAACATCGCTTCCCTCATTAGTCGTCTGCCATTTGATATATTCTCTCAACAATTTAGGTGAGGGTGTGCCATGACAGATAACATCAATTGTATAAAGATTAGATATATCGACTTTTTTCCTATTTAAGAAAGAAAGCAATCCATAAATCTGGCATGCCGTTCCCGAATACAAAACCTTGAGTCCGTCATGTAAATCACCAATAACATTTCTATATGTATCCCTTGTATCACTTTGAACATATTTTGACCGATTCAATTGTTGCAACTGATTAACAGAATCTATTCTTATATGATGAACAACATTATCGTTACCATAGGATGCACCATATACGACTCCGCCATTCGATAATATACTTGCTGCAATTCCACTAAACAGCCCACCCGATGTTGCTTCTTCTCTAAGTTTTTCATCCTTCGCATAAGCGAGATATGCTTCTGGCTTGGAGGTCAATTCTACACATTTACCGTTTTCTACAGGACATACTGTTTTACACATATTACAATGAATACATGCCTGCTCATTAATGTTAGGATACAAAAAACCCTCTGCATCTTCAGACATTGAAATGCATCGCTTAGGACATATGTTATAACAAGCTCCGCATCCTGTGCAACTTTTCTTATTATCTAAAACCAACATTTCTTTCTCCTTTGAGTGCCTGCGTTAGAAACCTTCGCGACTGCTCCCTGTTTTCATCAATAACGGCTTTTACCTTCTTGTAATTAATATTGTCTTCGATGATTTGATTTACGCTGTCGCAGCTTCTTGCCAATCTATCTTCCCGACCGATAAGTTTCAAAACCGAATAGATTCTATCATTTGTGCTGCCAGCATCGGTATTCTGATGGCGTTCACAACAGATGAACTCTTTTTCAAATATAATTGAAAAAGCCGTACCATGGAAGGAATCGGTACACACGTAAGAAGCATTTCTGATTAATGAAATAAAATCCTGCGGTGAAACATCATATAAATCATAATCTGCAAATTGCTGGTCTGCTTCAACATATCCCTTAAAATGAGGAAGATTTACAATTTTACATCCTGTAGATTTGCTAATACTTCTCGCAACATCTCTTCCAAGGGTATGTGATCCAAGAAAATAACAAAACACATAAGGTTCCTTTATTTTCACCTTTCCTTCATCCGCGACCTCATGCCACTTTGTCTCATCCAGCACTAATGTAGGATCCAAAGACCAGAACACATCTTTAAAACCGAGTTCTTCCAAAATCTTCACACCAGTTTTCTCACGGACTGACATATATTCAATATGTTGAAGTCTTCTTCTATAATCAGTTTTCATCTTATCTGGTATGCTCGGCAAACCGAATGATGGAGCAAACGCAACTCTACGAACCGAATCTGGAACAAATTCCAACATAAATATGTGTTCTGGTAGGTTTACAGGATTCCAAATCTGATCGCTTCCACAAACAACAGCAGCATATTGTCCTGCCTTTTTTCTCAAGTTACTGAATCCATAAATCCGAGTAATAATTTTTAGCTTTTTATCAAATGAAGAAATCGCCGATTTTCTTTTTTCTAGCAACTCATCAGATATATTGTCCTGCTCACCTAACCCTTTTGTATCATTATATGTTTTTGTGAATGACCTTTTCTCAATCTTTCTTCTAATACGCTCTGGAAAATTCGGTCTAAAATTAATAATCTCGACATCGTCATACTGAGAAATTATTTCTTGTACTGCATATGCTTGAAGCTTCGTCCCATAATTCTGAACTGCGTATGGCGTTAATAATCCTATCATATTTCTACTCCTATATAAAATCCTTTTCACTCAACTTGAAATACTCAAGCAGATTTTTCATATAAACATCATTGATATTCTGATGAACATTGCTCGAATTTAATGACTCTTCCTGACTTCCGTCAACAACAACTCTCTTTTGTCTGATTTCCTGATTGCAATTGACAACTGCTGTATGGTTCAAAACCTGCATAATCTTTAACCATAGATCATCTGCATTTGGTGTAAGTTTTAAGAAGAGCGGCATATCCAGCAGCAGATCATTCATGCAATGTGGCGGATACAAAACGCCACCACATCCTGTTGCCATAAGTTGCATAGACGGTTCTTCAACAGAGCTATTCATCCATTCCCAATCATTATATTTTTTTATCGTCCCATCTTCATTAAATAAAATCTTATGAGATCTTGTTGCCACAACACACTTCGAGAATTTCTTATGTACCTTGTACAATTCCTCAATCAAATTTTTAGGATATATGATATCATCATCAATTGTGATTATAATACTATCTGGATGCTCTTTGATTGCATAATAATATTTTTTGTGTGGTTTTATCCTTCCACCTCTCTTTTCAATTTGTAGCCCAAACTCTCGTAATTGTTTTAGACTATCCGGAAGTTCTTCGACATCAACAACATCATCATCCAGATATAAAATAATTTTATCTGGTTTCATCGTTTGACACAACATACTTTCTATCACTAAATGTAACTTTGAAAATCTTGCAGGAAAGCTGGTGAGGGAAACAATTATTTCTTCCTCTCTTACAGCTTCATTTAACCCGAAGTTCTCTCTATTACGCTCAAGTTCTTCCACCACACGATTATACGTTTTTTTATATTGCCTTTGATGATTAATGCCATCAAGTTTTCCTTTGATCTTCTTTAAGAACATAGCTACCTCCTATAAAATTACTTACTTTCCTCCGTTTTTGACCACCTATATGTCAGGGCAATCGTCGTCCAGATAAAGACATTAACCGCATATGTATGAATAACCTGACTTGTCAATATCATTACCGAAAGAATCAGCATTAAGAATATAACTGCGAATAGTAAAAACTCTTTTTTATGTGTGCTTTTCCATACCGATAGCATTCGAATTGGAGTGACCAGAACATACCCCAAATACAACGCTCCCCCAATCCAACCACATTTATACAGTACAACGGCAACAGCATTATCAACATAATATGTTGCTGTTGCTTTCGCAATTGTCATTGACGGATTAATAAAATATAGGATTTCACCAAAGCCTGTACCCCATGGCGTTTTCTTAATCAATCTCCAATAATATGTCCATGTGATAATACGGCTTGCTGTTGTTTCCGTATCGCTAGTTACATCCATGTTCAAAATTCTTTGTACAAGTTCACTATTTCCATTCAGCAATGCTACAATACCAACTGTTCCTACAAGTGCAATAATTAAGATCCTAAAGAAATACGCTTTTGATATTGATTTGCCCATTGGTATAAAAAGCATTAAGCAGCCAACAAAACTAAGAATTACATGTGTTCTACTCTGTGACAAAACCGAGCAAAAAACTGCAAGCACAATGTGCAGAATAAGCAATTTCGTTGGAATGCTCTTTTTATACAAATAGTCATACACACCATATATCACAGTTACAACAAGTAAAGACAAATATCCTCCACCAAAACGACCACCGTTGTAGGATTGAAGTCCCCAAAACGATAGCCCTTGTGTTGCATACATAATGACATTAATAACGAGATTAACTGTCAATGCTTTAAATGTATATGTTAAAAACCAATCAACTGCAACGTCTTCAAAGCTGTCAGATCTAACAATCCAAACAATGGCAATTGATAGGAAATACATAATACCATCACCAATAACATTATTAAAAATGTGATGAGCATCACGCATTCCAACAAAAAAAGTAGCAATCATACTAAGTGAAAATAGTCCTAATATGATATTCCGTCTATAAATTACAAATCCATTTTTTGAAATTTTATCGCTGAAAATCCAAATCAGCATAAGGAAAAGTACAATATGAAATATTGAGACTTTACCTGTCACAGATAAGTATGTCAGTATTTTATTCGATGCGTGTAAAGGAAGTGCCACCATTAAAAAGTACAACTTCCAAAACAGTGAGTTAACTCCTATTTTTCTTGTCATGCTTGCTATTCTCCTTGCTATATCACCCTAAAAATAGCAAGCGAATAACAAAAGATTTCAGTCAAGTTCTTACTGATACCTTTTTTCTACAGTGTTACTATAGCATCCAAGAATTACACAAAGCAGAATAAGCGTATTCAATGAATACACTTCAATGATTGAGCCAATCAAGTACAAAAACAGTGTATAATAAACTGCGCTTGGTACCGCTTTTGTCCTCTTCAAAGCACTCCACACCATTGTTATTACTAGTATCAATGCAAATACGCCATAATGTGCAAAAATATTCAGATACAAACAATGTGCATGAGTCATATTGACTCCCCATCCCATATCAAATGTCAGAACTGGTCCTGCACCAATAAGTGGATGGTCGGTAATGTACTGTAGTGCAATTCTCCAAATTGCTGTTCTTCCATTAAATGTGATGTCCTTGCCAAACCATGCAGAAATACTTTGTAACAGGTCTGATTTAGTAGTGAAGAAAACAATCGCCGTAAATCCGATTGCAACAAGAATCACTATTTTCCTTCCGCTTAATATAGTCTCCACAAGCTTGGGATTATGAAGCACTCTATCAATCATATACAACAACCAAAGAACACAAACTATTGTAACTGCCGTGGAAGAATCACATAGGAAAGCCTGAACGCTGCATAATGCTATTTTTAGGTACGTTTTTTTAGTTATTATTCCATATTGTTCTATTGAATCGAGAGAGAGGCACCCCCCCCGATTAAAATCCACGGAAGTATATTGTTTTTCCCTCCCAAAAGCCAAACAATTTGTCCAATTCTGCCAGATGCAATTCCACCTGGAAATAAAATCATTGTCATAGTATTTATCATTAAGTAGCAGAATAATATTGTTGATACTGCATTCAGAAACATACCTCGATTTCGCCTTATGAGAAGATATGCACCTACAGCAATTCCGACATCAGCTGCTATATCCCACTTAATAGTATTAATTGAATACCCACTGTGTATCGTTGAAATCATTGCGATGATATAATACGTAAGAACACAGTTAACAGTAATGTTGTCAAACCTATATACAACTACATAAATCATTAAAGCACACAAAGCTATCAATAATTGAAGCATATGCCATCCATCATATAATGCTCCTAAATCCGCTCTATATGTAAGAAACGCTGGGATTAGCATTATGAAAAAAAACACATATTTTGATAATAGGAGCTTATCCCCTGTTCTTCTAATTACCATGTTCTCTTCCTACCTGTAACATTTTTCAAAAAGTTCTATCTGGTGTTCAATAGTATACGACTGCAACTCTTCTACGCCATTTTCAGCATGGATCAGAATGTCTTCTGGATACATCACATAATGATTCATCTTTTTAACCATCATATCTTTATCCCGTGCTTTCACAACAAATCCAGTTCGTTCATTCTTGACTAATTCTGGTAAAGCCCCCATATTACTGCAAATGACAGGTAAAGCGTTTTTATACGCGTCTAACACAACGCGTCCAAACGGTTCCTCCCACAGAGATGGACATAACAACACATCTGTTTTCCTCAGAAGTTCCGAAACTCCCTTTTCATTTAAAAACCCAACAAATTCTATATCGTTAGTCTTCTTTGTTTCTTCCTCAACGTACCCCTGTAAATCGCCTTTACCTGCAATGTACAGCTTTGCACTTCCCTTTTGCAATTCATTGAACGAATCAATCATCCATCGTATTCCTTTTTGTTCACTTAGCGTTCCTAAATAAACAAAGGAAATCACATCTCTATTACGATTTCTTTTCATATTAAGTACTGATTTGACATTTTCTTCGTCGAAATCTGTCGCATTCGGTATTACAACTTTTTGACTTTTTCTAAAGAAACCATCTCCTGTAAGGACATTCAGTGTTATTGAAGATGGTGCGGTTACAACATCTACATATTTTGAATGAAATCTATTAAGATTCCGATGCAGTTTACATGAAGCCATGGGAGCAGAACACTTTTTCCCATTTGTTTTTTTGCATGACAGAGCAACTAACGGACACATTAAGTGGTAATCTCTAATCGTGTGAACCAACTTAATCTTGTTGTCTTTTGCTGCTTTCCACACAATTGGAGAAAGACCGTAAAGATTGTTTGTATTAATGACATCCGGTTGGAAATCACGAATTTCCTTTACAATCAGCTTATAATTACCAATATTCCAAATGCCCATCAGATGTCCCATTAACCGCTTCCATCTTGGAACATCATGGATATCCCCTTTAAAGTGTAATCCTGCGGTTCTAATCCTTACAACATCAACACCGTCAATGTTTTCATGGATGTTAGAATCACTAGTACAAAGCACTCTAACAGTATGACCCTTTTTTGTAAGACCTTCCGCAAGTTTTTTTACACTATATTCTGCACCTCCACGTATATCAGGTGCATAATATGCATTTACAATCATTATCCTCAATGGATTTCCCTCCTAACCTTCGCAGAGAAGTTCATATAGCATTTTTGAAGACTTCACCCACGAATGCGCCTCTAATACTGAAGCCGCTGTCTCAACCTTCTGTGAAAGCAAAATATCTAGGTCACAGCCTCCACTATTGGGATCTATATAATAAGCAGACTGCTCATATATTTCCGGCAGGCAACTGGTATTCGACACAATAATCTTCCGCCCAAGTGATAATGCTTCAAGCGGCGGAATTCCAAATCCTTCATAGAATGATGGCTGTATCAAGGCTTCGCACTTCAACATTAAGGCTTTCATCTCACTATCAGATACAAAGCCCGTAAAAATCACATTAGATAGCTTCGTATCTCGAAGCTCTTCATATTCATTTGAAAAGGAATTATTACCAGTAAGTACGAAATCATATTGTGGATTAAATTTTGCAGTTCTTAAAATCCAAGCAAGATTCTTATGCTTATATTTTGAGCCTAACGCAAAAAAATACTTTCTCTTCACGCCAATTCTCTCGAAAATAGAATAATCTGGCTCTATCTCTCTCATGTGCTCCCAGCCATTTCCGATTATATGTATCCTTTCTGGGCTAACACCATAATACCGGATAATTTCTTTCTTGGACTCCTTGCTTACTGTTATAATATCAACTTTCTTGTTATCGACAATCCTCTTAACCCGCCATAAATATAGATTGCGGTGTAATTCATGCCCCTTGTAGTTTTCTGGGAATGTCTCGTATATGCAATCATGAATCGCAACATACTTCATACCCCACACTGGAAAACTCAATGTCAAGTCAACACCAATCGCTCTGTTCTTCATTACATATATTGGAAATATTATTTGTTCCCAGAACATTTTACTTTTCTTTGATTTAAAATCGCCAACTGTAACAATTTTAATATTCTCAAAGTCAAATCTACAGTTTTCAGCAGACTTCGGAACCACGAGCTCTACAGTGTATTTTTCGGTATCAATCATTGAATCCAAGTTTTTCACAAGGTTTAATGCATACCGACTCACTCCTACAACCTGTGTCCCGGCCCAGCATCCGTTGATTACAATTTTCTTCATCTATTATTCCTTTCAAATTCAATCGGTTTTGATTGATATCGAAAGGAATAACCTGATTACATCGCTTCAATCACTTTTTGCGTTTCCTTGGCGCAACACACCCAGTCAAATTCCATTGCTTGCTTTGCGCCCAACTGAATGCGCCTAGCTCGTTCTTGTTCAGGCATTTCAATACATTCTAACATTCTTTGTGCCAAAGCATCTGTATCACTTGATTGTTGGATGTATAAAGCTGCATCTCCGCCAACTTCTGGTAATGAGGAATTATGCGCTGTTATCACAATCCCACCACACGAGAGTGCTTCAACAATTGGGATTCCAAACCCTTCATAGTTTGATGGGAACACAAACGCTATCGCTCTACTCATTAGGTACTTTTTTTCATTTTCAGAAATATATCCTGGTAAAATAATATATTCCCGATATGTACTCTGTTCAATTGCAGCTTTTATGGGTTCTGTTCGCCATCCCATTTTTCCTGCCAAGACCAAGTAGTACGACTCTGTGCTCTGTCCGTTAACTTTTTCAAATGCCTTGATAAGCCCTATAATATTCTTTCTAGGTTCAATATTCCCCGTATAAGCAAAGAAACGTTTTCCTGTAATCCCTATTCTCTTTTCGATATCTTCTTGCATTTCAGACGAGAGGCTTACATTGCTGTACCCCCCCCATTTGGAATTGCAGTTATCATTTCTTTATCAATCTTTAACAGTCTTGTGATGTCACTCCGGGTCGCATCCGAAACAGCAATGATTCTATCTGCGCATTTGCAGGATAAACGGCAGAATATATTTTGCATTATTGCATTTTTTCTACTTCCCCAGCTTGGATTTATCAGTAGTGCTAAATCATGAACTGTAAGAATTTTTTTTATTGTCGGACAGTTTAAGGGGATCATATGTTCTGTTCCCCAAAACACGTCAATTTTATCTGCTTTTAATTGTTTCGCCCATTCAAAACATACCGCAATCGTCCCTTTTTTTCCACCTACCACATGCTGCTCAAACTCATCTAAAACTGGTTCTTGGTTTTTTATTGGTTCGTTGCTATATAAAACATATTGAACATCTTTGCTTGGCTTAATATTTTTCAAGACTTCTAATACATAGACTCCGATTCCTGATGGTGTTTCAGAAATCAGTGGTCGAGCATCTACTCCGATTCGCATTTTCTTCCCCCCTGTTTATTTGAAAACCTCATCTCTTAATTTCACTGCCTCGGTTTTCCAATCAAATGAATACGCTTGCTTTATTCCCTGTTTTCTTCTCTTGTCAAGTTCTTCTTTATCCATACCCAGCACTTCAAGAATTTTATCTTTCAAATCCTTGCCATTGCGATTTTCAAAGTATACTGCTGCATCCCCCAAAACTTCCGGCAGAGAAGCCGCATCAGAAGATATAACAGGAATTCCTAACGACATAGCTTCAATTGGTGGAACTCCAAAACCCTCGTATATGGAAGGAAATACAAAAACACTAGCATTGTAGTAAACATACGGTAGCAGTTCTTCATCTACAAAGCCTGTAAACTTAATTTTCTTTATAACCGATTGTTCCAAGCCGGACATCAAATCATCTACAAGCCATCCTTTCCTTCCGGCAAGAACCAAATCAGCATCAATTTTACCTTCCTGAACGAGCTGACTATAAGCATCAATCAATAATCTCATGTTTTTTCTTGGTTCTACTGTAGACAAGCACAACAAATAATTCTCCGAAAGATTATAATCACTGATTGCTTTGGTGTTACAACCTTCATCATATTTGAACTGTTTGAACACATCTGACAGACCATCATAAACAACAGTTATCTCATCAGTTTTTTTATTTAAAATTTCAGAAATCCTTTTCTTTGAAAATTCTGAAACAGTCACTACTTGTTTTTTACCAAAAGCCGCTTTCCAATACATCAGCTTAAAATATAAGGTCATATATTTTCTATTCTTACTCGGACAATCCCAACAACCAACATCGTGTATTGCGCTAACTGCCTTCTGATTAAAAAAGAAAAAAGGTGCCGGAAATGCAGGGAAGAAATAATAATCCGCTTTAATTTTCGCTAATGCGCAGGGTAATGTAAATTGATTGAAAATTAATTTATTGCCGCCTTTTAGCACTACCTTTTTCACATTTCCTTTTTCTTTTCTAAATTCCTTGTGGATCTCATTTTTGAACAGAAGAATATATTTCAAGTCTTTTCTTGTCGTATCCTCAATTAGCTCTTTAGCAATACAAAGAGCAAATCTCTCTATTCCCGAAAAATTGTCTGCAAGTGATGTCAAATCTATCAATATGTTCATATCTGTTCATTTACCTTTCTGTTTCTACATCTTAAATCCCATTCTGCTCAGAATACACATAAGACACTCCGTAAGCCAAATCATATTTGCTTTAAGAAAGAGTACAGGGACAGCTTTAATTGATTTGCATTCGAGAATTTCTCTCGTTGAAATTTTACACCAAATTTTCTTAACGCTGTTATTATCATGGTATTTCCGCAACAAGGCGCATTTTTCTTTTAATGTAATATCCCTACACTGTGCCAAAGACCAACCAATCTGAACTGAAGAGAGAACGTACTCCCCCCCCCATAATTTTTCGGTCTTTATTCCTCGTTTCAACAATCTATTACTAAGCTTAGTCTTTGCTTCAATAAGCAATAATTTTCCATCAATCATCCGCTGGACATTGCGATTATATGTATCAATTGTGGAATCGTCATTGTTATGAAGATAATATAGGACTTTATCTATTGCATACACTGTTTCTGATAACGCCAAATACTCGTTTGTGAAAACCGTATCTTCCCCAACCTTCAGATTTTTATCAAATCGGATATGTTCTCTATCGATTACCTCTTTAGAATACATTAATCGCCATGGACCATTGAGTTCTTTTCCTTGACGCATCGTACGTCTTCCTTTTAGATACTCCTTCACTTCCTCAATTGAAGTGCCAAAAGAATGTGGAAGAATCCTATCTACTATTTCTTTACCTGAGTAATCACCTACTGCATATGAAAACTCGTGTTTGGCAATATCTCCACTTCTACGAACTGATGCATAATTGTATGCAACTGTTTCAGTATCGCTCTTAACAGTATTTATGCAACTGCTAATGATGTCTGGTTCAAATGTGTCATCACAATCAAACATAAAGATAAATTTGCCCTTAGCATTATCCAATGCATCGTTTCTCGCACAACTTACGCCTTCATTTATATGCTTATCTAAAAATAGAATTCTTCTATCCTGACTTGCATATTCGCTTATCTTCTTAGACGAAGCATCCGCACTTCCATCGTTCACCACAATGATCTGGAGATTCCTATATGTCAGCTTATCGATGTTTTCAAAGTATCTGTCCAAATATTTTTCCCCATTAAACACCGGGGTAATAATTGTTACTAGACATTCTCCCTTCATTTACTGCTGCCCTTTCTATACTTAATCGCCAGTCCCAGTATCTTCCTGTCATCCACGAGATACCTTTTTGCCATTCTCTTCGGATCTTGTGTGATACGGAACAGCCACTCTAAGCCGTGATCTGCCATCCATCTTGGTGCCCTCTTAATGTTCCCAGCCTCAAAATCGAAACTTGCACCTAATCCGAAGGAAATAGGCACACCCAGTTCCTCACAATGGTGATACATAAACTTTTCCTGCTTTGGGCAACCCAATCCAACAATTAGAATATGCGGCTTAGCTTCTTTGATCATTCCTTTGATTTTATCCATCTCCTCAGGATTCTTTTCAAATCCATAAGGAGGTGAGTATGTACCTACTACCTGCAATCCCTTGTATCTCTTTGCAAGATTTTCTGCTGCCTTTGCCGCAACACCTTCTGCTGCACCTAAAAAGAACATCTTATATCCTTTTTTTGCCGCCATATCGCACAAGAGCGGAAAAAGATCAGACCCTGAAATTTTCTCCTTAATTGGTGTACCATACCACTTAGCAATCCACAGAAGCGGTTTTCCATCTGTAAGAATCAGAGATGCGTTAGCATACACATCCTGTAATTCTTTATTTGTTTCCAATTGAACAATGTGATCCACGTTTGGAGTGACCACATAGGCATTTTTATTTTCCTTTATTAGAGAATCAATAGCCTGTAATGTTTCCTCCATCGTCAGGTTATCAATTTCTGTATTCATAAATTTTAATCTGGTCATTTTCCACTCCTCACTCTTTTGCCTTTAACATCTCACCTTAATCAGTTCAGCATCTCCAACAACCAGACATCTACCCAATCCAGCAGGCAAAAACAAGGTTTCACCCTTGCAGAACCGCATTGGCTTTTGATCAGCATCCATTGTTTCTACCTGTCCATATCCATCCAAGCACATTAAAACCTGAAAAGATTCCGCTCTGACCGAGAACGAGAAACCCTTCGTAACCTGAATCTTCTCCGTTTCAAAATACTTGCAACGGCAGAGGATTTCACGGGAGCAGCCCGGATAATGCTTCACCATTCGAGGCTTCCGGCTCACATCTGGCGCAACACTCATATCCATGACCTGAACTGCCTTATCAAAGTGCAGTTCACGCATTTTTCCATTTTTGTCCACACGGTTGTAGTCGTAGACGCGATAAGTCACATTGGAGCTTTCCTGAATTTCGGCAACCAGAATTCCTTTTCCAATACCGTGAACTGTCCCAGCAGGCACAAAATAGGTATCACCTTTGTGGACTTCTACTTTCTGCAAATGCTTGTCCAGCGTACCGGTTTCCACTGCCTTACGCAAAATTTCTTCCGTCACCTCATGCTGGAAGCCATAAATCAGGTGCGCACCTTCTTCAGCATCAACGACATACCACATCTCTGTTTTGCCATTGTCGCCTTCGTGTTCTTTTGCATAGTCGTCACTCGGATGAACCTGTACAGACAGGTCTTTTTTTGCATCAATAAACTTTACCAGTACCGGCAGTTTTCCATCTTCTACTTTCGTTCCGATATATTCCGGATGCTGTTTTAGTACATCCACCAATGCCAATCCTTTGAATTCACCGTTCGCAATATAACTCGGTCCATCAGGATGGACAGAACACTCCCATGTTTCTGCCAGTGGAGTTAAATCAATTTTTTTACCATATTCTTCTCTTAGTCTTGTGCCGCCCCAGAGGTAGTCCTTTCCGGTTGGCACCAGTTTCATAATCTCCATCGTTCTGTCCCTTAATCAAGTTCAAACTTGATTTTATCTGTGACACTAATCTCGTCGCCCAACTGCACTTCGATCATATCCAGCGGAGTAATCGCTTCAACTGTATGCTTACAACCTGCTGCAATAGTAATCACATCGCCCGTACGGAGAACCTGCTCCATACCATCAACGATTGCCTTGCCTTTACCAGAAACAACTGTCCATACTTCCTCACGCTCATTGTGCATATGGTAGCTCATTTTCTCTCCAGCTTTCATGGAGATTTTGACTGTCATGGAACCCGACTGTACATCAATAACCGTATAGGTGCCCCAAGATTTCTCGGCATACATAGCCTCGGTTTCAATTTTCTCGACATAGGGCTTCATGTAGCCGCTACGCTCTTTATCCGAAATCAGAATACCGTCACCACTTGCCGCAATGATCATGTCCTTGCAGCCCATGCAGAGAATGGGAATATTCAGTTCATTGACCACATTGGTGTTTTCACAGGTCTCATCCAGAATAGCTTTGCCCTTAGTCTTATCTGCCATAACTTCTGCCATCATGTTCCAAGTGCCTACATCCTTCCAGTCACCGCTATAACGCAGAACCTGAATGCTGGATTCTTTTTCAACCACTGCATAGTCAAAGCTGATTTTGGTCAGTGTGTCGTATTTATTGAAAAGGTCACGATAATCCTCGAAGTCGATCATACTGTGAGCCTTGTTCAACAGATATCCCAGCTTAAATGCAAAGATACCTGCATTCCACAGCGCACTCTGAGCCAGATACTTCTTTGCCGTTTCTACATCCGGCTTTTCCTTAAACTCCTTGACTTTGCTGACATTATCTCCGCTTTCAGGAATGATATAACCATACTTTTCGCTCGGATAAGTCGGCTCAATACCCATCAGCGTCAAGTTTGCGTTGTCCTGTTCAGCCAGTTCCTGCAAAGCTTTAACTGCTTCGTAATAGGTATTGTCTACATATGGATCGACCGGGCAGACAACAACTGCCTCATCCGTTCCGACATTCAATTCATCATGAAGATACGCTGCGGCCAGTGCAATGGCCGGGAACGTATCGCGGCGGCACGGCTCTACACAAATAGAGGCCTTTTCGCCAAGCTGATTTTTAATGGCACTCGCCTGTGATTTACTCGTCGCAATCGTAATCTTTGCATCTGCATCTACCGTAGTGATTTGACGGTAAACGCGCTGCACCATAGATTCGTACTTATCTCCATCTTTGAACAGTTTAATAAACTGCTTGCTGCGCACATCATTGGAAAGGGGCCAAAGACGCTTACCAGAACCACCAGAAAGTAAAATAACATTCATATTTTTTCTCCTCTATCTTTACTTCAAGTACTCTTCAGCACTCTTGCAAATTTCCGTTTCCACTTTTTCTGCTGCCGCCTTGTTCTCTGCGCTGACAGAAATATAGGTCTTGAGTTTCGGCTCCGTACCGGAAGGACGCACCACGATGGAGCAGTTATCTTCCAACAAGAACTTGAGCACATCAGACTTTGGCAGACCATCCAGACCCGGCGCATAATCCAGCAATTTGACAACCTTCTTGCCACCGAACTCCTTAATATCCCCACGGAATGCCTGCATGATGCTCTGCATCTTTGTAAATCCGGCGCTGCCGTCGAACTCGTAACTGTGCAGGGTGTTCAGGCAGTAGCCATAGGTCTTGTACAGTTCATCCAGCTTATCCAGCAGGCTGATGCCCTTGGTGGCGTAGTAGCTGAACATCTCGCAGATCATGTAAGCGCCGTCTACGCCGTCCTTATCGCGGACGTAGGAGCCTGTCAGGTAACCGTAACTTTCCTCGAAACCAAACACATAGCTGTCTGTCTTGCCCTGCTTTTCCAGTTTGCCGATTTGCTCACCGATAAACTTGAAGCCCGTCAGCACATTGATGGTACGCAGACCATAGTGGGAAGCAATCTGTTCGCCCATGTCCATCGTCACGATAGTCTTAACCATAACAGGGTCTGCAGGCATCTTGCCATGTTTCACGCGCTGGCTGCAGATGTAGTCCAGCAGCAGCATACCAGTCTGGTTTCCAGTCAGAAGTTCATATTCTCCCGCCTTATTCTTGACCGCAATGCCCACACGGTCACAATCCGGGTCGGTAGCAAGTAGCAGATCCGCATTGCACTTCTTGGCATACTCCATGCCCAATGCCATCGCTTCCTTGATTTCCGGGTTCGGGTACGGGCAGGTCGGGAAGTTGCCGTCCGGCTGCTCCTGCTCTTTGACCACCGTGATATTGGTGTAGCCCATCTCTTTCAAAGTGCGGGTCACAGGCTTCAGACCTGTGCCATTCAGCGGGCTGTAAACAATCGCAACATTCTTATTGACCTCTTCGCCAAACAGAACAGCCTGATTCTTGACCTCGTTCACAAAGGCAGTGTAGACTTCATCCGGAATGTACTTAATACTGCCATTTGCAAGACCAGTTTCAAAATCGCTGTGCTTTACATCGGTAAAAATGTCCAGTTTTTCAATCTCAGCCAGAATCTCAGCGGCAGCCTCGGTCGTAATCTGGCAGCCATCTGCGCCATAAACCTTATAGCCGTTATATTTGCTGGGGTTATGAGAAGCAGTGATCATTACGCCAGCAGAGGTGTGTAGATAGCGGGTCGCAAAGGACACGGTAGGAACAGGCATCAAAACAGGCCAGATATTTACTTTGACGCCATTTGCAGCGAATACACCTGCGGCTACTTTTGCAAACACATCGCTCTTGATGCGGCTGTCATAGCCAATTGCCACAGAAGGCTCTGTAAAGTTTTTCTTCAGATAGTCTGCTAAGCCCTGTGATGCTTTAGCCACAGTGTAGATATTCATGCGGTTGGTACCTGCACCGATCACGCCACGCAGACCTCCCGTGCCAAAAGCAAGGTCACGATAGAATGCGTCCTCGATTTTTGTATCATCCAGTGTTTTCAGTTCTGTGGCAACATCGGCATCTGCCGTTGCATTTGAAAGCCACCGCTCATATTCTTTTTTGATGTCCATCTTTAATTCCCTCATCTATCTTTTTAGTCTCGCTGGAAAATGTCTCTGGTGTAAACCTTATCCTTCACATCATCCAGACACTTGTCATAACGGTTTGCGATGATGGCATGGCTCATTTCCTTGAACTTAGCCAGATCATTAACCACTACTGATCCAAAGAAAGTCTCACCGTCTTTCAGAGTTGGCTCATAAATAATTACAGTTGCGCCCTTGGCCTTGATGCGCTTCATAACACCTTGGATAGAACTCTGACGGAAGTTATCGCTGTTGCTCTTCATGGTCAAACGGTACACACCGATGGTGACTGCCTTTTCCTTGTCTTCATCAAACTCGTTCTCTGCATCATAGCCGTAGTAACCAGCCAGCTTTAGAACGCGGTCAGCGATGAAGTCTTTACGAGTTCTGTTACTCTCGACAATAGCCTCGATCAGATTTTCCGGCACATCTGCATAGTTAGCCAGCAACTGCTTAGTATCCTTCGGCAGGCAGTATCCGCCGTAGCCAAAGGACGGGTTATTGTAGTGGCTGCCAATACGAGGGTCAAGGCATACACCGTCGATAATCTGCTGGGTGTTCAAGCCCTTGCTCTCTGCATAGGTGTCCAGTTCGTTAAAGTAAGCCACGCGCAGGGCTAGATATGTATTGGCAAACAATTTGACTGCCTCTGCCTCGGTGAAGCCCATGAACAGGGTGTCGATGTTCTCCTTGATAGCGCCTTCCTGCAGCAGACCAGCAAACTCGTGTGCCGCCTCAACCAGACGCTCATCGTTCAGATCAGTGCCAACGATGATACGAGAAGGATAAAGATTATCGTACAGGGCTTTACTTTCTCTTAAAAATTCTGGGCTGAAGATGATGTTCTTGCTGCCGAACTTTTCACGCACACTTGCGGTGTAACCCACAGGAATTGTGGACTTGATGACCATGATGGCGTTCGGGTTATATTCCATGACCAGCTTGATCACAGCTTCGACCGCAGATGTGTCAAAATGCTGGGTGTGGCTATCGTAGTTGGTAGGTGCGGCGATTACAACAAAGTCCGCATCGGAGTATGCAGCCTTTGCATCCAGCGTTGCGGTCAGGTTCAATTCTTTCTCTGCAAGGTATTTTTCAATATAATCATCCTGAATCGGAGACTTACGGTTGTTGATCATCTCAACCTTCTCCGGAACAATATCAACTGCGGTCACCTGATGGTGCTGAGAAAGCAAGGTGGCAATGGATAATCCCACATAACCAGTGCCCGCAACGGCGATTTTGTAATTCTTCATGTTATTTACTCCTCCGGCCC
>OJNV01000584.1_pt1 | contig 21415 bp, 17 predicted proteins | sample 1597961 | NCBI WGS metagenome assembly OJNV01 (sample SAMN01915220, study PRJEB22387) | human gut metagenome | isolation source: stool | host: Homo sapiens | place: USA
TTTCGTTTCGTTCGTTGTTTAATTTACAAGGTACACGTCCCATAACCGCGGAACATTTGATATGATACTACTTGCGGCCGGATTTGTCAACACTATTTTTAAATTTTTTCGAATTTTTTGTATACGGCAATGTAATGACTTTTAACGCAAGTCATGCTATACTTTAAATAATATTTTATGAACTTTTAAAGGAGGATGACTCCGTGGATATTCTGCACCTGACCGGCACCTTCGGCCGCCTGGATCACAGCGAATTATCGCTCTCACCAGGGCTGAATGTGCTGTACGCTCCCAATGAAACCGGCAAGTCCACCTGGGGCGCCTTTATCCGCACCATGCTGTACGGCCTGTCCACCCGCGAGCGCGGACCGCTGGCGGACAAAAACCGCTACGCCCCCTGGACCGGCGCGCCCATGCAGGGCCGCATGGACCTGACGACGCACGGGGATGCCTGCACCCTGCTGCGGGAGACACGCCGCGCCGCATCACCGCTGGGCGAGTTTTCCTGCACCTACACCGGTACCGGCACGCCCGTTCCGGGCATTACCGGCCAGAACGCCGGCGAGGTGCTGCTGGGCGTGCCCCGGGAGGTGTTTGAGCGCAGTGCCTTTATCGGCCAGAACGCTCTGGCCGTGGACCAGGACGCCGAGCTGGAGCGCCGCATCGCCGCCCTGATCACCACCGGTGAGGAGGACACCTCCTACACCGAGTCCTACGACCGCCTGAAAAAGCAGCTGAACCGCCGCAAGCACAACAAGACAGGGCTCATACCCGCCCTGGAACGGGAGGCCGACCAGCTGCGCGCCGCGCTGGCGGAGCTGGACGCGCTGAACGACCAGGCGCAGCAGTCGCGCCGGGAGCTGGATGCTCTGGAGCGCCGCGCCGCCGACCTGCGGCAGCAGACGGCTCAGTGGCAGGCGCTGGCCGTTCAGGAGCAGGCCGACGCCTGTCAGCAGGCGGCACAGGCGGCACTGACCGCCCAGGCCCGGGCCGACACGCTGGCGGCCGACTGCGCCGCCCTGCCGGACGATTCTTCGCTGACGCTGCTGGAGGGGCAGGCCGCCGCACTTCCCGGTGAGCTGTCCGCCCTGACGGAAAAGCGCAGCGCCGCGGAGGAGGCCGCGCAAACCGCGCTGCAAGCCAAGAAAGCTCTGGAACAGCACCCCCTCTACCCCGCCGCAGAGCCGGAGCTGCGGCAGCGCGCCGAAGCCATCCAGCCCGATAGGACTCCCTCTCTGCTCCTGGTCCTCTTCCCCGCGTCGCTGATTGTGGTCGCCGCTGCGCTGGCATTTCTGTTCCGGGCGCAGCAGCCGCTGCCCTTTTGGCTGTTCATCGGCATGGCGGGGCTGGGCATGATCGCCACGCTCTTCGCTGCAAGGTCCCGCCGTCAGGCCATCGTGGAACGGCATAAATACGCCGAAACACAGCGCGCCGCGCTGGAGACCCAAATCGCAGAATATCTCCCCCTGCGGCAGCAGGCAGATGAGGCCGCCGAGGCTGCCCGCCGGGCGGAAGTCTCCGCCGCGGACAGTGAAGATGCCTGCCGCCGCCGGCTGCGGGATCTGCTGACCCAGGTACGCGTCTTCGCCCCCGCCGCTGCCGATCTGTCCGGCATACAGCTGGCTCTGTCAGACGCCCGGCGCCGCAAGACCGCGCTGGCCGACGCCCGGCAGACGGCCCGGGAAGCCGCCCTGTACCGGGATGCCCTGCGGGTGCAGCTGCCGGAACAGCCGGCCGCCGAAGGCTCTATCCAGCGCCCTGCGCTCTCCCGCGAGGAGGCCGCCGCGGAATTGGCGCGCACACAGACGCTGCTGGCGCAGGAGCGCACCCGGTTTGACACCCTCACCGGCCGCATCCGCGCGCTGGATCGCTCCAGCGATCTGGAGGCCCAGCTGGCGCAGAAGCAGGAGCAGCTGACCGCCCTGCAGGGGGAGTACGACGCCATTGCGCTGGCCATGGACGCTCTGTCACAGGCCAACACCGTGCTGCAGAACCGCTTTTCCCCGGCGCTGGGCGCACGGGCGGCGGAGATCTTCTCCGCCATCACCGGCGGGCGCTATGACCGTGTGCTGCTGAGCCGGGACTTCTCCCTGTCCGCCGAGCCCGCCGGCGACCCGGTGGGTCGCAGCGTCCGCCTGCTGAGTCAGGGTGCCGCCGACCAGCTGTATCTGGCGGTGCGGCTGGCCATCTGCGACATGGTGCTGCCCGCCGACAAGCGTGTGCCCCTCATTCTGGATGACGCGCTGGTGACCTTCGACGACGAGCGGCTCCACGCGGCGCTGGACTATCTGCTGGAGGAAAGCCAAAGGCGCCAGATATTGCTGTTCACCTGCCAGAAGCGGGAGATGGCCTATCTGCAGGGCAAGGAAAACGTGACCGTCACGAAGCTGTGAGGTCGGGATATGCATATTTGGACAATTACTGATTGGGAAAAGAACCTTCCAGATAATTCCCTCAGAAGAACCGGCTTGCGATTTCGATACGACAGGAATACGCACCCCGAAGTAAAACGTGCGTGCTTACAATTCGCGATTTGGCTGAGAACCCAATATTACTTTCCGCTAAGAGTCGTTGTTTATGTCAAAGGAGCAAAAACCATTCGCACAAAAGATGGCGATCATGTAGTAGGAAGCTTTTTTGAACCTTTTTCATACTTGGATGAGCCGTATATTCGAATTGCAGCGGGTGATTATAATGAATTAGCGAACCATTTAGGGAAAGACAATGCCCTGGCGTCGATCCTTCTTTCCTTGGCTCATGAGTTGACGCATTACTATCAATGGATCAATAACATCCAATTAACACCTATGGGCAGAGAGCGGCAAGCCACCAAATACGCGAACTATATCATAGATGAATATGCGTCAACCAGAGAACATCCTTAAGGCACGCAGAGTGCGGCGTCCCGCATAAAAATGCGTAGGGGCGGACGACTCTGTCCGCCCGGACAGAGGTGCGGCGGGGCGATGTGGGCATCGCCCCCTACGAAAGGGCAAACGGATGCCCCCTACAACGCACTCAAGAGGGCACCGCACTCTGCCCCCCCTTGCAAATCCCCTCAAATCGTGCTATACCATATACAACAGATCGAAAGGAGTCTGCCATGCCTGACTTTGACTGTCTCCGCTGCGGCACAGCCATGCATTTCGTGGGCCAGCACAAGCTGCAGCTGGGCAAGACCAGCTGGATATTCGGCGACCTGCCCAACCTGATGGCCGGCGCGCTGGACGTGTCCATCATGGCCTGCCCCGCCTGCGGCAAGCTGGAATTCTTCACCGGCGGCGTTTCCCAGCCCAGCGGCAACGACCCCGGCCTGCACCAGCGCCGGTGCCCGAAGTGCGGCTTTGCCCACGATTTCGACTACCCCAAATGTCCCCTGTGCGGCTATGTCTACACCGCCGGGGACGAGCTGTAAGAATATTTAAAAGGAGAACCTGTTATGAGCGATTGCACCCACGATTGCAGCACCTGCGGCGAAAGCTGCGGCGAGCGCAAGGAAGTAAACGTATTTGAAAAGAAGCCCCTCCGCCCCGGCTGCCGCGTAGGTAAGGTCTACGGCGTGGTGTCCGGCAAGGGCGGCGTAGGCAAGTCCATGGTCACCAGCCAGCTGGCGGTGGCGCTGCGGCGGGAGGGCTACCGCACCGCCATTCTGGACGCGGACATCACCGGCCCGTCCATCCCCAAGGCCTTCGGCATCCATGGCCGGGCCGTGGCGCAGGGCGACGCCATCGTGCCCGTGACCACCGCCACCGGCATACAGCTGATGTCCGTGAACCTGCTGCTGGAGCACGAGACGGACCCGGTCATCTGGCGCGGGCCGGTCATCGGCGGCGTGGTGCAGCAGTTCTGGGGCGATACCCTGTGGAACGATGTGGATTATATGTTCGTGGATATGCCTCCCGGCACCGGCGACGTGGCGCTGAACGTGTTTCAGTCGCTGCCGGTGGATGGCGTCATCATTGTGGCCAGCCCCCAGGACCTGGTATCCATGGTGGTGCAGAAGGCCGTGAAGATGGCGCAAATGATGAACATCCCCATCGTGGGCCTGGTGGAGAACATGAGCTACGTCCAGTGTCCCGACTGTGGCAAGAAACTCTATATTTTCGGCGAGGGCAAGACCGAGGAGGCCGCCAAGGCGTACCACATCCCCCTGCTGGCGAAAATGCCCATCGACCCGGCACTGGCTAAGCTGACCGACGACGGCTGCATTGAGCAGTTCGAGGGGCACTGGCTGGACGGCGTGGTGGAGACCATTCTGCGGAAATAAGCAAAAAAAGAAGCGGCGCGGTGCGCCGCTTCTTTTTTGATCTTATTTCATCAGCTCCTGCACCAGCGTCACCAGGCCGCTGACGCCCACGCCGATGTACACCACCTGCCGGGCCACGTCGCCGGACATCTTCCGGCTCAGCCGTGTACCGATCCACAGCCCCAGCAGGATGCACACCATACCCAGCCCCGCCATAGGCAGCAGTGCCGCGCTGAAATAGCCCCGCACCGTCCGCATGGTGAAGTTGATGAGGTTGGTGGTAAAGAACAGGAACTGCATATTGCCTACATACGTCTCCTTGCTCCGGGCGATGGCGACGAAATACAGCGCCATCATAGGCCCGCCGATGGTGAACGCCCCGGCGCAGCACCCGGAGAAGGCGCTGCACACCAGCCCCGCCGCCAGGCCGGGCTGGTCCAGCTTCACCCGCTTGGCAAAAAGCAGGAAGTACGCCGCCAGCGCGATCAGGAACGCCCCGAACAACGCCGTCAGCACGTGCAGGTCGAAATTCCCCAGCAGATTGATGATGACCAGACTGCACACGGTGTACAGCCCGATGGGCAGCGCGATCTGCTTTATATCGATATGCTTGCGGTACATCCACGTCATGGTGCCGGACTGGGCCATGCAGATCAGCGCCACGATGGTGGGCGCAATGGTCATGTCGTAAAACGCGCTGGCCGCCACCATCATAATGACCGCCGCGCCAAAGCCCGTCAGTGGCTGGATCACACCGCCCGCCAGCGCCGCCAGCCCCATCATTGCATATGCCATTGCACGCACCGCCTTTTCTGTCATATTCCCGGCTATTATAACAACTTCACGCAGGAAAGGCAATCCGCAAAATGAACATCCCCCGGCCTGACGGCCGGGGGATGTTTGTTCAGCTCTTCTTTTTGCCCAGGTAGGCTTCCTTGATGGACTCGTCCGCCAGCAGCTCCGCGCCGGTGCCGGACTTGGTGATGTTGCCCGTCTCCAGCACATAGGCGTAGTCCGCGATCTTCAGGGCCATGTTGGCGTTCTGCTCGATCAGCAGCACGGTGACGCCCTGCTCGTTGACGGTGCGGATGATGTCAAAGATGCCCTGCACCACCAGCGGCGCCAGACCCAGCGACGGCTCATCCAGCATCAGCAGCTTGGGGCGGCTCATCAGCGCGCGGCCCACGGCCAGCATCTGCTGCTCGCCGCCGGACAGCGTACCGGCCAGCTGCCAGTTGCGCTCCTCCAGCCGAGGGAACAGCTCATACACCCACTTGATGTCCTTCTCAATGCCATCTTTGTCCTTCCGCAGGTACGCGCCGGCCTTCAGGTTCTCCAACACGGTCAGGTTGGCGAACACCCGCCGGCCCTCCGGGGACTGGGCGATGCCCGCCTCCAGGATCTTGTTGATGGGCTTGCCCAGCAGTTCCTGTCCGTCATAGGTGATGGAGCCGCTGTCCGCCTTTACCAGACCGGAGATAGTCCGCAGCGTGGTGGACTTACCGGCGCCGTTGGCGCCGATCAGGGTGACGATCTTGCCGTCGGGTACCTCAAGGCTGATGCCGCGCAGCGCCTTGATGCCGCCGTAAGACACACACAAATTCTCAATCTTCAGCATCTTCTGCCACCCCCAAGTATGCGTCGATGACGCGCTCGTTGTTCTGTATCTCCTCCGGTGTGCCCTTGGCGATCAGCTTGCCGAAATCCAACACGTAAATCCGGTCGGCAATGCCCATGACCAGGTCCATGTGGTGCTCGATCAACAGGATCGTCTTGTGGAAATGATCCCGGATCTCCTTGATGAACTCCGCCAGCTCCAGCGTCTCCTGTGGGTTCATGCCGGCGGCCGGCTCATCCAGCAGCAGCAGCGTGGGCTCGGTGGCCAACGCGCGGGCGATCTCCAGCCGGCGCTGCTTGCCGTAGGGCAGGCTGGTAGCCAGCTCGTTCTGCACATCCTCCAGACCCACCACCTTCAGAAGCTCCAGCACCTCGGCGCGCTGCTGCATCTCCTCCTTGGCGTTCAGGTGGAACGCCGCGGTAAACAGATTGCTGGTGCGCCGCATATGCTTGGCGATGAGCACATTGTCAAACACCGTCTGGGTCTTCCACAGACGGATATTCTGGAAGGTACGGGCCATACCCAGCGCCGTGATCTTATCCGGCGTAGGGGCCAGCACATGGTCAGTAAATGCGTAGCTGTCCAACGCCTTCTGGCCCTCTTTCCAGGCCTTCAGCGCCTCGTCGTCCAGCGCCTCCTCCGGGGCGAACTGGGCGGTGTACATATCCGCGTGCTCACCCTTATACTGCTTCTTCATCTTTCCGGAGGGATGGTTCCGCACGATGCACGCCTCATTGAAGCGCACCCGCCCGTTGGTGGGGGCGTACACACCGGTGATGACATTGAACGCTGTGGTCTTGCCAGCGCCGTTGGGGCCAATCAGCGCCACGATCTCGCCCTCGTTGACCTCCAGATTCAGATTGTCCACGGCTACCACGCCGCCAAACTGCATAGTGACATTTTCAACAGATAGAACGCTCTTGCTCATTTAGACGCCACCTCCTTCGCCGCTTTATCCTTCTTTTTGAACAGCTTCCCGAAGAAGTTGATGATGGCATCCCACGAGAACTCCCTGTCGCCCATGATGCCCTTGCGGAAGAACAGCACCACGATCATAATGATCACCGAGAACACCAGCATACGGAAGCCGCCGCGCATGAATGGGATGTTCACACCCAGATAGGGCATGGGGTCATCCAGGAAACGCAGCCACCATTCGGAGCAGGCGATGTACAGGAAAGAGCCCAGAATGGAGCCGGTCACGGAGCCAATACCGCCAATGACCACAATCAGCAGTATCTCATAGGTCATGGTGGAGGTGAAGGCGTTGGCCTGGATACTGGCCTGGAACATGGCCAGCAGCGCGCCGCTGATACCGGCAAAGAAGGAGCTGATCAGGAACGCCTGCATCTTATGCTTGGCCAGATTGATACCCATAGCTTCTGCCGCCACCTCATCATCGCGAATCGCCTTGAAGGCACGACCGTAGGTAGAGTTGATGATCAGCACGATAATAGCGATGCAGATGCCGGAAACAATGAACGGGAACAGCACGCTGTCGAAGTTGGCGAACTGCCGCAGCAGGTTAGAGGAGTTGGTCAGCGGGCCCACCTTGTTCCACTGAATGATAGCGCGCATGATCTCAGCGAAGCCCAGCGTGGCAATGGCCAGATAATCGGACTTCAGCTTCAGCACTGGCAGGCCGATAAGCCACGCAAACAGCGTCGGCACCACGCCGGCCAGGATTAGGCCCACCACCATGGGCAGGCAGAACTGCACGATACCACCGTCAAAATATTGATACACGGCAGCGCGGGAAGCCACGGGAATAGTCAGAATTGCATAAGTATACGCACCGATCATCATAAAGCCCGCCTGTCCCAAAGAGAACAGACCCGTAAAGCCGTTCAGCAAGTTCAACGACACTGCCACCAGGGAGTAGATCGCGCCCTTTTTCAGCACGGTCGCCAACATGGAATAGTGCTGGAACTTGTCCACATACAGCAGGAAAGCAAGGCAGACGGCGGCGAGGATCAGAGACAGCAACAGATTTCTTTTCTTATTGTTCTTCATATCTCACACCTTCTCCGTCAGTTTTTCGCCGAACAAGCCGTTGGGCTTGCACAGCAGGATCACAATCAACAGTGCAAACGTAAAGGCATTGCTGAACACGGCCATATCGGCGTTGGACTTGATAAGCGACTCGCAGATACCGATGATAAACGCACCGATCACCGCACCGGGGATCGAGCCGATACCGCCGAACACCGCCGCTACAAAGGCTTTCAGGCCAGGCATAGCGCCGATCATGGGGCTGACCTGACCATAGTTGGAGAAGTACAGAATAGAGGCCACGCCCGCCAGCAGCGAACCGATAACAAAAGTCACGGAAATAACGCTGTTGATCTTGATGCCCATGAGCTGCGCCGTCTCAAAGTCGCGGGATACCGCACGCATGGCCATGCCGATCTTAGTCTTCTGGATAAGAATGACCAACACCACCACCAGCAAGATAGTCAAAATGGGGGTGATAATGGTGATACGTTTGACATTCAGACTGCCCACCTGCATCACCTGGGTCAGGAACGGGATGTCGGGATACGCACGGGCGATACCGCCGGTGATATAGGTGGCCAGATTCTGCAGCAGATAGCTGACGCCGATGGCCGATATCATCACTGACATGCGGGGCGCGGTACGCAGGGGGCTGTATGCCGCCTTTTCGATCAGAACACCCAACGCCACTGTGGCAATAAGTACCAGGGGAATACACACTGCCATCGGCATCCAGGTGGCGGCATATACCATAAAGAAGCCCGCCATCATAAAGATGTCACCGTGTGCGAAGTTGATCAGACGCAGTATGCCATACACCATCGTATAGCCGATAGCGATCAGCGCATACAGGCTGCCCACCGTTACGCCGGAGAGCAGCAAGTCGATATAATACGCTGCGTCATGCATAAGTAAAGCATCCTCCTTATATGAATCTTGCGCTTTCGGAGACCGGGGGCGATGCCATCGGCATCCAAAAACGCAAGAGTCATGAAAGTTGCATTGTGAGGGGAGCGCACGCTCCCCCCACAATGGCTGTTATCCTACAATGAGGTTCGTCTCAGACTCGACGTATGCCGTCTTTTACTCCAAACCGTTGAAGGTGCTGAAGTACACAATCTCACCGTTCTCGATGGTCTTGATAACCGCGTAGTTCTTGATAGCGTCGCCGTTCTCGTCGAACTTCAGGTCACCGGTGATGAGGCCGGAGATCTCCAGAGTTGCCAGCGCATCGCGGATGGTGGCGCCGTCAGTGGACTGGGCCGCCTCGATCGCGCCCACAGCTGCCATGTAAGCGTCATAGCCGCAGGGGGTCACGCTGGAGATAACGTCGGACACACCGCCGTTGTTCTCCACGCGGGTCGCATCCTCAGCCACCCACTTGGTGAAACCGTCCACGAAAGCCTTACCGGCCTCATTGGTGGTATCGGCGGCATCGAAGAAAGCGGAGAAGTAAATATCGGTAGCCTTGCTGCCGGTACGCTGGGCGATGGAGATGTCATCCCAGGTGTCGCCAGCCATGATGGGGCAGGTGATGCCGGCATCGCGGGCCTGAGAGATAATCATAGCCGCGGTCTCGATGGAAACAGGAGCAAAGATGCCGTCGTAACCCTCGGACTTGATGGAAGCCATGATAGTGGAGAAGTCAGCCTCGCCCTTCTGGAACTCCAGAGTGGTAGCCTTGCCGCCCAGACGCTCCATCTCCTGACGGAAGTAGTTGCCGAAACCAGCGGAGTAGTCATCGCCGGACTCGATGATCAGGGCACAGTTGCTGCTACCCTTCTCATTGAACGCAAAGTTGGCCATCACAGCGCCCTGGAACGGATCAATGTAGCCGACACGGAAGTAGTAGTCATTGCCCGCAGTCACCTGGGGGTTGGTGCAGGAAGTGCCGATGGCAGGGATCTTAGCGCTCTCGAACAGAGGGCCGGCAGCAATCGCGCAAGCAGAACCATATGTACCGATCACCACAGACACACCCTGGGAAATCAGGGTCTGCGCGGCAGTGGGTGCCTTAGCCTGGTCGGAAGCATTGTCCGCATAGACCAACTGCACACTGTACTCCTCGCCGTTGATGGTAACGGTGGGCTTCAGGGAGTGGGCATACTCAATACCCAGGATCTCCTTCTTGCCGCCGCCGCCGTTCTGACCGGAAGTGGGCTCAAACACGCCGATCTTGACGACCTTGTCGCCGGAAGCGGAATCATCACCCTTCTGACTGTCGCCCTGCTCACCGCAGGCCACCAGAGACAGAGCCATGACCAGCGCCAGCATCATTGCTAAAAACTTTTTCATGGTATATTCCTCCTAAATTTCCCTTGCAGCGGTCAAGTCTGTCGACCGCTCACAGAATATGTGTATTTTAGCGAAAATATTTGGCAAAAACAATTGTAACAACCTCTAAAAATCACAGCTTTTGCATCAGCGACATGGCGTTAAGAATCTGTAATGATCGCCAGTATGTCCTTGATCAGAGGACAAACGCCCTGTGTTGGTAAACTTTCCCCCTTGATTGTCTCCCTATGGCGGACGGTCTGTCCCGTCATTGTGCACAAAACCGGTATCGCTTTTTGCGCAAAAAACCGGCGGGCGCATCTGCGCCCGCCGGTTCCGCATATCGTTATATCACTCTCACTGACGGCTTTCGCCGCTTTGCGTGAAATATGTCTTGAACGTATCGCCGTCCATGGTCTCGTGCTCCAGCAGGTACTCCGCCACCGCCGTCAGCTCCGTCTTGTACCGAGCCAGTATCTCACGGCATTTTTCGTAGGCCTCGTCGATAATGGCGCGGATCTCCGCGTCCATCTCCGCCGCCGTCTTTTCGGAGTAGGGGCGGGTGTGGGCCATGGACTTGCCGATGAACACCTCGTCGGTGCCGGCGTCAAAGGCCACGTTGCCCAGCCTGGACGACATACCGTAGGTGCCTACCATCTTGCGGGCGATGGCCGTGGCCCGCTGGATGTCGCTGGAAGCACCGGTGGAGATATCGCCCAGCATCATCTCCTCGGCGGCGCGGCCGCCCAGCAGGCCGGCCACTCGGTCCAGCATATAGCGGCGGGACAGGTAGGAACGGTCCTCCTCCGGCAGGTAGATGGTCATGCCGCCGGCCTGACCGCGGGGGACGATGGTGATCTGATGTACGGGGTCCAGGTCCGGCAGGGCCTGCATGACCACGGCGTGACCGGCCTCGTGATAGGCAGTGAGCCGACGCTCAGCCTCGGGCACCACGCGGCTGTGCTTCTCCGGGCCGGCGATGACCTTGATGACAGACTGGTGGATGGCCTCCTCGGTGATGAAGCGCTGGCCGCGGCGGCCGGTCAGCAGCGCCGCCTCGTTCAACAGGTTCTCCAGATCCGCACCGGTAAAGCCGGAGGTAGCGCGGGCCACGGAGCCTAGGTCCACATCCTCCGCCAGGGGCTTGCCCTTGGCGTGTATCTTCAGTATCTCCTCGCGGCCCTTGATATCCGGCAGGCCCACGAACACCTGGCGGTCGAACCGGCCGGGGCGCAGCAGCGCCGGGTCCAGAATGTCCACGCGGTTGGTAGCCGCCAGGACCACCACGCCCTCGTTGGCGGCGAAGCCGTCCATCTCCACCAGCAGCTGGTTCAGGGTCTGCTCGCGTTCGTCATGGCCGCCGCCCAGGCCGCTGCCGCGCTGGCGGCCCACGGCGTCGATCTCATCGATGAAGACGATGGCCGGAGCCTGCTTCTTGGCCTGCTCGAACAGGTCACGGACGCGGCTGGCACCCACGCCCACATACATCTCCACAAAATCGGAGCCGGAGATGGACAGGAAGGCGGTGTCCGCCTCGCCGGCCACGGCCTTGGCCAGCAGCGTCTTGCCGGTGCCCGGAGGGCCCACCAGCAGCACGCCCTTGGGAATATGCGCGCCCAGCTCGGTATAGCGCTGGGGATCGCGCAGAAACTGGACGATCTCCTCCAGCTCCTCCTTCTCCTCATCGGCACCGGCCACGTCCTTGAACGTGACCTTCTTGCCGTCAGAGGGGATATCCTGGATACGGGCCTCGCCGAAGCGGGCCATTTTATCGTTGACGGCGCCGCCGCCCAGGCCGCCCATACGGGCGATCAGGTTCATCAGCAGGATGAAGGCCATGGCCGCCAGCACATAGGGCAGCAGGGTACGCAGCCAGCCGTTTTCGCTGCCGGCGGCGTAGTCATAGCTGGTGATGACGCCCTTTTCCGCCTGGGACACCACCAGATCGTTCATGTCGTTATAAAACGTGTCGAAGCTGTGGAGGGCGCAGCTGACGCTGGAGCCGTCCTGCAGCTTCGCCACCAGGCGCGTGTCGGTGGCGGTGAAGGACTTGACCTTCTCCGCCGTGAAATAGGCGCGCATATCGCTGTAGCTCACGTCGCCGGAACGGCCGAGGTTGCCCACCACCTGGGTGATGAGCACCACCGCCAGCACAATGAACAGCAGCATGACGCCGCTGAAACGTTTTCTTTCCATGTCTCCCCGTCTCCCTTCTCAGCCGATCCAGCGGACGCCCTGCCAGCTTTGGTCACTGCCCACGGAGATGGCCACCAGCATCCGCGCCTGGACAGCCTCCACCGGGATATAGGGCTCGCCCAGCAGACGGCTGTCGTTGGAGCCGGTGCGGTTGTCGCCCATGACGAACATACAGCCCTCCGGCACGGTGAAGATCTTGTCGGCCATGCTGTCCGGCAGGGTGGTGATGCCCTGGGTGGGCAGGTAGCTCTCGTCCAGCTTCTCACCGTTGACGTAGGTATAGCCGTTCTTGAAGGAGAGCGTCTCACCGGGCAGGCCGACGACGCGCTTCACCAGGACCTTGTTCAGCTCCTCGTCCCAGAAGGTGACGATGTCGCCGCGGTCCGGCACCGGATCGGACACCACATAGGGCAGCCGCCAGCCGATCAGCAGGCACTTGGTGGGGATGGTGGTCTCCATGGAGCCGCTGGGCACATAGGCCAGCTGCAGCAGCACCTTGAACAGCACGAACACCGCCGCCAGCGTCACCAGCAGGTAGCCGTAGTCGTCCCACAGTCTGCGGCCGCGGCTTTTGGCGGGCTTGGCCGCAGGGGCCGCCGTCTCCGCCGGGGCGGGTGCGGCGCTCTCCGCGGGGGCGGGCTGCTCCGCGGGGATCTTTACCTCGTCGGCCGCGGTGGCCGGAGGTGTGGTTTTCACCGGCTCGCCGGTGGGGGCCAGGCGCTTTCCGCCTTTGTTTTCCATATACTTCACTTCCTATTATCAAATCGCGCCAAAGCCGCCCCGAGGGTGGCTTTGGTTGGTAGCGGCTGACGCCGCCGGGTATGGGGGACGTCGCCTGCGGGCGGAACGGGGGACGCTCTACGCCGCTGCGCGGCGACACCTCATCCGCCCCCTGCGGGGGCACCTGTCCCCCTGCGGCTCGGTCGGTCCGCAGGTCTGACATGCCACCGGCCTGTCATTCAACACCGCGGACCCCCTCGAGGGGATGGCTTGAGGCAGCTTTACTTGGTGTAGACCTCGGGCTTGAGGACGCCGATATAGGGCATATTCCGGTACTGCTGGCAGTAGTCCAGGCCATAGCCCACCACGAACTCGTCGGGGACCTCGAAGCCGGCATAGTCGGCGCTAATGGGCTTTTCGCGGCGGGCGGGCTTATCCAGCAGGGTGGCGATGGTAACGGAGGCGGCGCCCTTGGTCTTCAGGTACTCCGTCAGGAAATACAGGGTATTGCCGGAGTCCAGAATATCCTCAACGATGATGATGTCGCGGCCGCTGATGTCGCGCTGGAGGTCGCGGGTGATCTGCACCACGCCGGAGGACTTTGTGGCGTTCTTATAGGACGAGAGGCCGATGAACTCCACCTCGCTTTTCAGCTGGGCGGCGCGGACCAGGTCCGCCATGAAAATAAAGCAGCCGTTGAGAACGCCCACGAACATAGGGTTCTTGTCCTTAAATCTGTCGTACAGCCGGTCACCCAGCTCCTGGACGCGGGCCTTGATCTCCTCTTCAGACAGCAGGACCTTCAGGATATCCTGATCCATATTACTCTTTGCCATTGCTTGTTATCCTCCGTTGTTTTTTGTGATGGTGATGTATATGGTGTCGCCGGAACACTCCGGCAGGGCTTTCTGGTCAATGCCCACACGCCAGACGGCGGCGGGGCGGCCCGCCAGACAGAGGACGGGCCAGGTATCGCGCTCCGGCGGGGCGATGCCGTGCTCGGCGAACAGGCGCTTGAGGCTGCGGCTGCCGCGGCTGCCGGGCAGGGTCAGGCGGTCATCGCGGCGCCAGGGCCGAACGGTCCAGGGCCCGGACCGCAGTGCCAGGGCGTCGGGGACGGGCGCGTCAGAGAGGGTGATGCGCCAGAGGCCGGCGAGGTTATCGCCGGGGCGGAGCGCCGCCTCGTCCAGTGGGGCGGGCGCGTCGGAGAGGGTCAGGGCACCGTCACGGCAGACGGCGGACGCGCCGCCGGGCAGAGAAAGGGCGCCGCCGGTCTGTGCCAGTGTCTCCAGCGCCCGGTAGTGGGCGGCGGTGAAGTCCTTTTTGCCCGCGCCGAGGCGGTCCGTCAGCAGGCGAAGCATACGGGGACGCAGGGCCTCCTGCGCGGAGAGGAGCGCGGCGCAGGGGAGCGTCGTGCCCTCCGGCGGCAGGAGGGCGGCGGCCTGGGCGTCCAGGAGGTCGTTCTCGACGCGCAGGATATCCGCCGTGCGGGCGATGTGCGCCGCGGCGGCGGGGTTGATCGCCAGTAGCTGGGGCATGATGTCCAGCCGGAGGCGGTTGCGGGCGTAGTGGGTGTCCAGGTTCGTCTCGTCAGTGACGTAGGGGAGGCGGTTCTGCGCGATGTAGTCATCGATAGCGGCGCGGGGCGTATCCAGTAGGGGGCGGATGATGCCGTCACGGACAGGGGGAATGCCGGTAAGCCCCTGGGGGCCGGTGCCGCGAAGCAGCTGCAGCAGGACCGTTTCGGCCTGGTCGTCGCGGTGGTGGGCGGTGGCGATAAAATCCGCGGCAAGGGCATCCGCCGTGCGGCGGAGGAAGTCGTAGCGGGCGCGGCGGCCCGTCTCCTCCACCGTCAGGCGCCAGACGGCGCAGAGGGCGTAGACGTCCACCGTTTCGGTGTAGAAGGGAACGTTCCGTTCGGCGCAGAGGGCGCGGACCAGGTCCTCGTCACGCTGGGCCGTGGGACGCATACCGTGGTTCAGGTGGGCGGCAGCCACGCGGAAATCGCGGGCCCGACCCAGCTTCCACAGGCAGTCCAGCAGGCAGACGGAGTCGCGGCCGCCGGACACGGCGCAGAGGATCAGTCCGCCGGGGGGCGGGAGCATCCGCCAGCGCGTCATCCACGCGGTCAGGTCCAGGGGCTCACTCATCCTCGTCATAGCGGGTCTCCAGCGTGCCGAAGGCAGTGTACTCGGGCATCCAGCGGAGTTCTACCTTGCCGGTCTCGCCGTGGCGGTTCTTGGCTACGATGCACTCGGCCACGTTGCGCTTCTCGGCATCGCTGTTATAGTAGTCGTCCCGGTAGAGGAACATGACGATGTCGGCGTCCTGCTCGATGGCACCGGATTCGCGCAGGTCGGACAGCATAGGGCGCTTATCCTCGCGCTTTTCATTGGCACGGCTCAGCTGGCTCAGGCACAGCACGGGCACCTGCAGCTCCTTGGCCATGATCTTCAGCATACGGCTGATGTCGGACACCGCCTGCTGGCGGTTCTCGCCGGAATAGCCCTTACCGCCGGCGGAGGTCATCAGCTGAAGATAGTCGATGACCACCAGGCCCAGATTTTCCAGGCGGCGGCACTTGGCGTTCATATCCGCCACGGTCAGCAGTGGATTATCATCGATACGGATGTCCATGCGGCTGAGGGCGGAGGCGGCCTCGGCGATGCGCTGCCAGTCGCTCTCCCGCAGGTTGCCGGTGATCAGGCGCTGGTTCTCCACCAGGCCCTCGCTGGCGATGAGGCGGGTGACCAGCTGCTCCTTGGACATTTCCAGGGAAAAGATGGCCACGGTCTTGCCGGACTCGCGGGCGGCGGACAGGGCCACATTCAGGGCCATACTGGTCTTGCCCATACCGGGACGGGCGGCCAGCAAGAGCAGGTCGGACTTGTTCATGCCGTTGATCTTGGCATCCACGGCGGAGAGTCCTGTGGACAGGCCCGGCACGGTCCGGCCTCCGTTAGCGGACAGCTCGGCCAACTGGCTCATCACGTCGCCCAGCACCATGCCCACCGTCACCATGCCCTGGGCGCTGCGGCCACGGCGGATGGCGTAGATCTGCTGCTCGGCGGCTTCCAGCATATCGCCGGCGGCGGCGCCGCCCTCCTGCACCATGGCGGTGATGCTGCCGGCGGCCTGGGCCACCTGGCGCATGAGCGACTTGTCCTGCACGATGCGGACGTACTCCATGACGTTAGCGCTGGTGGGAGTGACCTCCATCAGCTGCAGCAGATAGGAACGGGTATTGTCGTTATACAGTCCGTTCTTCTCCAGCTCGCCGGCCACGGTGACACCGTCGATGGGCTGGGAGTAGACGAACATATGGTAGATCGTCTCGAAGATCTCCCGGTTGGTCCGCAGATAGAAATCCTGGGCCTGCAGCTTGTCCATCACGTCCTTGACGCAGTCGGCGTCGATGAGCATGGAGCCCAGCACCGCCTGCTCCGCCTGAGGGGAATGGGGCATGGACGGCGTCAGCAGGGCGTCGGTGTTGTTGGCCATGGGAAGACCTCCTTTCAAAATTACGGTAATAGCCGCGCCTGCGGCGCGGTGCTTTCCCCGCTTATTTCTCTTCGATGACGTGGACGTACACGGTGCCGGAGACCTCGTAGCCCAGCCTGGCCTTGACCTCATAGCTGCCGAAGCTCTTGATGGGCTGGTCCAGCACCAGCTTCTTGCCGTCGATGGTCAGGCCGTGCTGGGCCTGAAGGGCATCGGCGATGGCGGCGCCGGTGATGGCGCCGAACAGCTTGCCGCCCTCGCCGCCCTTGGCGGCGATCTTCACCTGGCAGGCCTTCAGCTTTTCGGCGATGGCCAGTGCCTCGGCCTTGGCCTCGGCGTCGGCTTTGGCCTTGGCCTTGGCCTGGAGGTTCATGGTGTTGACGGCGTCGGCAGTGGCCTCCACAGCCATGCCCTTGGGGATCAGAAAGTTGCGGGCATAGCCCTCGGCGGCCTCGATCATCTGGCCCTTCTTGCCCTTGCCTTTGATGTCCTGCTTGAGAATGACTTTCATATCTGTATCTCCTTTACCTTAATTTTCAAAGTACTTGTCGATGGCCTCCAGCAGCTTTGCCTTGGCCTCGGCCACGGTGATGTTGTCCGCCTGGCCGCCGGCGGTGGTGGAGTTGCCGCCGCCGCCCAAGGCCTCCAGGATCACCTGGACGTTGACCTCGCCCAAAGAACGGGCAGACATATACACGCCGTCACCTTTTTTATACAGCACAAAGCTGGCACGGATGCCCTTGAGGGTCAGCAGCTCATCGGCCGCCTTGGCGGCGGTGACGCGGTCGCACTCCTCATCCAGGGCCACCACGGCGATATCGTCGCGGTACAGCTCTGCCTGACGGATAATGTCATAGCGGGCGATCATGGAGTTCAGGTCCCCCTGGAACATCCGCTGGACATCCTGGGTGTCGGCCCCCAGACGGCGGAGGTAGGCCGCCGCCTCGAAGGTACGGCCGCCGGTGCGGTTGGTAAAATTCTTGGTATCCAGCACGATGCCGGAGAGCAGGGCCTCGGCCTCGCATTTCAGCACGTCAGACGGCTCCACCAGATACTGCATCAGCTCCGCCACCAACTCGCTGGCGGAGGAGGCGTAGGGCTCATGGTAGTTCAGGGCCATCTTCTCAATGTAGCTGCTGCCGCGGCGGTGGTGGTCGATGACGGCCACACGGTTGCACGTCTCCAGCATTTCCTCGGACTCCACGCTCTCGGGGCGGTTGGTGTCTACCACCACCAGCAGGGAGCCGGGCTGGCACTTGATAAAGGCATCCTGGCCGGAAATGGCGGTATTGGCGTACTCCGGCTGCTCGGAGAGACGCCGCAGGATGGGGTGAGCGGCGTTGTTCTCGGTGTCGATGATGATCTGGCAGGGCTTGCCGCGCTTGCGGGCGATACAGCAGATGCCCACGGCGGCGCCCAGGGAGTCCATATCCGCGTATTTGTGACCCATGACGTACACCTGCTTGGCATCGTCGATCAGCTCACCCAGAGCGTTGGCCATGACGCGGGACTTGACCTTGGTACGTTTTTCGGTAGACTTGCTGCGGCCGCCGTAGAACTCGAAGTTCACACGGTCCTTGACCACGGCTTGATCGCCGCCGCGGGAGAGGGCCATCTCCAACGCCAGGGAGGCGTTCTTGAACAGCTGCTCGAAGCTGTCCTCGTCCCGGCCCACGCCGATGGACAGCGTGGCGGACACACCCTCGCCGGCCTGGACCTGGCGGACCTTTTCCAGCACGTCGAACTTGCTTTCGGTGTAGCCGGTGTAGTCCTTCTCCTCGAAGAGGTAGAGGTAACGGTCGCGGTCGTAGCCCAACAGCAGCCCGCCGGAGCCGGCGGCCCAGTTATTCAGCTGTTCCTCCAGCGCGGCCAGCAGCGCCGAGCGCTTATTCTCGGGGCAGGCCTTCATCAGCTCCTCATAGTTATCCACCATGAGGATGGCCATAAGGGGCTTGGTCAGCTCCAGGGTCTGGCGCATCTGCTCAGCCTCAGTGATGTCCATCCAGTAGGTGGTGGCCAGGGTGGGCTGGTCGCCGCCCTCCGGCTCCGGGCGGCTCAGGGCGCCGAAGACGCGGTAGATACGGTCGTTCCAGCGGAACTGCTCGGGATATTCACGCTTGCCGTCCAGCAGCCAGCGGTAGGTGAAGTCGGGGATCACGGCGTCTACCGCCGTTTCAAAGATCTTATCCTTCAGGCCGGTCAGGTCCGTGAACATATCGTTGCACCACAGGATCTCGCCGGTGGCTACATCGAACACCAGCATGGGCAGCGGCGCGTAGAGCATATTGCTGGACCGGGCGGTGTCCATACCGCCGGAGACGCGGTCCATGTACTGGCGGACAGAGGCCTGGGCCATCTTGTTGCGGCGGCGGCCCACCAGGATGACCAGAAGGGCCACCAGACCCTCCGCCGCCGCCAGCAGCGGCTGGAAGGGCACCGTCACCGCCACAAAGGCGATGAGGCACAGGCTGTACAGCGTCATATTGGTACGAAATCCGCGTATGATCTTCTTGCTCAAGGGAACGCGCCTCCTTCCCGCCGGGGATACTACTCCATACTGAGAGTAGTTTATTATAGCACGAAAGCCGGGCGGGGACAATACGCTTTTCGGGAAATCGGCGGGGAATTTTCCCGGCGGGGCGGCGGGTGTCAAATACCATCAAATGCCGTCGGCAAGTTGGGGGTGTACAAATGGGAAAAACTGTGGTATACTTTGTGAAAAGTGCTGAATACGGCACGTATTTTTTGGTTGTTTCGCGGTGCGTGGATGCCGCGGTCAATATAGCAAACGAGGGCGTTCCCCTCTATATCGAGTGCTGACGACGGGCGACAGACTGTTCCCTCCCCCTGCGATGCAGGGCAGGCGGGCGGGGCAGAACGCCTTTGTTTCCGTGCGGTCATTTTTACCCGCCGCGACGCGCTCTATCTTATCTGAAAAGGAGCATTTATTCTTTTATGGCAGAAAAATTCAAGATCATTCCCCTTGGCGGTCTGAATGAGATCGGCAAGAACATGACCGTCTATGAGTACGGCGGCGACATCATCGTGGTGGACTGTGGCATGGCCTTCCCCGGCGACGATATGTACGGCATCGACTGCGTCATTCCCGACGTCAGCTATCTGGTGAAAAACCGCAGCCGGCTGCGGGGTCTGTTCATCACCCACGGGCATGAGGATCACATCGGGGCCATCCCTTATGTGCTCAAGCAGATCAATATGCCCATCTACTGCACACGGTTCACCGCGGGGCTGATCAAGCTGAAGCTGCAGGAGCATGGGCTGGCCAGCTCTACGAAGCTGATCACCGTGGAGCCGGGTCAGACGGTGCGGGCAGGCAAGTTCCAGGTGGAGTTCATCCACGTGAACCACTCCATCGCCGACTCGGTGGCCTTCGCCATCCACACGCGGATGGGCGCAGTCGTACACACCGGCGACTTCAAGATCGACTCCACGCCCATCGACGGGGAGGTCATCGACCTGGCGCGCTTCGGTGAGCTGGGCAAGCAGGGCGTGCTGGCGCTGCTGGCGGACTCCACTAATGTGGAGCGCCCGGGCTATACCATGAGTGAGCGCGCCGTGGGCGCCACGTTCAAGCGGCAGTTCACCGGGTGCGACAAGCGGATCATCGTGACCACCTTCGCCAGCAACGTGCACCGCATCCAGCAGGTGCTGGACGCTGCGGCGGCCTGCGGACGGAAGGTGGCCGTTACCGGCCGGAGCATGGAGAACATCATGAAGGTCTCCACGGAGCTGGGGTACATGAAGGTGCCCAAGAACACGCTGATGGACATCAACCGCATCAAGGGACTGCCCCTGAACCAGCAGGTCATCGTGACCACCGGCTCCCAGGGTGAGGAAATGAGCGCCCTGTACCGCATGGCGTTCTCCACCCACAAGCAGGTGGACATCGGCCCCGGCGACAAGGTCATCATCTCCGCCAGCGCCATACCCGGCAACGAGGTGACGGTGGGGCGGGTCATCAATGAGCTGTTCCGCAAGGGCGCGGACGTGGTGTATGACAAGGCGGATATGCTGCACGTGTCCGGCCACGCCTGTCAGGAGGAGCTGAAGATCATCCACGCGCTGACGAAGCCCAGGTTCTTTATCCCCCTGCACGGCGAGCAGCGGATGCTGCAGATCCACAAGCGTGTGGCGGAGAGCATGGGCATGGCTCCTACCAGCATCGTGGTGGCCGACAACGGCAGCGTCATCGAGCTGACCACCAAGCACATCAAGTGCGAGACCACCGTGCCCGCCGGCGAGGTGTTCGTGGACGGCGGCGGCGTGGGCGAAGTGGGCGCGGTGGTGCTGAACGACCGGAAGCTGCTGGCGGAGGACGGCATGGCGGTCATCGTGCTACCCATGTCCAGCCACGACCACCAGCTGCTGTGCCCGCCGGAGATCGTCACCCGAGGCTTCGTGTACGTGAAGGAGTCCGAGGAGCTACTGGAGGATATGCGCCGGGTGGCCACGGAGGCTGTGGATGGAATGTCCGCCAAGAAGCGCCGGGACGAGGGCGACGTATGCCGCACTGTGCGCTCCGCCGTGAGCAGCTATCTCTATAAGCACACCAAGCGCAGCCCCATGATCATCCCCATGGTGACAAAGCTGTAAGAAAACAAGGGCCGCCCAAAAGGGCGGCCCTTGTTTTGTATTCCTCTATGAACAGATCCCCGCACGGGGAGCTCTCATAGCGCTGGATTTAACGCACTTCGCACCGGTCGAGGCAGCAAGTTCAAGCCTGCCCGCGGCATTCCAAAAAGAAAACACCATCCTGACGGATGGTGTTTCTTTTTGTGATTGTCCACAGGTTTTGTTGTCTGCACTCCCGCCCACCGCAAGGAAGGGGGAGTGTGAGGGGGGAA
>OJNV01000602.1_pt1 | contig 20999 bp, 16 predicted proteins | sample 1597961 | NCBI WGS metagenome assembly OJNV01 (sample SAMN01915220, study PRJEB22387) | human gut metagenome | isolation source: stool | host: Homo sapiens | place: USA
TGCGGCGGCAAAGGCGCACAGCTCGGGTACGTACTGGGCATCCAGCTGTTTCTGGTACAAAGTCTCGCCGGTGCGGCAGTCGATGATCTTGCCGCCGTTGTAAGAAAGGATGCAGCCGCCCTTTTTATCCAGCCCCAGTTCCTTTGCCAGCGGCAGCACGCCCGCGGTGGGACGGCCGGATGCCAGCACGATGGTGACACCCTTTGCAATTGCGGCATCCAGTGCGGCGCGGGTGCGGGGTGTAACTTCCTTCTGGCTGTTGGTCAGGGTGCCATCCAGATCCAGTGCCAGAACTTTGATCTCTGCCATATAAAATCCTCTCAATTTATATAAAGGTAAAAAAGCACTTACTCTCTTATTGTACAATGAAATGCCATCATCTTTCAACCCTTGCAGAGACGTTTGTGGAAAAAGTGGTGGCACTTGAGCAGGATTTTACATCCCTTTCCGGCTTTTTACGTTGGCGCGGATGCAGCCGCACCGGTTTTACCAAAGCTTTGCGGCGGCATGGTTTTTCCCCGCAAGGCGGTGCGCTACAATAAAAGCGTTCCCACAAGAAGAAAAACGGGGCCTGAGGCAGGCCCGCAATGTTTGATTGAATGAAAAGAGAGGATCACGTCATGAAAGAAAACAAGATCTCCCGCCGCAGCTTTCTCAAGTTTGGCGCAGCTGCTTCTGCCGTCGGCATGATGGCTGCTGCACCCGTTGCCGCAAACGCAGCACAGCCGGATGCGGATGCCGCAGCCGACGAGGAAAACTGCCTGCTGGGCCTGTTCCAGAAACCCAAGTACATCTTCCTGTTCATCGGCGACGGCATGGGCACTGCCCAGATCCAGTCTGCCCGCTTCTACAAGGGCACCGTGGACAACAACGGCGCTGTGACCGAGGCCGACCTGAGCTTCCCCAGCTTCCCCCATGTGGGCAGCGTGACCACCTACGACAGCACCTCCTTCTGCCCGGACTCCGCTTCCACCGCCACCTCCATCGCTTCCGGCAAAAAGACCGAGAGCGGTGTCATCAATATGTGCCCCTGGACCCGTGATGTGCCCTATGAGACCATTGCGGAGAAGCTCCATAAGCAGAAGGGCTACAAGGTTGGCATTGTTTCCACGGTGAACATTGACCACGCCACCCCTGCTGCCTTCTATGCACACCAGAAGACCCGCAAGAACTACTATCAGATCGGCGTGGAGCTGGCAAACTCCGGCTTTGAGTATTTCGCAGGCGGCGAGTTCCAGAAGGTGAACGGCGATGGCACCGGCCCCAACAACCACGAGGTGGCTGCACAGGCCGGTTACAACGTTGTCACCACCCAGGCTGGTGCAGCTGCCCTGAAGGCCGGGGCAGGCAAGACCCTGATCATTGCCGAGAATCTGGCCGACGGCAAGTCAATGAACTACGCCATGGATGCCGCTCCGGGAGAGTGGCAGCTGACCGACTATGTCCGCAAGGGCATTGAGCTGCTGGACAACAGCAACGGCTTCTTTATGATGGTGGAGTCCGGCAAGATCGACTGGGCCTGCCACGCCAACGATGCCGCTGCCTCCATCCATGATGTGATCGAGATGCACAACGCGGTGCAGGCCGCTGTGGAGTTCTACGCCCAGCATCCCGATGATACCCTGATCCTGGTGACCGCTGACCACGAGACCGGTGGTTTGGGCATTGGCTACAAGACCACCAACTACGACACCTTCCTGACCAACCTGGCCCACCAGAAGATGTCCTACGCAAAGTTCGATTCTACCTATGTGAACAACTACGTGAAGAATCAGACTCCCTTTGAGACCGCTATGCAGGACGTGAAGGCAAACTTCGGCCTGACCCTGCCCACCGACCCCGATGCCGCCAGCGCAGGCAAGCTGCTGCTGACCGACTACGAGGTGGAGAACCTGCGCACCGCTTACGAGCGCACCCTCAAGGTCGGCTCTTCCAGCCAGAGCAAGATGAGCCAGCAGGATTACGAGCTGTATGGCACCTACATCCCCTTCAGCATGGCCATCTGCCACACCATCAACCACAAATCTGGTGTGGATCACACCACCTACGCCCACACCGGTGCCATGGTGAACCTCTACGCTCGTGGTCAGGGTGCAGACAAGTTCCGCGGCGTGTATGACAACACCGAGATCTTCCACAAGCTGGCTGAGCTGACCGATGTGCAGTAATTGACCAGACCTTTTGTACCCCAAAGCACTCCGGGACGAGACGCACCGGAGGGCTTTTTGTGTAGGCCGGAATTGTGCACCCCGCCAAAAATCTGCCCCGCGAATTGGGAAAGATGATGGGAGTTGTGGTTGCAATGGGCCGGAAAAAGGCATATAATAAGACCATCAACAGAGTAAGGCCATGCGCGTTAAGTGCCGCATCAACGGGGAGTTGTGCTGCGGACGAAGGTAAGACCCGCGGTGCATGGCCTGCATCCCGCTGCTGCATGGACTTGGGTGCAGACGGGGCCGTCTGCGGCCCCGTCTGGATGTGAACCGTTGAATCACGCCCTCCTTTGTGCGGTTTGTCACAGGGGAGGGCGTTTTGCATTGCCCGCCCCGCGGTTCCCGAAACAGGGGAGGACAATTGATATGAACCATTCCAGAAATTCCGTCCGCAAGCTTACCATGCTGGCCCTGCTCACTGCCATGAGCATCGTGTTTGCCCGGGTGCTGAGCATTTCCACCGGCTTTGTCCGGTTCAACCTGGGCAGCCTGCCCACCCTGCTGGCCGCTGTGCTGTTCGGGCCGGTGGAGGGCTTTGCCGTGGGTGCAGTGGCCGATATGATCGGCGGCACCCTTTCCGGCTACGCCATCAATCCGCTGATCACGCTGGGGGCAGGCTCCATCGGCCTGACGGCGGGCCTTCTCTGGCGCGCTCTGCCCAACCTGCGGCTGGGCCTGCGCACCCAGATCAGCGTGTTTGCCGGCCATGCGGTGGGCTCCATTGTCATCAACTCGCTGGCACTCCACCTCTTCTATAACTATCCGTGGAGCGTGCTGGTGACCCGCATTCCCAACGCGCTGGTCCTGGCGGCGGTGAACACCGTGCTGGTGCGCCTGCTGCTGGAAAACAAAACGATCCGAGGCATTGCACAATGAACTACGAGGAAGCACTGAACTATATCCACGCCGTCCAGTGGGCGGGGCACAAGCCGGGCCTGACCCGCACCCGGACCCTGCTGGCCGCACTGGGAGATCCGCACAAGCAGCTGAGATTCATCCATGTGGCGGGCACCAACGGCAAGGGCAGCACGGCGGCCATGCTGGCCTCCTGCCTGCAGGCGGCGGGTTACCGGGTGGGCCTGTATACCTCGCCCTTTATCAACCGGTTCAACGAGCGCATTCAGGTAAACGGCCAACAGATCCCGGACGAGGCGCTGGTGCGGCTGGTGGAGCGTGTGAAGCCCGCTGCCGATGCCATGACCGATATCCCCACTGAGTTCGAGATCATCACGGCGTTGGGAATGCTCTGGTTCGCTGAGACGAAATGCGACATCGTGGTGCTGGAGGTGGGCCTGGGCGGCACGCTGGATTCCACCAACGTCATCGACCCGCCGGAGTGCGCGGTCATCACGGCGCTGGGCATGGATCATGTGAAGGAGCTGGGCCCCACCCTGGCCGATATCGCATCGGCCAAGGCGGGCATCATCAAGCCGGGCAGTCCGGTGGTGAGCTATGGCGGTGTGCCCGAGGCCGATGCCGTCATCGCCCGTACGGCGGCAGAGCGGCACGCGCCGCTGACTGTCGTGGATCTCAGCAGGCTGACCATAGAGGACGGGGATCTGGATGCTGTCACCTTTGATTTTGACGGCCTGAACGGCATCCGCCTGCCCCTGATCGGCAGCTATCAGCCCCGGAACGCCGCCACGGCCATTACGGCCCTGCGGGTGCTGCGCAGCCGGGGCTGGAACATCCCGGACAGTGCCATCCGTGCCGGTCTGGAACAGGTGCGCTGGCCGGGCCGGTTCGAGCTGCTGCGGCATTCGCCCGCCTTTTTGCTGGATGGCAGCCACAACGCCCACGGAATGCGGGCCACCGTGCAGAGCCTGCGGGACCGCTTTCCGGGGCAGAAGTTCGTGTTCCTGCTCAGCATCATGGCGGATAAGGATGTGGACGAGATGCTGGCACTGCTCCTGCCGCTGGCCGGGCAGTTCGTCACCGTAGCGGCCCATACCCCACGCGCCATGCCCGCTGAGACGCTGGCCGAACAGATCCGCGCCCGGGGCGGCAGGGCCGAGCCAGCTTCCACCATTGAAGCCGGTGTGGCCCGGGCGGTCGCCCTTGGGGGCACCGGCCCCGTGTGCGCGCTGGGCACGCTCTACTTCTCCGGCGATGTGCGGGAAGCGTTTGCAAAATTGAACCAGTAAAGAAGAGGGGCTGCGGCACACGGGAAAAACCGGTGCAGCAGCCCCCTTTTTGCGGATTGGCTTACAAAAAAATGCCCCGCTGTTTTGTGATGCACAGAACAGCGGGGCAATATCATTTATGGGGCGGGAATGTGCTCAGGAGATGCGCTTCGGCTCAGGCCTTGCCTGCGCAGCCGAACAGCTCGATCTTCTCCTTACACTTGTCGATGATGGCCTGAGCGCCGGGAGCCAGCAGCTTGCGGGGGTCGAAGCCCTTGCCCTGCTGATCCTTGCCAGCCTCGATGTACTTGCGGGTGGCCTCAGCAAAGACCAGCTGGCACTCGGTGTTGATGTTGATCTTGGAAACGCCCAGGCTGATGGCCTTCTGGATCATCTCGTCGGGGATGCCGGTGCCGCCGTGCAGGACCAGAGGAATGTTGTTGGTAGCCTTGTGGATGCGGTCCAGAGCCTCAAAGTCCAGGCCCTTCCAGTTGGCGGGGTAAACGCCGTGGATGTTGCCGATGCCGGCAGCCAGGAAGTCGATGCCCAGATCGGTGATCTTTGCGCACTCAGCGGGGTCTGCGATCTCGCCAGCGCCCACAACGCCGTCCTCAACGCCGCCGATGGAGCCGACCTCGGCCTCGATGCTCAGGCCCTTGGAGTGTGCCAGAGCGACCAGCTCCTTGGTCTTTTCCACGTTCTCCTCAATGGAGTAGTGGCTGCCGTCGAACATGATGGAGGAGAAGCCGGCCTCAACGCAGGCCTTGCAGCCCTCGTAGGTGCCGTGGTCCAGGTGCAGGGCAACGGGAACGGTGATGCCCATGGTCTCCACCATGGAGCTGACCATGGCGGCAACGGTCTTGAAGCCGGTCATGTATTTGCCTGCGCCCTCAGAGACACCCAGGATAACGGGGCTCTTCATTTCCTCGCAGGCGGTCAGGACTGCCTTGGTCCACTCCAGATTGTTGATGTTGAACTGGGGCACACCGTAGTGGCCATCGCGTGCCTTGATCAGCATTTCGGTTGCATTTACCAACATTATTCATTACCTCCGCAAAATCATTTTGGGGTGAAAAAGCCGTTTTGGATACAAGATTGCGCATCCTTTAACGAACCTAAGGGTAGTATACCCCAATTACAGGATAAAATCAAGGCGGTTCCCGCGGCGTTTTCAACACAAATTCACATTGGGCATTTTGATGTTGGAGATTCTGGCAAAAACCACTGGATCTCCCTTCAAAAAATTGTCATAATTCCGACTTGAATTTTACAAAAAGTACGGCGGAAAGTTTGCGTGTCGAATCCGGGAGGTTGAAAACTCGGTGGAAACTGTGGAATTCCACCCGGAAAGTGGGCGTACAAACTTGATTTTTGAACATTTTCCACCGGGTTTTCAACATGTGGAAAAAATTGAGCCGAATTACCGATTGTATAGCCTGCTGAATGTGGAAAACTTTTGCCTTCGGCAAACATTGCGAAGAATGCCGGGGTATGCTATACTTTAAAATGTATCAGTGTCAAAATATAGTAAAACTGAAACAGAACGAAACCATGGCGCGGCTCAAACGGCCCGCCTTGCCATAGAATGGAAGGAGAACACATCAATGGACGAACAGAAAATGCCGCGCCGCCCCCGCCGCAGCAGCACGGAGGAGCAGCCCAAGAACGAGAGCCTGGTCTACGGCAAAAACCCCGTGACCGAGCTGCTCAAGAGCGGTTCCGGCGTGGATACCGTGCTGATCGCGGAGGGCATGGCCCCCGCCGTGGCAGCTTACTATACCGCCATGGCCAAGGAGGCCGGGGCCACGGTCAAGCGGGTGCACCCCAACAAGCTGCGCCTGATGACCGGCACCGAGAGCCACCAGGGCGTGGCTGCCTTTGCCAGCGAGATCGAATATGTGACCGTGGAGGACCTGCTGAACGTTGCCAGAGAGAAGGGGGAGCCCCCTTTCCTGGTGCTGAGTGACGGCATCGAGGACCCCCATAATCTGGGCGCGGTGATGCGCTCTGCTCTGCTGTGCGGAGCCCACGGTATCGTCATCCCCAAGCGGGGCGGCGCGTCCGTGACCCCCACCGTTATCAAGTCCAGCGCCGGTGCGGCCGAGCGCCTGCCTGTGGCCCGCGTGGCCAACATCGGCGAGACCATCCGCCGCCTGAAGGATCAGGGGGTGTTCGTGTACTGTGCCGATATGGACGGCGTGCCCCTGCGCAAGAACAACCTGACCGGCCCCATCGCACTGGTGCTGGGCAGCGAGGGCAGCGGTGTATCCCAGCTGGTGAAAAAGCTCTGTGACGGTGTGGTGCGGCTGGATATGGCCGCTCAGGGCACCGGTGTGGACAGCTTCAATGTCTCGGTGGCGGCTGGCATCATCCTGTACGAGATCCAGAGCCAGCGCGCCGCAGAGTAAGAAACAGCGGCCAGACCGCCGTGACCAGAACAGGGAGGGACTAGGATGCCAAAGGATGATAAGCGCAAAGAGCTGACACAGGAAGAAATCGATGCGCAGAACGAGAAGTTCCGCACGTTTTTCAGCACCAGCGTGGCACAGGTGCCCGAAGAGATGAAGCGCCGCGATGAGGAAAAGGAGAATACCGGCAGCCTGCTGGGCAAGCTCTTTCACCGCGAAAAGGACAAAGAGGAGCCTGCCGCCGCCCCGGCCGTGCAGAATGAGCTGCCGCCCACGGGAGAGATCGTGCTGGGCCATGAGGAAGAAGCCGAGGCCGGCCTGGAGCTGGCATTGGAGCCCGGAGAGCTGGAGGAAGCAGAGCCTGTGGCTCTGCCCACCGCGCCGGAAGCCCCCGCAGCGCCGAAGCCGGAACCCCGGCCCGCACCCCAGCCCGAGAAAAAGCCGGAGCAGCCCCACCGCCGGGAACCCCTGACCCCGCAGGAGCAGCAGGAGGATGCAGAGATGGCCGAACTCAAGGCCATGCTCTATGGCACCCCCAAGCCCGCCCCGGTGGAGGAAGTGCAGGATGCCCCCGAAGAGGTGCTGGCCGTGGAGCCGGAAGCTCCCGCAGCGCCTGAGGGCCCGGCCATCCCCATGGTGTTTGCCGAGGATCAGTCGGTAAAGCAGGCGAAGTCTGCCCCGGAAGCCGCGCCAGAGGTTGAGCCGGAACCGGAAACGGCTTTCCAGTTCTTTGGCAAGGGCGCGGACGAGAACGAGCCGCAGGCCCCTACCCGCACCGAGGCCCCCAGCAAGGACGACAGCATGAGCCTGCCGCTGATGGGGCTGGAAGAGGACGAAGCACCCGCCCGGCCTGCCGCCCCGGCAGAGGAGGCCCCGGCCCAGCCTGCTGGGGAAGCGGCCCCTGCCGCGCCGGAGGCTGAGGAGAAGCCTGAAGAGGAAGCCGAGCCGGAAACGCCCGAGCAGGTTGGGGAGAAGCTCCGCCGGATGGGCGCGGAGCTGACGCTGCGGTGTGTGCTGGAGGGCATCCTTGCCGTGGTGCTGCTCCACTTTGGCCTTGTTGCCGAGGGGCTGCTGGCCCCTGTGGCCTCCCTTGACCCCGTGATCGCCCCGGCGGCGTTCTATGCCGCCAACCTGCTCTTTCTGGCCGGTGCGCTGGCTGTGGGCTGGCCTGTCCTGCGGGATGGCCTGCAGGGCCTCAAGGGCCGCCCCAGTGCAGACACCATGCCGGCGCTGGCCGCCTGCGGTGCGCTGGTGCAGGCTGCGGTCGCCCTGCTCAACGCCCAGAGCTATCAGAATTCCAGCTGGACGCTGCTTTCCGGCGTGGCCGCACTGGGCCTGTTCCTGGCCCTGCTGGGCAGCCGTGTCCTGCTGACTGCCGTCAGAAACGGCTATGACCTTGCCGCCCGATCCCCCGAGGGGCTGCAGGGCGCATTCCGCGTCCGGGATAAGGACCTGATCCGGGTGCTGGCCCGGAGCCTGGATCAGAAAGACCCCTGGGTGCTGCTCAGCCGCCCTGTCCAGTGGGATGAGGCGCTGGTGGAGCAGAGCTTCGGGGAGCGCGCCAGTGAGCGCCGCGCCCGCAAGACAGCCCTGATCCTGCTGGGTGCTGCCGTGCTCAGCGGGCTGGTGTTCCTGCTGTTTGGCGGCGGGCCCAACGGCATGGCTGCAGCCCTGACCTCCATGCTCTGCATGGGTGCACCGCTGTCCTCCACCCTGGTTGCGGGCATCGCTTCTCTGCGCCTGCAAAAGACCGCAGCCGCCGCCGGTGCCGTGGTGCCCGGCTGGGCTGCCATTGAGGAGCTGGGCGGTGTGGACACCGTGCAGGTGGATGCCGACGAGCTCTTTACCGCCGACAGCGTGAATCTGGAGGATATCCGCATCTTCAAGGGCGGCCGCATCGACCGTGCCATCCTCTATGCGGCCAGCATCCTCAACCACAGCTGTGAGACCCTGCGGGGCCTGTTCTGCCAGATCATCGAGGACCGCACCGAGATCCTGTACCCTGTGAAGGACTTGGAGGTCCACCACGGCCTTGGCTTTGCCGCCTGGTGCGATAACAACCGGGTGCTCATCGGCAACCGGCTGTACATGGAGCGGGAGGGCGTGCCCCTGCCCGAGCAGGAGTATGAGGATGAGCACTCCCAAAACGGCGCGCTGCAGATCCTGTATCTGGCTGTTTCTGGCAGCCTGCACGCCATGTTCGTGCTCCACTATGTGGGCGGCCGCAACGCCGCCCGCGGGCTGGAGGTGCTGCAGCGGGAGAACATCCGCCTGCTGGTCACCTGTGAGGACCCCAGCCTGACGGCCCGCCACATCACTGAGGCTTATCATCTGCCCGAGGGGATGATCACCCTGCTGGATCAGGAGCAGTGCAGCGCGCTGACCCCTGCCCAGCCGGACGAGACGGCCCGCTGCTGTATGCTGCATGATAAGGGCTTTGCCAGCCTGATCGGCGGCCTGCGCGCGGCGGAAAAGGCCCAGAACGCCGAGACGAGCGCCACCACGGTGCAGATGGTCTCGGTCTGGTTCTCGGTGGTCATCGGTGTTCTGCTGACCTACGCGGGCAGCATCGGCACCCTGTCGGTGGCCGCTGTCCTGATGTATCAGGCAGCTTGGAGTGCTTTGAGCATTGCGGTCTGCGCCCTGAAACAGCACAACTGAAAATAATTCATAAAATGAAATCGTACAAAAAGAAGCGGCTGTCGTGTCAGCCGCTTCTTTTTGTTGCAATTGCGGACAAAGTGTGTCATACTTCTACCCAGAGTTTACGGAAAGAGAGGGGAGCCCGCTATGTCATACCGTGCCGCGATCTGTGATGACAGCACGACCGATGCTGAATTTGTGGGGAGCATTCTGCACCAGTGGGCCGCAGAGCGTGGCATTGAGGTGGAGAGTGAGCGCTTTGCCTCGGCGGATGCCTTTCTTTTTCGCTACGCAGAGGACAAAAGCTTTGACCTATTACTTCTGGACGTGGAAATGCCGGGCACGGACGGTGTGACGCTGGCCAAAACGGTGCGGCAGGAGAATGAAGCCGTGCAGATCGTGTTCATCACCGGCTACTCCGATTACATTGCCGAGGGCTATGACGTGGCCGCCCTCCACTACCTGGTGAAGCCGGTCAGCCGCGAAAAGCTCTTTGCTGTTCTCGACCGTGCCTGGGAAAAGCACCGCCGCAACGCCCGGTGCCTGAACCTGGAGCTTTCCGGCGAGCTGGTGCGCCTGCCGCTGTATGAGGTGCGGTATCTGGACGTGCACCAGAATTACGTCACGGTTCATGCCAGGCAGGATTACACCGTCAAGCGGACGCTTGGTGAGTTCGAGGCCCAGCTGGACGAAGGCTTCCTCCGGGTGGGGCGGGGGATGATCTTGAACCTGAAACAGATCCGCCGTGTGACCAAAAAGGAAGTCGTGCTGGCCGATGGTACCGCCCTCCCATTGCCCCGGGGTGCCTATGAGCCCCTGAACCGGGCAATCATTGAGAGGACTTAATGATGAAACTTAAATTCTTTTCAAAGCTCCTCGATAAACGCATCGCCGCTTACCAGCGGGAGCTCATTGAGACCCACTACAAAGAGGTGGACAACATGTACCGCCAGATGCGGGGATGGCGGCACGATTACCGGGGACACATCCAGACCATGAAGGTGCTGGCGGCACAGGGGGATCTGGACGGCATCAAAGCCTACCTGGATGCATTGGATACCGACCTGAACACTGTTGATCTGGCTGTAAAAACCGGCAACGCCATGGCTGATGCCATCATCAACAGCAAGATCTCCCTTGCCAAGAGCCGAAATATCCCGGTGCAGATCGATGCCCATATCCCGGTCAAACTGAAAATGAGTGAGCTTGACCTCTGCTGCATCCTGGGCAACCTTTTTGATAACGCCATGGATGCCAGTGCGGAGCTGCCCGAGGAGGAGCGGCTCATCCGGGTATATATGGATATGAAGGGCACACAGCTCTATATCTCCTTCACCAATTTCACGGCAACTAAAAAGCAGAAAAAGCTTGCGGGCCGTTTTGTCACCACCAAGGGCGAGGGCCACGGCTTCGGGCTGGTGCGCATTGATGCCATCGTGGAAAAGCTGGATGGCTACCTCAGCCGCAACAGCGAGGATGGGGCATTCACGACGGAGATATTGATTCCACAGGTGTAAACCTCTCAGGCGCTCCGTGCCAGCTCCCCTGATTGGGGAGCCAAGTTCACGCTGCTACTGGCTTGCCTCTCCTACTAGGAGAGGTGGCAATGCGAAGCATTGACGGAGAGGTTCCTGCAATTCATCCCCCAAATCAGGCGTTTCGTCCCCGGAATGTGTCGGGGGCGATTTTTTGTGTTAGGATCATTGCCAGACAAGTGAAAGGGGATTCCAAAATGGGAAAGAACGAGAAAACCAAAAAGCCAAAGCCCAAATACAATGTCTGGCAGAACACTGCCTACATGCTCTCGGTGGCCTGGGACACCCGACGGAGCGTGCCGCTGCTGGTGGTGCTGCTGGCCGTCTGCACGGCAGGCAAGACCACTGCCGAAATGCTCATCAGCCCGGCGGTGCTGGGCAAACTGGAAAGCGGCGCGCCGCTGGGCCAGCTGCTGGGTGCCATCGGCGGGTTCACCATCCTGCTGTTTGCCCTGACCGCGCTGTGCTACTACATCGACCACCTCACCATGTTTGGCCGGTGCGGCGTGCGGCTGGAGCTGCTGAAGCGCATCAACACCAAGCGCACCCGCACGGCCTATGCCAACCTGCTGGATGAAGCCTTCCGTCTGATGTATCAGAAGGGCCACGATGCCTGTATGAACAACCGTGCTTCCGGCGAGGCTTTTTGGAAAAGTTGGACGGATATCATGACAAATCTCATCGGCTTCGGGGTGTATCTGGCTCTGCTGTCCGGGCTGAACCCCTGGCTCTGTGTCCTGACGGCCCTGACCGCTGTGGTGAGCTATTTTTCCACCAGGAATATCAACGAGTGGGGCTACCGCCACCGGGAGGAGGGGGCAAAGATCACCCGGAGCCTGCATTACCTGCGCAACACCGCCGAGGGACGCGAGTTCGGCAAGGATATCCGCATCTTCGGCCTGCGGCAGTGGCTCACTGACCTGTACGATTCTGCTTTGCGGCTCAACTATGCCTTTCTCGAAAAGCGGGAGCGCGCCTACCTGACCGCCAACCTCATCGACCTGGCCCTGCTGCTGGTGCGCAACGGTGCGGCCTATGCTTATCTGCTCTGGCTCACCGTGACCAAGGGCCTGCCGGTGTCGGAATTCCTGCTCTACTTCGGTGCGGCCTCCGGCTTTGCCCAGTGGGTCACAGGCCTGATGGAGCAGTTTGCCCTCCTGCGCAAGCAGAGCCTGGACATCTCCACCATCCGGGAGTTCCTCGAGCTGCCGGAACCCTTCCGGTTTGAGGAGGGCATCCCGCTGGAAAAGCGGCTGGATATGCCCTATGAGCTGCAGCTGGAGGATGTGAGCTACCGCTACCCCGGTGCGGAGAAAAACACCATCGCCCACATGAGCCTGACACTGCACCCCGGCGAGAACCTGGCCATCGTGGGCTTGAATGGCGCTGGCAAGACGACACTGGTCAAGCTGATCTGCGGCTTCCTTGACCCCACCGGGGGGCGTGTTCTGCTGAACGGGCAGGATATCCGGCAGTATAACCGCCGGGATTACTACAAGCTGTTTGAAGCGGTCTTTCAGGATTTCAGCGTGCTCTCCTGCACGGTGGCCGAGAATGTGGCCCAGGCCATGGACGGCATCGACGAGGAAAAGGTGCGGTACTGTCTTGACCAGGCAGGGCTGACGGAAAAAATCACATCCCTCCCGGCGGGTATCAAGACCCATGTGGGCCGGGATGTCTATCTGGACGGCGTGGAGTTCTCCGGCGGCCAGACTCAGCGCCTGATGCTGGCCCGTGCCCTGTATAAAGACGCGCCTATTCTTGTGCTGGATGAGCCCACTGCCGCCCTTGACCCCATCGCCGAGGATGATATCTACCAGAAGTACAACGAGATGACCCGGGGCCGCACCAGCCTGTTCATCAGCCACCGGCTGGCCTCCACCCGTTTCTGTGACCGCATTCTCTTCCTTGAAAACGGCCGTGTGGCCGAGGAGGGGACCCACGACCAGCTGATGGCCCAAAACGGCGGCTATGCCAAGCTGTTTGCGGTGCAGAGCAAATATTACAAGGAGGGCAAGGCCGTATGAACGAAGAAAAAATGACCCTGAAGGAAAGCGTCCGGCTGACCCTGCGGGCCTGGTGCTTTTACTGGAAAAATACGCCCCGCTTTGTGCTGTCCACCGTGCTGTGGGCACTGGCGGATGCCGTCAGCCCCTATGCCGTGGTCTGGTTCTCGGCCCGGCTGGTGGCTGAGCTGTCGGACGCGCGGGACCCGCAGGCCCTTGCCGTGGATGTGGCGTGGGTGCTGGGCGTGACCGCTCTGCTCACGCTGGTGCGGTCGGTCCTGCTCCACTGGAAGAGCGTGGAGCGGGAACAGCTGAACTGGCAGCTGGGCCATGACTGCTTTATGGAAAAGCAGATGTCCATGGATTATGCCGACGAGGACAGCCAGCAGGTCTACGACCTCTACAATTTCATCCAGCAGAGCGAAAGCTTCTGCAGCGGCGGCAATCCTAACGCTGTGGCGCTGCTGGACAGTGTATCCGCGGCGGTATTCCGTATTCTGGGCGGCGCGGTGCTGTCGGTGGGGCTGTTCACGGCCAGGGTGCCCGCCGGCCCGCTGACAGTCCTCAACAGCCCGCTCTGTGTTCCGGCAGTGCTGGTGCTGATCCTGGCCGTGGCGTGGCTCTCGCCGGTGTGCGCTTCCAGCGCGGGCATCAGCAGCCCGGATATCGAGGAGGAGGGCCGCTGGGGCAACCGGCTCTGGGCCTTCCTCATGGGGGTATGTCGGGATGACAAAAAGGCGCTGGATGTGCGGATGTACGACCAGTTCGAGTTTTTGAAAGATCACGCCGCCGTCTCCATGCCTGCCTTTGAGCGGGCCCGCAAGGGGAAATTCGGCATCCTGAATGCCACGGGCAACGCCGTTTCGGCTCTGCTCATGGGTCTTGCCTACCTCTTTGTATGCCTGAAGGCCTACGGCGGGGCCTTTGGTCTGGGCGCTGTGACCCAGTATGTGGGCGCAGCCACCAACTTTTTTGTGGGCATCGGCGGGCTGTTCACCGCCGTGGGCGACTGCAGATTCAACGCCCCCTACCTGAAAACGCTCTATGACTATCTTGACCTGCCCAACAAGATGTACAAGGGCAGCCTGACCACCGAAAAGCGGAGCGACCGCCAGTATACCGTGGAGTTCCTGGATGTCTCGTTCCGGTACCCCGGCAGCGAGCAATATGCCCTGCGCCACCTGAGCATGACCTTCAAGGTGGGGGAGCGGCTGGCCGTGGTGGGCATGAACGGCAGCGGCAAGACCACCTTCATCAAGCTGCTCTGCCGCCTATACGACCCCACCGAGGGTGTCATCCTGCTCAACGGCATCGACATCCGTAAGTACCGCTACGATGAGTACATGGATATCTTCTCGGTGGTGTTCCAGGATTTCAAGCTGTTCGCCCTGCCGCTGGGCCAGAATGTTGCCACGGCCCAGCATTATGATGTCGCCCGTGCCGCCGACTGCCTGCAAAAAGCGGGCTTTTCCGACCGGTTGGCCCGGATGCCCAAGGGGCTGGACACCTGCCTTTATAAAGATTTGGACGAGGATGGCGTGACCATCTCGGGCGGCGAGGCCCAGAAGATCGCCATTGCCCGGGCCCTGTACAAGGATGCACCTTTCATCGTGCTGGATGAGCCTACCGCCGCCCTGGACCCGGTGGCTGAAGCGGAGATCTACGCAAAGTTCAACGAGATCGCGGGCGATAAGACTGCAATTTATATCAGCCACCGGCTGTCCTCCTGCAAGTTCTGTGATGAGATCGCCGTGTTCGACCACGGCGAGGTCGTCCAGCAGGGCACCCATGAGGAACTGCTGGGGGAGCCGGATGGAAAGTATTACGAACTGTGGAACGCCCAGGCACAGTATTACACCGAAGAAAGCGCGTGAACCTGGCCTCCCTATCAGGGGAGCTGTCACCGGAGGTGACTGAGCGCTTTTTGGCCCTGATGTTCTGCACAAAAAAATCGGAAAAAACTGGAATTCCCGACGAAATCGGGTGCGAAAGCACAGCACTTTGGGCGAAAAACTTGACCCACAATGGCCGGACGTGTAAAATAAATCAATAGTGAGAAAAATCATGGACGCGAAATTTTTCCATGTGTGCGGCATTCCTTTGATCCCATGGGATGAAACAAGGAGGGAAGTTCGACCCAATGAAATGGAAATTCCAAACCGCGGGGCGGCTTCTGGCCCTGCTGGCTCTGAGCGGGGCCCTGCTGGCTGCCCCTTTGCCCGCGCAGGCCGCGCCCGGTGTGCTGACAGGCCTGACCGGAACCGGCTCCAAGCTGGAACTGGAGCTGACCGAGATGGAGCTGGAGATCACCGATGATGACCCCCGCCCCAAGGGCTACCTGTACACCAGCGGCCAGAGCGATTATTACTTCATCGTCTGGATGAGCAGCAACTCCAATGTTGCCACGGTGGATGGCGACGGCAAGGTGACGGGCCGCAATGCGGGCACTGCCATCATCACCGCCATCTCCGACCACGGCGAACGTGCCGCCTGCAAGGTGACCGTGACCCGCAAAAATGAAGAAGCAGCCAGAAAAAAGCCCACGCTGGATACCACCAGCCTGAGCCTTGTGCTGCAGTACAATGACCTGCACCCCACCCATCAGCTCCGGTTGACCAACAGCGACCACTCCTTCCTCTATGTCTACCAGTGGATGAGCAGCAACCCTGAGGTTGCCACAGTCAGCGACAAGGGGCTTGTCACGGCTCAGGCGGCGGGCACCACCACCATCACGGCAATGGTCTCCAACGGCCAGGCTCTGCGGTGCAGCGTCACGGTGACTTCGGATATCGGCAAGGTGACCCTGAACAAGAGTGACCTGCTGCTCCGTACCGTGGGCACCCAGGAACGTCTGACGGCCACCGTTGCGGTGGAAGGCGGCGGCAGTGTGCCCATTACATGGGTCAGCAGCAACCCCGGTGTCGTTACCGTGGATGCGGATGGCGTGGTGACCGCCATTGCCGATGGAGAAGCCAAGGTCACGGCCCTTTCGCCTGCCGGACGCTTTGACGTGTGCAGCGTTGTGGTGGGTATGGCGGCGGAGAAGTACGAATCTGAAGCCGACCTTGCCGACGAGCTCAAGCTCCCTGACCCCTACGTTGCCGTAAGGCTGAATAAACTGGCATAAAGAAAAAGTACCCGCCCATGGCTGTTTTAGACGGCTATGGGCGGTTTTTGCGTGTATGGAAACGGATGCGCTGGGAAAAACTTGCCGAAGAGGAATTTTTTGCAAAAAATATTTTGCGTTGCGTGTTGCGGTGTACCTGACACATCCGGCTGCCTCCGGCAGGTGAAAAAGGACAAAATGGCCCGAACGTTGTTTAAGACAGGGGGCGGATGCCCCACGGAGTGGCAAAATCTCTGCAAAAAAGGCGGCTGTCCGGCTTGAATGACACATTTAACAAAAATTTTACGTGAAGTGATTGAATTTGCAACTCTTGACAGAAGGCGGGACAAACCATTATCCTTTTATCAGAGGAAAGTATTTTATGTCGCCAGACGTTGGAATGCCTGGTGTACAAGTGTGTGTCAGGAGGGAAAGAATATGTCCAACTACCGGAACCGAATCGGGGAAGCCATTGCCTTTGCCCGGAACATGGCGGGCAGATCCCAGCAGGAGCTTGCGGATATGCTGGGGCGGGACAAGCGCACCATTCAGAAATGGGAGCGGGGCGAGATCCGCATTGCGCTGGAGGATTTTCTGGATGTATTCGATACTCTGCACCTGCCGGTGGGGCCCTATGAAATGTGGATCCTGCATCCGGAACTCTTTCCGCGCGGCATGGAGGAGATCAAGGGCTTCAGCACCGAAAAGAAGCGGAGGACACTGGCGGATTATTATCTGCATCAGGCTGCACCGCTGGAGATCGAGCAGGAGTATTACATCCTGTTCGGCGACCACGGCAGCAACAGCTGCGGCATCCGGCAGGAGCTGCTGGCCAACCTGCAGACTCCGCTCCGTGACCGCAAACGGATCGTGAACCAGATCATCGACAACTACTATGAGGCCCGGGCCATCGGACATCTGACCGACCCGGAGGGCCAGCAGCCAGTGATGCCCATTCTGGAAGCCTGCTACGATGCCAGTGCACGGAGCGTGAAAGCCAACGAGAACCGGTACAGCATCGGCAGCATCGAGAACTATCTGGACGATGCGGAGAAACCGGCAGAAGGGTGAACCGAACAGCAGACGGCCATGTGCAGCCGCCTGCTGTTTTTGCGTTCGGCTGCCTGCGGGAAAATATTGTGAAATTTGCGGATTCCTGCTATACTTATCCTATTGATGAAAAAGAAGGGTGAGATAAATGGCATACAACATGGGCGGTCGGCGCTTCCGGCCGGTGGGCAGCGGAAAAAAGCGGACTGCGCCGCAGTACGGGCCGGTGGGCACAGGCTGCCCGTTTGTGGAGGAGGCCGTGGCGCGGCTGTACCGGGAGCAGAACGAGGAACATTTCTGGAGCCTGATGAACGCCCTGAACTATGCGCTGGAGTTGCAGACCAAGGTGCTGGTTCCGCTGGATGCGGCGGTGGACCCCCAGAGCGGGGCCGCCCCCTGGGCACACCTGCCCATCCCGGAGGAGCGGGCCGAGGGCCTGCCGCCCTGGCTGCTCCACACCCGGAAGGAGCGGAACTATCTGCCGCTGTTCACCTCGGTAAAGAACGCCGAGGCGGAAAAGGCCAGCGCCACCCGCCCCATGGTGGAGCGCAGCCTGCGCAGCGCCATGGAGTATGCGCTGGAAACGGACGGCATCGATGGTGTGGTGCTGGACCCGTGGACAAGCTCTGCCACGCTGGATGTCTCCCTGCTCAGCGGGCTGCTGAGATCGGAGCGGGGAAGCGACAACCCCGGCGCTCAGGAGCTGGAAGCCGGGCACGCCGCCGCCCGGGCCGGGGATTGGCAGGAAGCGGCGGCCCGATACACTGCCGCTGCCGAGGCTGGCAGCGCCGAGGCGCTTTCTGCTCTGGGGGACTGCCTGTATTATGGCCGGGGTACCCGGAAGAATAAGACCCAGGCCCGGCGGATGTGGAAAAAGGCTGCGCAGGCCGGGGAGGTGCAGGCCATGATCGCCCTGGGGGATGACTGTGCCGCATCGGGCGGGGAGATGGCGGAGACCCTGCAATACTACCGCCGCGCCCAGAGCGCTGCCCGGGAGGTGCCGGACATCGCCTACACCCCGCAGGTCTGCCTGCGCCTTGCCCAGTACGAGACCCAGTACCTCTCCCGCAAAAAGGCGCTGCTGCAGGTGGCGGAGGCCGTGCAGGGGTTTCGGATCCTGCAGGCCGAGGGCGAAACGGATGCTGCCGACTGGCTGCGGGAGGCTGAACTGCTGACCGATCAGCTGCTGGCCGACGATAAAAACGCCTGAAACACAGTTTCTTTACATTTGTTCTAAGAAATCGTCATAGGAAACCGGTAAGATATTCAAGGAAATATTCTGCGCCGAAGAAAAGAGGACAAGCACTATGAGCAAAGTGATCGGAATCGACCTTGGTACCACCAACTCCTGTGTGGCGGTGGTGGAGGGCGGCAAGCCTGTGGTCATTACCAACGCCGAAGGCGAGCGCACCACCCCCAGCGTGGTGGCCTTTACCAAGGACGGCGAGCGTCTGGTGGGCGGCGCGGCAAAGCGCCAGATCGCCACAAACTCAGGCCGCACGGTGTCCAGCATCAAGCGGTACATGGGTTCTGATCACCGGGTGCATATCGATGGCAGAGACCTGACCCCACAGGAGATCAGCGCCATGATCCTGACCAAGATCCGCCGCGATGCCGAGAGCTATCTGGGCGAACCGGTGACCGAGGCCGTCATCACGGTGCCTGCCTATTTTGACGACAGCCAACGCAAGGCCACTCAGGACGCGGGCCGCATTGCGGGCCTGAATGTTCTGCGCATCATCAACGAGCCCACCGCCGCCGCGGTGGCCTATGGCCTGGACAACGAAGCTCCCCAGAAGATCCTGGTCTACGATCTGGGCGGCGGCACCTTTGATGTTTCGATCATCGAGATCGAGGACGGCACCTTTACGGTGCTGGCCACCGGCGGCGATACCCATCTGGGCGGCGATGACTTTGACGAGCGCATCGTTGAGTGGGCTGTGGCGGAGTTCCGCAGGTCTGACCGCATCGATCTGACCAAGGACCCCGCCGCCATGGGCCGCCTGAAGGAGGAAGCGGAAAAGGCCAAGAAGGAGCTTTCCAGTGCGCTTTCCGCCCAGCTGAACCTGCCGTTTATCGCGGTGGGCAAGGATGGCCCCCACCATCTGGATCTGAGCCTGGGCCGCCCCCAGTTTGAGATGATGACCGGTGACCTGCTGGCCCGCACCGTTCAGCCGGTGCAGAACGCCCTGCGGGATGCCGGGATTTCCGCCAGCCAGCTGGGCAAAGTCCTGCTGGTGGGCGGCAGCACCCGGATGCCCGCTGTGGAGCGGCAGGTCCGGGAGCTGCTGGGCTGTGAGCCCAGCCATACCCTGAATCCCGATGAATGCGTGGCCATGGGTGCCGCCGTGCAGGGCGGCCTGCTGCAGGGCGGCGGAAAGCTGGCCGGTGCCACCGGTGCGGCCGCGCAGGGCCTTGTGCTGATGGATGTCACCCCACTGACGCTGTCCATTGAAACGCTGGGCGGCGTGGCCACCCCCCTCATCACCCGCAACAGTATGATCCCCACCCGCAAGAGCCAGATCTTTACCACGGCCCGCCCCATGCAGACCAGCGTGGAGATCAATGTGCTGCAGGGCGAGCGCCACTTTGCCCGCGACAACAAGAGCCTGGGCAAATTCAAGCTCACCGGTATCCGCTCCGGCTTCTCCTCCAAGCCCCAGATCGAGGTCACCTTTGACATTGATGTGAACGGCGTGGTCAAGGTGTCCGCAAAGGATCTGGGCACCGGCCGGGAGCAGAACATCACCATCACCGGCAGCACCAATCTTTCTGAGAACGAGATCCAGCGCGCCATGGCCGACGCCGCCGCCTACGAGGCCGAGGACAGCCGCCGCAAAGAGCGGCTTGACCTCCACAATCAGGCCGAGGTGCTGGCTTATAAGGTGGACGAGGCCCTCTCTAAGTGCAAGAAGGAGCTGGACAAGGAGGAGAAGAACCGCATCAAAGCCGATGTGGCCAACCTCCGCCGCTGCCTGCGGAAGGATAAGCCCGAAAAGATGAACGAGACGGAAGAAGCAAACCTCCGTCAGGCCAAGAGCCAGCTCGAAGCATCCGCAAACCACCTGATGGTGCTTTATGCATCGGAGCAGAGCGAGAACGGCTCGGACGGGACCATTTGATAAACAGTAAGACCCCCGCTGTGTTTGCAGCGGGGGTCTTTTGCGTCTGAGGGAAAAGTATCTATGGGAAACAAAGAGGAGAGAGGGAAAAGCTTATCGGCCAACGATGAGGTCGCGGCGGCTGCGGAAGCCCACGGTGAGGTGAGCGCTGCTGCCGAGGTGGCGCAGAGTGACCCGGGTGCCGGGCTTCTGGTCCTGGCACAGCAGAGTCAGGTTCAGGGTGGTGGAAGTCTTGCCGGTCTTGAGCACCAGAGTGCTTACGCCCTGATTCATCAGGGTCTGCATGTCGAGGATGGTGGTGCGGAAGGTGGCGTTGTCATCGGGGGCGTCCAGCGTCAGCACGCGGCCTTCCTGACGGGCAGTGTAGAGCACCTGCTTGCCCAGCAGACCCTTGACGGTGTAGCGGGCTTCGCTCTTCTCCACCGGCGTGTCAGAGGGCAGGGGAGTCTCGTCGGAGATCATCATCACGTTGCCCTGAATGGGGTTCTCCACCGGGGAAGCGTAGCCGCCGTAGTTGGGGTCTACCTCCCCCACCGGAACGTCAGAGTGGAGAGCGATGTCACCCTGAACCATGACCTCGGACGACTGAGGGGGCAGATAACCGGCAACGGTCACGTCCTCGGCGTCGGCAGCAAAGGCACCCACGCTCATGGCGGCGGTCATGGTCAGCAGAGCGGCAGCAGCAGCGGCGCGGCGGGCAGTGTTCTTGTTCAGCAGTCTCATAGTAGTATCCTCCTGTAGATGTAGGGAGTCAACCTCACCGTCAGCGCTGGCGCGCTGCCACCTCTCCCGA
>OJNV01000607.1_pt1 | contig 20780 bp, 20 predicted proteins | sample 1597961 | NCBI WGS metagenome assembly OJNV01 (sample SAMN01915220, study PRJEB22387) | human gut metagenome | isolation source: stool | host: Homo sapiens | place: USA
GAATAACCTTTCTTTTTTTCTCCACTTACAGTAACTTCTGATAAATAAGAACTAGAACTAGGTACTACAAATACTGCGATAACTGCAATGACTAAACAAACAACAATACTTACAATAATCTTTTTTGATTTCATAGGGTCTCCTTGTATTTGAACTTATTATTATAATATACAAAAATTAACAGGCTATTAGTAAAGTAACTCCAAATATGTTGCACTTGTGTATGTTATGTTTCTGGTTATATCTCATCCTTTCTTTGGTGTAACATATAGCTTATACAACTGTTGATCACTATTTCTTATTAAAATTCTAACATCAACTATCTGTTACATCAACGTTCAATTTCTATTATTCTTGACTTACCCTATAACCCTCTAGTATACTAGGTATATACAAAAGGAGGAATTGATTATGATGATATCAACTAAAGGACGTTATGCTTTACGTGTCATGATTGATTTAGCACAGCATGATCGTTCTAAATATATACCATTAAAAGAAATAGCTGCAAGACAGAATATCTCTGAAAAGTATCTAGAAATTATTATTAAATCTTTATCTAAAGAACACTTTGTAGAAGGTTTAAGAGGTAAAGGTGGAGGATACCGTTTAACACATGCTCCAGAAGACTATAGTGTTGCTTCTATTCTTAAGATTACTGAAGGAACATTAGCTCCTGTATCATGTTTAGCAGATGAATGTAATACATGTGAAAGAGCATCTTATTGTAATACATTGCCTATGTGGACTGGTTTACATAAAGTGATTACAGACTATTTAGAAGGTGTTTCTTTAAGTGATTTAGTACCTGCTTCATCAAATGGCGATGATTATGTCATATAATCATAAATAAAATCAATTAAATTTAGAAAATACGAAATATTCATAAAAAATATTATAAATATAGTTGACTAGTAGGTTTATCGTTGCTATAATCCCATTAACCTATCAAACAAATAGGGTTAAGGAGGAAACATACATGTCTAATAAAAACTATCATTTCGAAACACTTGCATTACACGTAGGACAGGAAGAAGCTGATCCAGTAACTGACGCTCGTGCAGTACCTATCTATCAGACTTCATCTTACGTTTTTCATAACTCAGATCATGCAGCAGCTAGATTCGCATTACAGGATGCTGGTAATATCTATGGTCGTCTAACAAACCCAACTGAAGATGTATTTGAAAAAAGAATTGCGGCTTTAGAAGGTGGTGTAGCAGCCTTAGCAGTAGGTTCTGGTGCAGCTGCAGTGACATACGCAGTACAAAACTTAGTGGCTGCTGGTGACCATATCGTATCTGCAGAAAACATTTATGGTGGAACATTCAACCTATTCAAACATACATTTACTGATTATGGTATTACTACTACATTCGTAGATGCATTAAATCCACAGGCATTTGAAGATGCTATTCAGGAAAACACAAAACTTGTTTATATTGAAACTTTAGGTAACCCAAATTCAGATGTTGTAGACATCGAAGCAATCGCAAAGATTGCACATAAACATGGTTTACCATTAGTTATTGATAACACATTTGGTACACCTTATTTAATTAGACCAATTGAATATGGTGCTGATGTTGTTATTCATTCAGCAACTAAGTTTATTGGTGGTCATGGTACTACTATTGGTGGTGTCATCGTTGATGCAGGTAAGTTTGACTGGGCGGCACATGCAGATAAATTTCCACAGCTTGTTGAACCAAACCCATCTTATCATGGTGTAAGCTTTGCGAAAGATGTAGGAGCAGCTGCTTATATTACAAGAATTAGAGCTATTTTATTAAGAGACATGGGTGCTACTCTTTCACCAATTCATGCTTGGATCTTCTTACAGGGTCTAGAAACACTTTCATTACGTGTAGAAAGACAGGTAGAAAATACATTAAAGGTTGTAGAATACTTAAATAACCATCCACAGGTTGAATCTGTATCACATCCTTCAGTATCTACAGATCCATCTCAGCAGGCATTATATAAGAAGTATTTCCCTAACGGTGGTGGATCAATCTTTACATTCAACATCAAGGGTGATGCAAGAAAAGCAAAAGATTTCATTGATAATTTACAGTTATTCTCATTACTTGCAAACGTTGCAGATGTGAAATCTTTAGTTATTCATCCAGCTTCTACTACACATGCAGAAATGAATGAAGAAGAATTAAAACAGGTAGGTATCCAGCAGAATTCTATTAGATTATCTATTGGTACTGAACATATTGATGATATTATTGCAGACTTAGATCAGGCTTTTGCTGCAGTAAAATAACAAATTCGGAGGAAAATTAACATGAGTAAGGTATACACTAGTGCTGACCAGTTAATTGGCCATACACCATTATTAGAATTAACACATTTAGAAAAGAAATATAACTTAGAAGCAAAGGTCATCGCAAAGGTTGAATACTTCAATCCCGCAGGAAGTGTTAAAGATAGAATTGCAAAGAATATGCTTGATGAAGCAGAAAAGGCAGGAAAAATCAATAAAGACACTGTGCTAATTGAACCTACTTCAGGTAATACAGGTATTGGTTTAGCTTCTGTTGCTGCTGCAAGAGGTTATCGTATCATTATTGTTATGCCTGAAACAATGTCTGTAGAAAGACGTACATTAATGAAAGCATATGGTGCTGAACTTGTCTTAACAGATGGAAGCAAGGGTATGAAGGGCGCTATTGCGAAAGCAAATGAACTTGCGGAAGGAATTGAAAACAGCTATATTCCAGGACAGTTCGTTAACCCAGCTAACCCACAGGCACACTATTTAACAACAGGACCAGAAATCTTTGAAGACTTAGATGGTCAGGTAGATTACTTTGTAGCTGGTGTAGGTACTGGTGGTACAGTGACTGGTGTAGGACAGTACTTAAAAGATAAGAAACCAGACGTAAAAGTAGTTGCAGTAGAACCAGATTCATCTCCTGTATTATCTACTGGACAGGGTGGTGCACATAAGATCCAGGGTATCGGTGCAGGTTTCGTACCTGATGTATTAGATACAAAGGTATATGATGAAATCATCCGTGTAACTAATGAAGATGCATTTGCGACTGGTAAAGAAGTAGGTCAGAATGAAGGTATCTTAGTAGGTATTTCTTCAGGTGCTGCTGTTTATGCTGCGATTGAACTTGCTAAAAGACCAGAAAATAAAGGAAAGACTATTGTAGCCTTATTACCAGATACAGGTGATCGTTATCTTTCTACTCCTTTATTCCAGGATTAATATAAAAGCCAAGGCATTTTAATGACTTATATCCAGAGGTCTTTAGATGAACTCTATGAAAAAATGCATGGGCCTATCCCACAAGTTAAGTTAGTACAATGTAAATACAACAATGATTCTAACCTAATCGGTGCACTTGTAAACTATAAGAAAGTATACTAAAAGAGGCTCAAACGAGCCCAATGGAGTCAACTTAAGAAGTTGGCTCTTTTTTATTGCTATTTTTTCCTACTATAAGTGTATATTTGTACAAATGTAGTTAAGTATATAACACGAAAAGTCTACATATGACGCTATAAATATAGTATAATGTAGTTAAGAAAGAAGGCGATTATATGTTTGTTAGAGCTGTAAAAAATAATAAAGGTAAGAAAAATACCTACTTCTGCTCACTTGTTGAGTCATATCGTGACGAATCCGGTGTCCCTAAACACCGTGTCCTTATCAACTTTGGACAGGTTGATGAGGAAGCTGTCCCTTATTTAAAGGCTGCTTTCGCTAAAAAGAAGCCTCGTCTTGTTTATGATGATGAATGATGTAGTTAAGTCTTCTGAACTATCTGAACTTTTCTGTGACTTCAATACCATAATACATTCTGACGAGGTCAATGATCTCTGTAGAAAGAAAAAGTGCGATTTCACTCGCAACAGAAACATGAACTTCTATTCTATTATCTACTATTTCATTTTCAGAAACAGAACTACCACTAATGCCGAACTTACACATTTTTATTCTTCAATAGATAGATTCGAAAAGAGAATCAGTAAGCAGGCACTCAATAAAGCCATAAGAAAACTCAACCCTAATGTCTTCACATATCTTATTAATCAGTTCGCATCTATCTATTATTCAACCTCACTTCCTAAAAAATACCGAAATCATCTTCTTATTGCAGAGGATGGTACCTATATTGAGATTCCTTATAATATGCTTAATATCAATGAATTTCAGTTCGCACTTGGAAGTCATGTACGTGATATGTTTGATGTGAAGAAGGTGCAGTCAAAGGCAGGAGGACTATATGATGTTACTAATGGACTGTTTATAGATTTTTCATTGAAGCAGGCTCCCTATTCTGAGACGCCTCTAGCCTTTGAACATCTCTACAGGACAAAGGAGGTGCTGGAAAATCAAAAAGTCATCTATCTGGCTGACAGAAATTATGGATCTGCTGAAATCATATCTCACCTGGAAGACCTAAGATACAGTTATGTCATCAGAGGGAAATCAAACTTCTATAAGAAGCAGGTTGCGAGCATGGAATCAGATGATGAATGGATTGAAGTTGAAATTGATGAAAAATGGCTTAAAAGATTTCGATTTTCTCCAGAAGCCAAAGAACTGAGAAAAGAAAATTCAACCCTTAGAATCAGAGTCATTAAAAGAGAGTATCGATATACTGATAATAAGAATAAGGAGCACTGTGAAAACCTGATATATTTCACTAATCTTAGTAGCGAAAGCTTCACAACTGATGAAATCATGGAAATCTACTCAAGAAGATGGGATATAGAGGTTTCGTATAAGACAATGAAGACAACACAGGAAGTTGAGAGACATATAAGTAGTGATGGAGATGTTGCAAGAAATGATATATATGCTAAGGTTCTGTTTCATAATATAGCTGGTGTTATAAGAAAGGAAATGAATCAGGAATTAGAGAATAGACATACACCAGATACTAAAGAATATGTAACGAACATAACGCAGCTGCAAGCTATTATTCATGAAACGAATTTTCTGTACTGCTTTATGTTTGGATTGAAGGAAAGAATCAAAGAAAAGATAGATAATATCACGAAGCATCTAAACAAAATAAAAGTGCCTGTCCGTCCAAACAGGCACTTCCAACGCTGGGGTAGAATCATGAAAAGTCCGCCATCATATCGCTTCAGACTTGATGGAAGGAACAATCCAAAGTACAGACGTTACCAGTCTGCTCTCATGACCGTTGCCCCGTAGTTAAGAATATACAAATATATTCTAACACACAATTTTAAAAATGGGCTGATTTTTTATGGGGATCTATGCGCTTTTTTTTGAGGTAGAAATCCAAACACAAATTAATCCCCACATTTTTCTATGAAACTAAAAAAAGCATCAACTTAGTGGATGTCTAAATCCTTAAGTTGATGCCATTGGGCTCTTATAGGCTTCTTTTGAGCTATATTCTACTTTTGTTTCAGTCTCTACTACTTCTGGATCATTGACTCTTAGGATACAGATAAGAACTGTTATTGTACCAAAGAGGAAAATAACGAAGATAGAAATAGGTGCAATCACATCATAAACTAAACCACATAACTGAGCACTAATGGCATAACCAACAGAACCCCATAATCTAATCTTACCAAAGTCATAAGGTGAAGAAACACCAATTCTGTCCGTTAATGGTGTGACTGCATTAAATAAGGCAAGAATAGTCGCACTAGTAATTAATAGAATAATTAGCTGATGTGAGAACATAAAAATAACATTCATCACTACTGTAATGAATAATGCCACTAAAGATACTTTTCTAGGTGATCGGAAGCGGTCTGCCAGTGTTCCTAGATAAGGCTGGGCAAATATTGAGAATAGTGGTGCTGATGAAGTAATGAGTGATATTTGTTGTGCATTAAAGTGAATATCACTTAAGTATAAAGCAAGCATTGCATTGTAACATGCAAATGCGAAATAAAAGAAAAATGATGTACCAGCATGATACAAATAGCTGTTCTTTTTCATGATGTCCCCTCCAACGAGTTTCATTATAACTGTATATAGTTAAAAGGTGAATTTTTTTCACAAAATGTAACGGAATTCTAAAAAAGCCTAACTCGATGAGTTAGGTTCATTTATCAAAATCATGTCCTGGATCGAATGCTAGCACATAGAATACACTGCCACAGTCAACCCCAAATAAGACAAACTTCTCTTTTCCATTTCTTCTTAAATGCATATGAATTATATCAGATTCCAATAATGCTTTTTCTTGTGGATATGCTTTTTCAAACTTATCTTTAATCCTTTTTACAAAGTCATTCGATAAATCTACTTTACTTCCTTTTGAAGAAGTATATTGCGTAATAACTTCCTCTAAACTAGAACATTGATCCACTTCAAACAAAAATTTCTGTAATTGATCAAACACTTTTTCTTCCTTGTGTTTGCTATTATATTTACTTAAACCATTAAAACAACATACATTACATTTCCATAAATACTTAAAATTAATTTCCGGATGATTCTTTAGATTAGCCAATTGGTTTGTCAAAACAACCTTTTCATCTTTAATCTTGCTAATATCAGTTAACTTTTTTTTACTCATTTAGTTCACTTCAATAGACTTATAGTATTCCTTCATAGTAGTAGAAGAAATAATGCTATGGCTACTTTCAAATTTTCCTAAACCTACTCTTTGTTCTAACCATGGACGCTCTGTATGTGTTAAAGCTTCTAATTGATCAGCACCATACTCTCCATAAGTATCCCAAACCGCTTCTAAGACTTCAATCTGCTCTGGCGTAAATAATTTTTTCATTCTAGCCATGACTTCTTTATAATTAGTAATTTTTAATTCATGCCAGCCATAGCCTTTAAAAGTTTGATATAAAGTACGATTTACTGGACCATGTACCCATGCTTCGAACTCAGAATGATTAGCTATATCCTGATCTAAAAGAGTCAAGCTCCATGCTTCAGCATAATAACAAAGCTTCTGAATCTTTTTGTTTGACATATTTCCTTTTAACAAAAACCAATCTGCTACATCAGTAATATCAGCTTTTATTGGTTTATCCACAATTGCTATCTTTGCTGTCATGCTGTATCCCTCCATTTGAAAATTTAAATGATCTATAATTTTCAAACTCATTATAGCTTTGTACAACAAATGATTCAACCAACTTGATATCTTGTTTTTCAATTTCTGGACAAATCTCATGATTTCATGCACCTCACTTTGAGCTCTACTTATTTATACTGCACAAAGCGGTTATTTTCTAATTCTATATAAAAAAAACTGGTACACGAGGTACCAGTTATGCCTTTCTTTTTGCAGCTTCTTGTCTATTCTTTTGTGCTTTAATAACTTTCTGTCTTGAGAATTCTTCTCTGTCCTTTTCATCCAAGGCTTCTGTAATCATCTTTACAGTCGCTTCAAAACGAGGAATAGAGATGTTCTGCAATGCGTTAGCACGCTTTTGTGTCTTACGAATATTATTCGCTAGACGATATACAGAGTTTTCTACTTCTGCAAGCTTTACTGTCATTTCTTTTACATGATAGAAACAGATATAAGCATAGTCTACCTTAGAGTTCGCACGTTCAAAACCATAACCAACTCTTAATGGTGTTTTCTCATATTCAATCTTAGGCAATTCTACACCCATAACTGAACGATACTTAACACTAATACCTTCATCAATAGGTACACCTTCTACAACATCAGAAATAATACCTAAAGATTCATTTGCTTCACGTAATGCTGCATAAGCACGATCATAAGAATCTGTGATGTCATCACGGATTTCTTTTACATCATCAAGTAATGACATCATTTCTTTAATTAAGACATTTCTTTTCTTATCGAGCAGGTCATAACCAAGTCTAGCAAGTTCAAGAGACTTCTTGGTTGCCATCAAATTCCCTTTAGTAGGGACAACCTGATTAGCCATTTGTTACAGCGTCTTTCAATTCTTTGATGACTACATCTTCGTGTAAATTAAATTCTTTGACTGCTTTTTCATGATCATAGAATTTATCTACAACAGCATTATCAATACGGTCCAATGTATTCTTTGGAAGAACTGATAATAGTAACCATCCAAGGTCTAGGGTTTCTTCGATAGATCTGTTTGTATCGAATCCCTGATTAAGGAAGTGCTGCTCGAAAAGACGACCAAATTCCATATATTTCTTATCAGCTTCTGATAATTCATCTTCACCGATAACTGATGTTAATGACTTAACATCCTGTACATGGGCATAACATGCAAATAACTGGTTGGCAACATCCTGGTGGTCAGCTCTTGTAAAGCCTTCACCGATACCATCCTTCATAAGTCTTGAAAGTGATGGAAGAACACCAACTGGTGGATAAATACCAGTCGCATTTAATTCAGGATCAAGAGTAATCTGTCCTTCTGTGATGTAACCAGTTAAGTCAGGAACTGGGTGTGTAATATCGTTGTTAGGCATTGTAAGGATTGGAATCTGTGTAACAGAACCCTTAGCGCCCTTTGCAATACCAGCTCTTTCATATAATGAAGCAAGGTCAGAATAAAGATAACCTGGATAACCTTTACGACCTGGGATTTCACCTTTACTTGAAGAGAATTCACGTAATGCTTCACAATAAGAAGTAACATCGGTATAGATTACAAGAACATGCATATCATGTTCAAATGCAAGATATTCAGCAGCAGTTAATGCACAACGAGGTGTTAAGATACGTTCGATGATTGGGTCATTAGATAAGTTCATGAACATAACTACTCTCTGCATAACCCCTGCTTCTTCGAATGATCTTCTGAAGTAGTTGGCTACGTCATTAGTAACACCCATTGCAGCAAAGACAACAGCGAAGCCTTGTCCTGCTTCATCGGCAATTTTAGCCTGTTTTACAATCTGTACAGCTAACTGGTTATGAGGTAAACCAGAACCTGAGAAGATTGGTAGTTTCTGACCTCTGATTAGAGTCATTAGACAGTCAATAGAAGAAATACCTGTGTTGATATAGTTTCTTGGATATACACGAGAAACTGGGTTAAGAGGCTGACCATTGATATCAGCACTCTTTTCAGCATAGATATCTCCTAGACCATCAATTGGTCTACCTGCACCAGAGAAGACACGGCCAAGCATTTCCATTGATAATGGTAATTCCATTGGATGACCTAATAGTCTTGTCTTAGTATTCGCAAGTGATAAAGCGTTAGTTCCTTCAAATACCTGAACAACTACTCTTTCACCTTCAATTTCTACAATACGACCAGAACGTGTTGAACCATCTTTTAACTGTAGTTCAACCATTTCATCATAAGATGCATCTTTAACGTGATCTAATACGACGAGTGGTCCATTAATTTCACTTAAACCTACATATTGAAGTGCCATGTTACCCCTCCTTAGTCAATAGATGCACAAATTGCATCAATCTTCTTATAATAGTAATCAAACTTGCTTAAATCATTATTAGGTACATCATATTTCATCTTAACGACTTCATCGAAGATACCTGTTTCAATGATTGTACGAATAGGTTTACCCTGAGCAACAACCTGCTGACAACGGTTATTTAAGTAAAGGATTACTTCCATCATCTTAAGCTGTTTTTCAAGTGGTACATAAGTATCATCTTTATGGAAAGCGTTCTGCTGTAAGTAACCTACACGAACTACTCTGGCTACTTCAATAACAAGCTTCTGATCATCTGGTAAAACGTCAGAACCCATTAACTGTACGATTTCCATTAATTTAGTTTCTTCTGCAAGAATAGAAGCTAATTCCTGTCTATCTCTCATGAATTTAGGATCAACATTCTTTGAATACCATCTTTCAAGATCTGGAATATATTCTGAATAAGATAAGTTCCAGTTGATAGCGAAATAGTGTCTTGCATAAGCTAATGCTTTATCAAGTGCCCAGAATGTACGTACGAAACGTTTAGTATTCTGAGTAACTGGTTCTGAGAAGTCAGAACCCTGTGGAGATACGGCACCAATGATTGTAACTGAACCATTTGTGTTATTTAAGTTCTCCATATAACCAGCTCTTTCATAGAACTGAGATAATCTAGAAGGTAAGTAAGCTGGGAAACCTTCTTCTGCTGGCATTTCTTCAAGACGACCAGAGATTTCTCTTAAGGCTTCAGCCCAACGAGATGTTGAGTCGGCCATGATAGCAACATGGTAACCCATGTCACGATAATATTCAGCAAGTGTTACACCTGTATAAATAGATGCTTCACGGGCAGCAACTGGCATGTTAGATGTATTCGCAATTAGGACAGTTCTGTCTACTAATGGCTTACCACTCTTAGGGTCAACGAGTTCACGGAATTCTTCAAGAACCTGAGTCATTTCGTTACCACGTTCACCACAACCTACATAGACGATAATATCGGCATCACACCATTTAGCAAGCTGATGCTGAGTCATTGTCTTACCAGTACCGAATCCACCTGGGATTGCAGCTGTTCCACCTTTTGCGATAGGGAACAATGTATCGATAACACGCTGACCAGTAACTAGTGGCATACTGATAGGTAAACGTTTGTTGACTGGACGAGGTGTCTTGATTGGCCATTTCTGAGTTAATGTACATTCATGAGCTACACCTTCATCATCAGTGAAGACCATAACTACATCATTGATTGTATACTGACCATTTTCTTTTACTTCAGTAACTGTACCTGACATACCTGGCATAACCATACATCTATGTTCGATCATGTCTGTTTCAGGAATCTTGGCATATACAGTACCACCTTCAACATGGTCACCTACTTTAACAGTAAGAGTAACATCCCATAATTTCTTTGTATCTAGTGGTTCTACAGCACTACCTGTAGGAATGAAAGCACCACTTTCTTTTGCGATTTCTTCTAGTGGTCTTTCGATACCATCATAAATATTTCTTAAGATACCAGGACCAAGTGTTACAGAAATAGGCTGACCTGTTGGGAATACTGGTTCACCTGGTTTAAGACCTGTAGTTGTTTCATAAACCTGGATAGTAGTAAATTCTTTAGTAATAGAGATAACTTCACCCATTAATTTACTGTTACCTACATATACCATTTCAAGCATTGAAAAGGCATCTGTATCTTTTACTTTAACAACCGGGCCGTTGATTGAATAAATTAAATTTTCTTTCAACTTGTTTATCCCCCTTCTTTTATTTATTAATGATTAAACCAGAATGCTGGTTGAACCATTCTTTCTGATTCTTTAATGCGAATTCTAATGTTTCGTTATGAACAATAGAGCTTTCTGTGTTTTCAACAATTAAACCACCAATAGTGATATCTCCAGCTTTCACTTCAGCTTCACCATAAGCAGCTTTTAAATCATCAGCAAGACCTAAGTCTTCTTCTTTTACATAAATAACTGAATGAGGCATATAATCACCTGCAAGCTTCTTAGCCTTGTTGACCATGAATTCTTTGTATTCAGGTGTTTTTGTAAATGCGACTAATTCTTCTCTCGCATTCTTGAAGATAGTAGCCACATACTCATCACGTTTATTAATAAGCTTTTTCTGTCTCTCAACATGGGATTCAGAAATTTCTGCAGCTGATTCTGACTGCATTTCATCTAATTCCTGTTTTAGTCTTAAATCTGCATCTTTCTTAGCTTCAGCACGCATAGAAGAATAAGCTTCTTCTTCCATCTTCTTTACTTCAGCCATGATTGCATCGACTTCTCTTTGAGACTGTTTTTCAATCTCATTCTTCATTGAGAGAAATACTTCTTGATTTTCTTCCATTGTATACTCTCCTATAGCTTAACGCCTATTGCCTCAGAGACATAACCATCGATGGCTTCACCAATCTTAGAGTGTCCATGACGGTCAGGAATCTCTGTAATAAGAGGCTTTGGCTGTTTTAATTTAATTTCTGAGATAATATCAGGACAAAGTTCAATTAACTTAGTAGTCACTAAGATAATTGCGATTTCAGGATCTCTCATCTTATTTTCAAGTAAACTTAAGAAATCATGACGGGTATGAACAACTTTGCCTTCAATACCCACGAGTCTTAGACCAGTGAGGGTATCGATATTATCACTGATCAGAAAGAACTTCATAGTAATCTCCTATAGTGTGTTGATAATTAAGATTGAGATTAATAGACCATAGATGGCAACACCTTCACCTAAGGCAACGAAGATCAATGATTTACCGAAGTTTTCAGCGTTTTCAGAGAATGCACCAATTGCAGCAGGAGCAGCAGCAGCTACGGCAATACCAGCACCAAGAGCAGATAAACCAGTTGCAAGAGCAGCACCGATGAAACCAAGACCCTGAGCGATAGAACCAGTCATCTTGTCAGCACCAGCAGCTAATACTGGGCTATTTGCATATGTAAGGAATAATACAAGTGCTACAGCACCAAAGAAACCACAGACATGAGTACCAAGACGCATTTTAGCGCTCTTAGCAGTAACTTTACCTTTGAATACATTTACTAGTGGTAAAGATAATAATACAACAATTAATGCAGGGATAATGAATGTTAAGATAGTAGTCATTTTTTCTTCCTCCGTTATTCTAGACTTTCTTTCATAGATACAAATGGTTTACCATTACCTTCATAGTAACGACTGAATAATTCATAGAATTCAAGACGTAATACCTGGATACCGACAATTAATCCTTCTAGACACATTACAAATGCGTTACCAATAATAAGAACGATAATATAACCGAATCCACCAACCATTTCAGCTAATGTGTAAACAACAAGCATCATACCAGCGTGTGATAAGACGAAACCGCCGACACGTAGGAATGACATAGTGTTGGCAACAAATGTCAACAATACTTCGATCATCTCGAAGAATGATTCAGTAAAGAAGTTACCAAATCCATGTGGGAACATCTTCTTACCTTCAAGTTTGTAAGTAAGAGGTTCTTTTAAGAAGATCATTACAAGTGGGGCAATGATAAGAATTGCCATATAAATACCCATAGGGATATTTAAGCCAAGGTTTAATAACATATTCATTGCGAGTACTAATACTGCAACATAGAATACTAAACCAGCGACACCATTTTGAGAGAATAGTAATTCTCCCCAATGTTTCTTCTTCAAATTTAAATAGATATTGAATAGGATTGAGATGATGATTAAACATACACCTACACCAATTGCAACACCTAATAGCGTCATAGTATTTTCAGATGCCATTGGTGCAAAGAATGGAACGAGGATTTTTTCTGATCCAAATACTGAGCCAAAGATTACACCAAATATTGCAGATGAAATACCAATACGCATACCTACTTCACCAAGTTTCATGCCTTTTAATTTATAAGCAAGGAAACCAATGATTGAAAGCAGGATACCTTGACCAACATCGGCGAACATCATACCGAATAAGAATGTATATGTTACCGCAACGAAATTTGTTGGGTCAAAGTCTGTATAAGATGGAACACCATACATTTCAACGAACATCTTGAATGGTCTTGAGAACCAGTTGTTCTTAAGTTTTGTAGGTGGATAAAGTCTTGAATCTCCCATTGCTGGTTTGATTTCAACATGCACCTTGTCCATCTGTTCAAGTTCTTCTTTTAAAGAGTGTGCATAATGTTTATCACAGAAACCATAGATAGCAGCATTGTTTCCAAATACTACGACATATCTCTGTGCTTCACTTGTCTTATTAAGTTCCTGACATGAAGCATAAATGACTGATAAATCTTTTTCTTTATTGCTGAATAAATCTTTTAATTTACCATCACATTTCTTGATAGAGGCTTCTGCAGTAGCATTCTCTTCTTCAATAATTTCTAATGATTCACCTGGAGTTCCATGAAGGAATTCAGGAATATGAATACGTTCAAAGAATAATGAAGAGAATATGTTATCTATTTCAGGAGCGTTAGAAGGAGATGTTATATAGAAACAATAACATGTCTTTGCATCCTGATAAATTGATTTAAATAAGAATTCCTGTGAATCATAATAAGATAACTTATCAAGGTTCATTGTAGGTAACTTACCAAATCTAACCTGAATATATTCGCTTGAGAAAAGGTCATCGAAGTCTATATCGAGATCCTTCATATATTTCAAGTACTTCTTGGCCTGATTGTTTTCATCAATCATAACCTGTAATTCATTTTTAACACGTGAGATTTTGTTTGCTTCATCAAGACATTCGCAGAAGTAATCATCTGCTTCTACAATATTGATGATCTGAGGCTTTTCTGATGTATTGATATGAATACCATACTTTTCAGCTGCTTCATCCATACGTCCTAATAAATCAGCATAAGGATTATCCTTATTCATGACCTTAAGACCTCTTACTGAATCCACAAACTTTGATGCTGGCTCTGGATGAAATTTTTCTGAATCAACAAGCTTAGATAATACTTCATCACTCATTGTTTCAGGGAATTCTATCTCAACGAGCTGCAGTTTTGAGATAGCCATAGTATCCTCCCTTCTATTGTTTCTTATCGAGCGCTTTCTTAATGAAGTTCAATACAATGCCTAATACAAGTACAACAACTAATGGTAAATAAGAGACATGCCAAGTTGTATCTACAGCAATTGCAACATAAGCAGCTACTGCAAGTCCCATGACGATGCCAACGACACCCTTGATAGAGAATACCTTATTAATCATTGATTGTTCGTTATAGATAGCTTTTACTTTACCAATGCAGAACTGTCCTACAATAAGTAAGAGAATCGCATTAATGAAGCGCTGATAACTAAATGCATCTGCAACAGGGATTACTGATGGATAAAGATGAATACTATAGAAAGCATCACCATAAATTAAACCTCCCACAAAAGATGCAATACCAAGAACAGTAATCATCTTTCCTGAAGTTTTCTTTCTCATAAGTAATCCAAGTAATACAAGCACAACACCTAAACCAATATCACCTAGCATTAATGCAAATACTAAGATAAATAGTACTGCAGTGGCTAAAGTAGTATCCACATGATCACTCTGTTTAACTTTAGAGATCGCTTCAAATGGTTTAGCCCATGGATAGTTATTAGTAAGTGTTGGTGCAATAATCTGCTGATCACCATAAATATCTGCAGGCAAGTCCTGATATTCTACGTTGTACTTTTCAAAAGCCTTCTTAATATCTTTAGCGACTCTAACAGGTACAAATCCATAGATAGCATATTTAGATTGATAATCAACAACAAATACTTTGAATTCTTCAATTCTAGCAGCAAAAGTAAGATCAGCAAACATCTTTAATAATTCTTCTTTATGTGCATCTCTAATACCTTCTAAACGGCTGTCTGCTTTACGAATAGAAGCATTCATACTTTCAATTTCTTCTAGTAATTCCTTCTTTGCGTCTTCCATTCTACCATGAACGAAATCAGGAATTTCAATTTCTTCAAAGCCAACTGACTGGAAGATGTTATCTACCTTTAAGATAGCAGCCTTAGTTGTCATATAGAGACAATAAACACTTTTAGCATCTTCACCAAGATCTAAGAACATAATTGACTGTCCTCTATAGTAGTCAAGTTTGTCTTTGTTTCTTCTAGGAATACGGCCAAATCTTGCTTCCATATATTCGCATTCTTTAACCTCATCCATATTTAATTCTGTATTAGAAAGACCTTCTAGTATTTCATAAGCAGCCTGGTTCTGTCCACGTTCAGTCACAAATTCTTCTTTAATATCAAGATATTTCTTTGCTTCTTTTGTCACATCATCGAGTGCCTTACGATAATCTTCTTTTGCGAAATGAATAGATCCTTCTTTTACACTTGATGTATCAAGCTTTACATGTTCAGCAAGCTCTTTTAATTCATCAAGCATGTTCTTATAATCCTCATCAGTTGTCATTGTAAATACATCTTTAACGTTATTTACAATCTTTGTAGCTGGCTGAGGATAAAAATACTTTGTTTCTTTTAACTGACATAAAACCTCTTTTAAGTATTTCTTATCAAAGGTCATGTCCAGCAATTCCATTTCTTCTATTGCCATGTTATTCCCCCTAGTAGATAAGCAGCTGGGCTATTTTTTCAGCCTCTTCACCATATCTTAAGCCTTCAATGATATGCTTTAGATTTTCAACTTCGTTTTCGAATACAATCAGATATGTCATGTAAACCATGGCAGCATCTGTAGTAAATCTCATATATCTCTTTGCAAGATTATATTTGATCTTATCTGTGTAGTATTCGATATAAACAAATTCCTGATCATCCACATATAACTTGTAAGGTGATGAAGCAAGCTTCTTTAAGAACTCCTCTGCATCTTTTGTTTCAATCAATTCATTCATTACTGATTGTGGAATACGTGAGTAATCCAAGATCAACTGTTTCTTGATTTGTTCAGGCTTAGAATTAAAGAATCGTTTAAATCTATAGATCTTCGTAATATTTTCTAACTCAATCTGAGTATAGATCATAGTAAGTAGATCCTTCTGTTTTTTACCTTTAAATGTAGATTTCACTGTTTCAACGAATAACTTATAGTAAGCACGCTTGAAATCAAGTTCCATCATGTTTGTATCGATCTTCTCATCATCTACAGGCATATATTTCTGTAATATATGGTAATAACGTGTTTTTTCCATATATCTTAATAATGATGGGTAATCTTCAATACTTAATAAGCCATAAAGATCAAACGTTGAATAACGAGGTAGGTATGAAGGTATATCTAATTCAGAATTCAATGTCTCATCACTATTGAATAAACGTACTTTACTCAATAGCACAGCTATTTCACGTCTAATAATACCTAGCTGATAAAACTTCTGGTCACCCTTAGGTGCATAATGAATCAATCTAATAGCACGTAAGAATTCTTCTTCATCAAGAAGTGATTCTAACTGTCCTCTATGAATACTTGTTTCTTTCAAGCCTTCAAGAATAGGACCATAAGCTGTTTCACTCTTTAAGTAACTGACAACATCGTTGACAGTTCTTTTCTTTAGAAGTTCATCATAGCTTTCAGGAGTGAGATGTTTACCATACATAGATCTTGCTTTAGCAAGAACTGCATTAGATGAAAAACTCATAATCTCACCTCTAAACTTCTTTACATCTGTCTACGATAGATGCAACCCACTCCTCCTTGTGGGCTTCATAAAGGCTGGTGATCTTCTCAACAGAAGAATTATAATCCTCTTCATTCTTCTTCTTTGTTGCGTCAATTCTTTCCTGTAACTCTTTCTTCTTTGCATCAAGTGTAACCTGATACTCTTTAACGAAAGAATCGTAGATTTCCTTCTTCTTACTGTTCATATCTGCAGTTGTATCCTGTCTCTTCTTTTTGGCATCTTTTACAGCCTGAGCACATCTGTGGTCTACAGCTATGATATCAAGAATCATTTTATCCAATCCACATACCTCCTTCTCTTTGATTCTATAGGATAATACTCCTAAAAATTTTAAAATTCAACCAAAAACAATTCATCGTGATAAAAAAGCGTCATCTATATCAAACAGACATATTCAGACATATCAAATGTATATGTATCTTGGTTGATGAATCCATTATACTCTTAATTTTGTAAAGCGTTAACATATTTTTTGTGAAATAACGAACATAATGGATATCTTTTTTAGGAAATAGGCAATATGACCATAAGTCATTTATTTTTCCTATTTTCTGCATTAGTTATACACCTATCGCATGAATGCAACAATATACAAATATCCATCTTTGTTTAATGTAAGCGTTTCATGTTACTTTACTATGGCTTTTTTCATCTATTTTCCTTATTCTTATATATATAGGAGAGAGAAAGATGAAAATATTAGCAAGTGATTTTGATAATACATTATTTTTTAGTGATGGTGTACACAAGGAAGATGTAGAAGCGATTCGTACATTCCAAAAACAAGGAAATCTATTTGGATTATGTACAGGAAGACAGTTAGAAGGAATCAAATACCCTTTTGGTGGGAATAGAGAGCATCCATTAACTGAGATAGACTTTGATTTCTATATAACTTTAAGTGGTGGTGTGATCTTTAATAAGAAAGAAGAAGTTATTTTTGAAAAAGATATCCCTATGAATATAGTAAGAGAAATAGCAGAAGTCATTCCTGTTTATATGTCTATTGTATATAAGGATGATATTTATATGTATCGTCCAAAAGGTGAGATATGGGGAACTACTATTGATTCTTTAGATGAATTATCTTTTAAAGATACTGATGCATTCTCATTTCATTTTCCTGAAGGGGATCTTGAAGATGCGAAAAGGGCTATGGATTATATAAATAAACATTATAGTGATACATGTGCGGCATTCCAGAATAAGAATCATGTAGATGTATGTGGTGTAGGATGTTCTAAGGGAACAGGAGTTAATCATGTTGTCGATTATTTTAATATTAATGAGAGTGATGTATATGGTATAGGAGATTCATGGAATGATCTTCCTTTATTAGATAGTGTTAAACATGGTTATACATTTACTTATGCCCCAAATGAAGTTAAAGATAAAGCTGAAAAGGTTGTAGAAAGCTTAAGTGAAGCTATTCAGGATATTTTAAAAGAGGATTAATCCCTCTTTTTTTGTTTAATTTCTAAATATTCTAATATTTATCGCATATTATACAAATTTTAACTCATGGATAATTGACAGCATTATATGAATATGGTAAATTTTATACAATTCTAATACTATTGGGGAGGAATTTTAAATGATTATTGGTGTTATTGGTCTAGGAACTGTTGGTTTCGGAACTGTAGATATTCTTACAAAAGAAAAAGAAAGACTAGAAAAAACAATTGGGGAAGAAGTAGTCGTTAAGTACGGTTGTGCACTTGAGGATGTAAACCTTCCTGATGGTATTATTTATACACAGGATTATCATGAAGTCATCAATGATGAAGATGTGGATGTTGTAGTAGAACTTATTGGTGGTACTACTATCGCAAAGAAAATCATCTTAGACGCATTAAATAAGAAGAAGCATGTAGTAACTGCAAATAAAGCTCTTATTGCCCATGATGCGAAAGAACTCTTTACTGTTGCCAGAGAAAATGGTGTCAACCTTTATTATGAAGCAAGTGTTGGTGGAGGTATTCCAGTTGTTGTGCCTGCTAAAGAAGATTTAGTAGCAAACAATATTAATAAGATTGAAGGTATCTTAAATGGTACAACTAACTTCATTCTCACATTAATGGAAAGAGATAATCTTGATTTTGAGGAAGCATTAAAGATTGCTCAAAATCTTGGTTATGTAGAAGCCAATGCTGCACTAGATTTAGATGGTTATGATGCAGCACATAAAATCTATATTCTTACTATGAATGCTTTTGGTACATTCTTTGATTTTGATAAGATCAAATGTACTGGTATTCGTAATGTCACTAAGAAAGATATGGATTATGCAAAGAAGCTTGGTTATAGAATTAAGTTGATTGCGATGAGTAAAAAACTAGAAAATGGTTTAGGTATTGATGTATCTCCTACTCTTGTTCCAATGAGTGAAATTGTAGGTAATGTCATGGATGCTTATAATGTAGTAGAAATTACATGTGATTATCTAGAAAACGTATTATTCTATGGTAAGGGTGCAGGACGTTATGTCACTGCAAGTGCTGTAGTGGCTGATATTATTAAGACAGCTAAGAAAGATGTATGGACACATGATTATGATTATACTGAAAACGTCTATCCTATTACATCTTCTAAGTATTATGTAAGAAGTGAACAGCCACTCAATTTAAATTATGATGAATACTATTCATTTGGTGAAGATCATATTTATATTACTGATAAAGTAGAACTTAAAGATTTAGAAGACGCTTTAAAGGATACTTCAGCAACATATTTCAAAGTAAGAAGCTAAAAGGTGGGATTTAACCCACCTTTTTTAGTATGTTGATATTCTCTTTTGCATATAGATAGAATGATAGAAGAATAAGAAGTGTAGAGATAATTGTAAGAACAATAGAAAAAGTATAGGAAATATTATAGAAGACAATATGCACAATAATCATAAAATCTAACATGCATGTAGCAACTTTACCATGCCACACTGCCCCATTTACTTCTCCCGTTTTTTTAATAACAACCATACCAATACAACTCATAAACAGTTCTTTAATAAGAATGCATATGAAAGGAATAACAAGCCATCTAAAGCGTGTCATAAGACATAGAAGTACTACTGCTTGGGTTGCTTTATCCGCTACAGGATCAAGTATTTTACCTAGATCACTCATCATATTAAATGTGCGAGCTATATATCCATCTAACAAATCAGTCAGACCTGATATAACCAATAATGTTCCTGTTAAGACATAATCTTTTTGATTCAAATACGTATATACAATTACCGGCAACAGCAACAATCTGAACATAGATAATATATTAGGTATTGTGAATATATTCTTATTTCTCATTCTATCACTTCCTTATTATTAATACTAAAGTGTATAGCGTGAATTATCAATATAAAAGAGGCAGTTGCCTGCCTCTTTGTATGTTATTTAAGTGTTACATATTTGAATACGTATGGAGTACTTACTGTATTATGAACTAATCCCTTAACGTTCTTAGCCTGTAATGCAGCTGTACCAGTTTGAACAACTGGTATATTTGGCATATCGTCCATCATTACTTTTTCAGCTTCAAGCAATTCATTCCAACGCTTATTGACGTCAGTTTCATTCTGAGCCTGTTTTAATAATGAGTTATACTGCGCATTTTCCCATTTACCATAGTTGTTTGAGTTTGTGCTAGTTAATACGTTTAAGAAAGTAGTTGGATCAGCATAGTCTGGAGCCCAACGAGTGCAGGCAATCTGGAAGTTACCACTTGCTTCTCTGTTATAGATTCTATCTTTCTTAACAGTTGCAATCATGTTTACCTT
>OJNV01000611.1_pt1 | contig 20648 bp, 15 predicted proteins | sample 1597961 | NCBI WGS metagenome assembly OJNV01 (sample SAMN01915220, study PRJEB22387) | human gut metagenome | isolation source: stool | host: Homo sapiens | place: USA
ATTATCAAATCGCGCCCATTGCGGCGCGAAGCACCGCAATGGGTAGGTGGCGGCTGACGCCGCCGGGATATGGGGGCACCTGTCTCCCTGCGGGTCGGTCGGTTCGCGGATCTGACAGGCCACCGGCCTGTCATTCAACACCGCGGACCCATCAAGGGGAAGGCTTGGCGCCTGCGGGCGGGTGTTCAAAGAAAGTTCACGGTTTTTCTGCAAAACTTAAAGGTAGAATTAAGGAAAGCGAGTATGCTATAAAACAGAAAGAGCGATGAGCCCCTTCGAAGCAGGCACCCTTCTTCATGTCTGCTTTCTCCATCATACCACGCTTTCCCCTCGGCGGCAAGATGGGAGAGCGCTCCTTATACGAAACTGCGACACAGGAGGTCAACACAATGTATAACGACGAATTCAACAACAACGATATGTACCGCTTCACCAACCGGGAGGTGCCCCGCGACGATTACGCGCCCGCGCCCCGGCAGGAGAACACGTATACCGCGCCGGTGAGGAAGCAGGGCTTCTTCCACAGGACGTGGGTGAAGGTCACGGCGCTGGTGCTGGCCTGCGCCGTGGTGGGCGGCGCAGCGGGCTACGGCGGCGCGGCGCTGGCAAAGGGCGGCTCCGGCAGCGGCACCGCCATCAGCGAGAGCGACCGCACCGTCACCGCCGTGGAGGTCAAGAAGGTGGACGGCCAGACGAAGATGCAGCCCGCCGAGGTGTATGCCTCCACGGTGAACTCCACCGTGTCCATCAACTGCTCGTCACAGAGCACCAACATCTTCGGCCAGACCACCCAGTCCGCCTCCAGCGGCAGCGGCTTTATCATCAGCGAGGACGGCTATATCGTCACCAACTACCATGTGATCAACGGCGCTTCCTCCGTGAAGGTGACGCTGTATAACGGCAACACCTACGACGCCACCGTCATCGGCGGCGACAGCGACTACGACGTGGCGGTGCTGAAGATCAACGCCGCCGGGCTGACCCCCGTGACATTGGGCAACAGCGCCGACGTGAACGTGGGCGACTCCGTGCTGGCCATCGGCAATCCCCTGGGCGAGCTGACGTTCTCCATGAGCGGCGGCTATGTGTCCAGCTGCAACCGCGCCATCAACGTGGACGGCACCCCCTTCAACATGATCCAGGTGGACTGCTCCATCAACCCCGGCAACTCCGGCGGCCCCCTGATGAACCTGTACGGCGAGGTGGTGGGCATCGTGTCCGCCAAGTACTCCACCTACTCCTCCACCACGGTGGAGGGTCTGGGCTTCGCCATTCCCATTGACGATGTGAAGTCCATCATCACCGACATCATGGAGAACGGCGCCGTCACCGGCAAGGCATACATGGCCGTGACCGTGGGCACCATGAACTCCCAGATGGCCGCTCAGTACAGCATCGACATCGATCAGGGCGTGTTCGTCTACTCCGTTGTCAAGGGCGGCGCGGGCGACAAGGCCGGCCTGCGCCTGGGCGACGTGATCACCAAGATGGGTGACACCACGCTGACCAGCCGTCAGGATCTGTCCGCGGCGCTGAAGAGCTACCGCGCCGGCGACACCGCCACCCTGACCGTGTTCCGCGACGGCAGCTACATCACCACCGACATCACCTTCGACCAACAGCCCCAGATCACCGGCACCGACACGGAGGAGGACACCTCCTCTCAGGGCGGTAATAACGGCGGTTACAGCGGCCAGATCCCCGAGAACTGGCAGGAGTTTTATAACTACTTCTTCGGCAACCGGGGCTGATACCGGCCCGGGCACAGCGGCATAACTGACCACTATGCCGCCAGGATACCACGATCTTCTTCACATTCTTCATGTTTCCCAGCACACATTCGCTTCCCCCGCACCGTCCCTGCCGGAGCTACCCCGCCGGCGGGGACGGTTTTTTGCGCGGTTGCAAGGCGTTGACAGATATGGTATAATTCTTTATTGGTATACTATGTGGAAAAATGAGGAAACGACTATGGAAGTAACACAGGGCGCACCGTTTGAGAGCTTTGGCCTGTCAGAGGCCACCATGCGCGCCATACGAAATAAGCACTACACCGTCAGCACCCCCGTGCAGGCCGGGTGCATCCCCCCCATGCTGGCGGGGAAGGACGTGATCGCCAAGGCTCCCACCGGCACGGGCAAGACCATGGCCTTCGGCATCCCCATCATCGAGCGCATCGACCGGGAGAGCGAGGAGGTGCAGGCGGTCATTCTGGCACCCACGCGGGAGCTGGCCATGCAGATCACCGACGAGATGCGGGACATCGCCGTGTGCCACGAGGGCGTGCGGCTGGTATGTCTGTACGGCGGGCAGCCCATTGGCAAGCAGATCGACGCGCTGAAGCGGCGGCCGCAGATCGTGGTGGCCACGCCGGGGCGGCTGAGCGACCACATGAAGCGGCGGACCGTGAATTTGAAGAGCGTGCAGACGGTGGTGCTGGACGAGGCGGACCGGATGCTGGACATGGGCTTTATCCACGACGTGACGCGTATTCTGGACAAGATCCCCAGCCGGAAAAACCTGGGGATGTTCTCCGCCACCATCTCGCGGGAGGTGATGGACATCTCGTGGGTATACCAGCGGGACCCGGAGGAGATCACGGTGCAGGCCACCAAGGAGAACAAGCCGGACATTTTGCAGTACCGGCTGGAGGTGCCCTCCGACGGGAAGGTGGACGCCATTGCGAAGATACTGGCGCATGAGAACTATGACCGGGTGATCTGCTTCTGCAACACCAAGGGCAGCACGGAGCGGCTGACAAAATTTTTGCAGATGCGGGGCGTGGACGCCCAGTGCATCCACGGGGACATCCCCCAGCGCAAGCGGGAGGAGGTCATGCAGCGGTTCCGGGACGGAAAGCTGCGGGTGTTCGTGGCTACGGACGTGGCCAGCCGGGGCATCGACGTGGACGATGTGGACGCGGTGTTCAACTATGAGGTGCCGGAGGAGAACGAGTATTACATCCACCGCATCGGCCGGACGGGACGGGCCAAGAAGCACGGTGTGGCGTACACGCTGCTCAGCGACTTCCCCAGCCGGCTGCGGCTGGACAACATCGCGCGGAACACGCGGAGCACCATCGTGCCCGCCGTGCTGGGCGAGGACGGCAGCGTGACCGTCGGCGAGAAATAAGAAAAGAGCGCACTTCAGCAGGTGGGCGCCGTTGGGCCGCGCGGGTTGCTATTTCGCGCGGTGTGTGGTACAATATACATATATAACCGCAAAATCCCGAAAAGGAGCGAAGATAATGAACGAAGAGTTGAAGAATATCCTCTCCCGCGTGGACCACACGCTGCTGGCACAAGGTGCCACCTGGAATGAGATCAAGGCCATCTGCGACGACGGCATCAAGTACGGCTGCGCCAGCGTGTGCATTCCCGCCAGCTATGTGAAGCAGGCGGCGGCGTATGTGGACGGAAAGATCGCCGTCTGCACCGTCATCGGTTTTCCCAACGGCTACGACACCACCGCCGCCAAGTGCTTCGAGGCTGCCGACGCGGTGAAAAACGGTGCGTCCGAGGTGGACATGGTCATCAACATCGGTTGGGTGAAGGATGGCCTGTATGACAAGGTGCTGGAAGAGATCAAGGCCATCAAGGGTCACTGTGACGGCAGACTGCTGAAGGTCATCATCGAGACTTGCCTGCTGACGGACGCGGAGAAGATCGAGCTGTGCCGCGTGGTGTCCGAGTCCGGCGCGGACTACATCAAGACATCCACCGGCTTTGGCGGAGGCGGCGCCACCCGTGAGGACGTGGCGCTGTTCAAGGCCCACGTGGCGCCCCATGTGAAGATCAAGGCCGCCGGCGGCATCGCGGATCTGAACGACGCCAAAGATTTCATCGCCCTGGGCGCGGACCGTCTGGGCACCAGCCGTATCGTCAAGGCCGTGAAGGCCATGGAACAGTAAATATAAGGAGGAACCACTATGCCGACTCCCCACAATAACGCCAACAAGGGCGATTTCGCCAAGACCGTTCTCATGCCCGGCGATCCGCTGCGGGCCAAGTTCATTGCCGAGACATTTCTCACCGAGCCGAAGCTGGTGAACAACGTCCGCGGTGTGCAGGGCTATACCGGCACCTACAAGGGCGTGCCGGTGTCCGTGATGGCCAGCGGCATGGGTATTCCGTCCATCGGCATCTATTCCTATGAACTGTACACCCAATACGACGTGGAAAACATTATCCGCGTGGGCAGCGCCGGTGCCATGCGTGCCGACCTGGAGTTGGGCAGCGTGGTGGCCGGTCAGGGCGCCTGCACCAATTCCGACTTTGCCAGCCAGTACGAGCTGGGCGGCAGCTACGCGCCCATCTGCGATTTTGAACTGCTGATGGCCGCGGTGGAGAGCGCCGGGGAGCTGGGCGTGAAAATGCCCGTGGGCAACCTGTACTCCTCCGACACGTTCTATGACGCCGCCGGGCGCAATATGCGCTTCGCCAAGATGGGCGTCATGGCCGTGGAGATGGAGGCCGCCGGTCTGTACTGCACCGCCGCCTATACCGGCAAGCGGGCGCTGGCCATCTGCTCCATCTCCGACAACCTGGTCAACGGCACCGAGCTGTCCGCCGATGAGCGCCAGACCACCTTCACCAACATGATGAAGATCGCCCTGGAGGTGGCTGTGAAGATGGCCGCCAAGAAGTAAACAACGGTCACGACAGCGCGGGAGGATATCTCGCGCTGTCGCTATACGCGATACATTTGTGCATTTCGCGCAAACAAAATGTGAATTTTTGATGACATTTGTTTACATTTCTACCGCAAAATGCGGTTTTCACTTGCCAAAGGCGAAAAAGTCTGCTATAATGCGCAAGGCACAGAGGGAGGAAGACCCCGTGCCGAAATGATGGTTTTCCCGCCGCAAGGCGCGAAAATAAAAAAATTGAGGAAGGTAGAATAACCATGAAGAAGTTTCTTGCTATGATCCTGGCTCTGGTTATGGCGCTGTCCCTGGTCGCTTGCGGCGACAAGAAGGACGACCCCAAGACCGACGACAACCAGGGCGACAACCCCGAAGTCACCGAGATCACCAACGCCGACGAGATCGCCGACGAGATGACCTCCGAGGATGGCAAGTACGAGATCGCTTTCGTCACCGACGTGGGCCAGCTGAAGGATAAGTCCTTCAACCAGGGCACCTTCGACGGCGTGAAGCTGTACGCTGCCAACAACGGCCTGAGCTACAAGTACTATCAGCCCGCCAACGGCGACCAGGCTACCGATGACGACCGTTACGATGCCATGAAGGCTGCTGCCGAGGGCGGCGCCAAGGTCATCGTGGCTGCCGGCTTTATGCAGGCCACTGCCCTGACCAAGGCCGCTGCTGAGTTCACCGATGTCAAGTTCGTGTTCGTGGACCGCGACAGCGCTGTGACCACCGAGGACGGCACCGCCCTGAAGAACGTTCTGGGCATCTGCTTCCAGGAAGAGCAGTGCGGCTATCTGGCCGGTTACGCTGTTGTTAAGGAAGGCTACACCAAGCTGGGCTTCACCGGTGGTGGCGGCGGCGACAACCCCGCTTGCTGCCGTTACGGCTACGGCTTCGTGCAGGGCGCTTCCGCTGCTGCTGCCGAGATGGGCGTGAAGGTCGAGATGAACTACTCCTGGCTGTATGGCGCTTCCTTCTCCGCTTCCACCGAGCTGCAGACCATGGCTTCCGGCTGGTATGAGAACGGCACCGAGGTCATCTTCGCCTGCGGCGGTAATATGTTCCAGTCTGTCGCCGCTGCCGCTGCCGCTAACGACGGCGCCGTGGTGGGCGTGGACGTTGACCAATCCAGACAGTCCGATACCGTTATCACCTCCGCTATGAAGGGCCTGTCCGCCTCCGTGCAGTGGGCTTGCGGCAAGGTCTATGACGGTTCCTTCGACGAGATCGGCGGCACCTTCGTGACCCTGGGCGCCAAGGACAACGCTGTGGGCCTGCCCACCGCTACCTGGTCCCTGACCAAGTGGACTGTGGACGACTACAACGCCATGCTGGCCAAGATGGCCGATGGTTCTCTGGTCGTCGACAACGACTACTCCAAGCTGGACAGCACCGACAGCCTGACCCTGAACCTGGTCAAGTAATCGGAACGTACTTAACAAAAAAAGAGACGCCTACGGGCGTCTCTTTTTTTTGCGTCAAGCGCCGTGATGCGAGGCGTAAAACGCCGCTGTTTTTCTTGCAATCTGTGCATATATGCTATATAATAAATTTATGCCTTTATCGCCATTAGGCAAAATAATAGAGGAAAGTAGGTGGCGGCATGGATAAGACTCCCACGTATGTGATCGAGATGCTTCACATTACCAAGGAGTTCCCCGGCATCAAGGCCAACGACGATATCACCCTCCAACTGAAAAAGGGAGAGATCCACGCGCTGCTGGGCGAAAACGGCGCCGGCAAATCCACGCTGATGAGCGTGCTGTTCGGCCTGTACCAGCCCGAGGCGGGCGAGATACGCAAGAACGGCCAGACGGTGAAGATCAACGATCCCAACGATGCCACGGCACTGGGTATCGGCATGGTCCACCAGCACTTCAAGCTGGTGGAGGTATTCTCCGTGCTGGACAACATCATTCTGGGCGCCGAAACGACGAAGTGCGGCTTCCTGCAGAAAAAGGAAGCGCGGAGGAAGGTCGAGGAGCTCTCCAAGCGGTACGGCCTGCACGTGGACTTGGACGCCAAGGTGGAGGATATCACTGTGGGTATGCAGCAGCGTACCGAGATCCTGAAGATGCTCTACCGCGACAACGAGATCCTCATCTTCGACGAGCCCACCGCCGTGCTGACGCCCCAGGAGATCGACGAGCTGATGGCCATTATGAAGAACCTGACGGCGGAGGGGAAATCCATCCTCTTCATCTCCCACAAGCTCAACGAGATCATGGCGGTGGCGGACCGGGTGACGGTTCTGCGTAAGGGCCGCTATGTGGGTACCGTGAACACCTGCGACACCAACAAGCAGGAGCTGTCCAACATGATGGTGGGCCGCCCGGTGCAGCTGGAGGTCGTAAAGGAGCCGGCCAAGCCCACGGATGTGGTGCTGAAGGTCCGGGATCTGTGTGTGCCCTCTCATACCCACAAGCGCAACGCCGTGGACCACGTCAGCTTTGATGCACGCGCCGGCGAGATACTCTGTATCGCCGGTATCGACGGCAACGGACAGACGGAGTTCATTCACGCGCTCACCGGCCTGGATAAGAGCAATGGCGGCACGGTGACGCTGTGCGGCAAGGATATCTCCCACGCCAGCATCCGCCGCCGTGGAGAGTGTATGAGCCACATCCCCGAGGATCGGCACAAGCACGGCCTGGTGCTGGATTTTACGCTGGAGCAGAACCTGGTGCTGCAGCGGTATAAGGAGCCGGAATTCGAAAAGGGCGGCTTTATCAAAAAGGACGCGGTGCGTGCCTACGCCGAGAGGCTGATCGAGGAATACGATATCCGCAGCGGACAAGGCCCCGTGACCACCGCCCGCAGTATGTCCGGCGGCAACCAGCAGAAGGCGATCATCGCCCGCGAGGTGGACCGCAACAAGCCGCTGATCGTGGCGGTCCAGCCTACCCGCGGCCTGGACGTGGGCGCGATCGAAAACGTACACAAGGAACTGGTGAAGCAGCGTGATGCCGGCAAGGCAGTGCTGCTGGTATCCCTGGAGCTGGACGAGGTCATGAGCCTTTCCGACCGCATCCTGGTCATGTACGAGGGTGAGATCGTGGGTGAGTTCGACCCGAAGCAGATCACCGTGCAGGAGTTGGGCCTCTATATGGCCGGCGCCAAGCGGGCGGACAAGAAAGAGGGTGAGACGGCGTGAAGCAAAAACTGACAGATCTGTATGCCAAGAATGGCACCAAGAAGGTCCTGGCCTCTCTGCTGTCCATCCTGGCCGGCCTGCTGCTGGGCAGCATCGTGGTCATTATTGTGGGCCTGGCGGAGCAGAAGATCACCACTGCCGGTATGTGGGAGGGCGTCCGGCTGATTTTTGCCGGCATCCTCAGCACAGGCCGCGACGCTGCGGGCGCGCTGACCTGGGGCTTTAACGCCCAGAATGTGGGCAATATGCTCTTCCGCGCCATGCCGCTGATCATGACCGGCCTTTCCGTGGCGGTGGCCTTCAAGACGGGCCTGTTCAATATCGGCGCACCCGGCCAGTATCTGATGGGTACGCTTGTCTCGCTGTCCGTCGCGCTGGGCATCCCCTCCGAGTCCGTGCCCGTGGGCATCATCTGGCTGCTGGCCTTTCTGGGCGGTATGCTGGCTGGCGCCCTGTGGGGTGCGATCCCCGGATTGCTGAAGGCGCTGCTGAATATCAACGAGGTGCTGGCCTGCATCATGACCAACTGGATCGCAGCCAATCTTGTCACCTGGATGTTTGATATCAGCAGCTTCAAGAACGTAACAGAAGGCACGAAGTCCGGTTACATCTACAAGACCACCTTCAACGGTGTGGCCACACCCAAGCTGGGACTGGATCAGCTGTTTCCCGGCTCCCAGGTCAATGCCGGTATTCTGGTGGCCATCATTCTGGCCATCGTGGTGTACATCATCATGGAGAAGACGGTGTTCGGCTATGAGCTGAAGGCCTGCGGCGCCAACCGCCATGCGGCCCGCTACGCCGGTATCCCCGATAAGCGCAATATCGTGCTGTCCATGGCCATTGCCGGCGCGCTGGCTGGCGCCGGCGCCGCGCTGTACTGGCTCAGCGGCAACACCGAGTTCTACTGGAACACCTATCAGGCCCTGCCCGGCGTGGGCTTTAACGGAATCCCCGTGGCCCTGCTGGCGGTGAACAACCCCATCGCGGTCATTTTCACCGGCATCTTCATGGCCATGCTGGATATCGTCGGTCTGCAGCTGACCAACCTGACTGCCTACAACGAGTACATCACCGACGTGATCATCTCCGTCATCGTGTACCTGTCCGCTTTCTCTCTGCTCATCCAGATGATGCTGACCGGACGGAAAAAGAAGCTCGTCGTGGAGGCCAACAAGACCACCACGGCGGATATACCGGCAGAGGCGGAGACACAGCCACTGGATGTGCCGCCGGAGGACAGACCGGACATACCGATGGAGGAAGCACCGCAGGTACCTGAGCAGCCGGAGAAAGGAGGGGAGCAGGCATGACATTTCTGATCCAACAGACCATGATCTACGCCGTTCCCCTGATGATCGTGGCGCTGGCCGGCGTGTTCGCTGAGCGCAGCGGTATCATCAACCTGGCATTGGAAGGTATTATGATCCTGGGTGCGTTTATCGGCGTGCTGTTCGTGAACATCATGCAGACCAACCACGTCTACGACGCGGCCAAGGCTGCCGGCGACTGGATGGCTTTGCAGGGCTTTGAGCTGCTGGCTATGCTGGTGGCGGCCATATTCGGCGCCATTTTCTCCCTGCTGCTGAGCTTTGCCTCCGTAAATCTGCGGGCGGACCAGACCATCGGTGGTACGGCGCTGAACCTGATGGCTCCGGCCCTGGTGCTGTTCCTCATCCGTATCATCGCCAACCAGAACACCCTGCAAATGGCCACCGGCGATGCGGCCAGTTGGTTCATGATCAAGAAGACCACTCTGGGCTACGCGAAGACGGACGACCTGGGCTTCCTGGGCAATACCTTCCTGCACAAGGTGTATCTGGCGACCTATATCTGCATCATCATTTTCGTGGTGCTGTCGATCCTGCTGTACAAGACCCGGTTTGGCCTGCGGCTGCGCTCCTGCGGTGAAAATCCCCAGGCGGCGGACTCCGTGGGTATCAACGTGTACAAGATGCGCTATGCCGGTACAACCATCTCCGGCGCACTGGCCGGCATGGGCGGCTTTGTCTACGCCCTGACCACGGCCAACTGCACGGCCAACGGCGATGTGGCGGGCTTCGGCTTCCTGGCGCTGGCCGTTATGATCTTCGGTAACTGGAAGCCGCTGAACATCGCCGGAGCGTCGCTGCTGTTCGGCCTGTTCAAGTGTATCGCCGCGGCGTACTCCAGCCTGGATATCAACGGCGACGGCGTGTATTGGCTGGCGGAGATCGGCATCAGCTCCCACGTGTACCGTATGCTGCCGTACCTGATCACGCTGGTGGTGCTGGCCTTCACATCCAAGAAATCCCGCGCACCCAAGGCGGAGGGTATCCCCTACGACAAGGGCCAGCGGTAAGAAAAGCATAAAAAAGAAGCACCCGCGCGGGTGCTTCTTTTTGCGCTGTTTTACATGGATTTTACAAAAGATGGCCTGCGAACTTGACATTTATACCGTACAATGTAGATGGACAATAAGGTGACATCTGAGAAAATGTAAAGTTGAGGGAAAGAAAATGGATATTTTTCATGCGCTGACCATGCTGGGCGGGCTGTGCCTGTTTCTCTTCGGCATGAATTTCATGGGCCAGGCGCTGGAGCGCCGGGCCGGCGGCAAGCTGCGGACGCTGCTGGATAAAATGACCGGCAGCGTGGGTGCCGGTTTCCTGACCGGACTGGGCATCACCGCCATCATTCAGAGCTCATCGGCCACCACCGTCATGGTGGTGGGCTTCGTGAACTCCGGGCTGATGACCCTGCGGCAGGCTATCAATGTTATCATGGGCGCCAACGTGGGCACCACGGTGACGGCCTGGCTGCTGAGCCTGGCGGGGATCGACGGCGGCAGCGTGTGGCTGCAGCTGCTGAAGCCCACCGCCTTTACGCCGGTGCTGGCGCTGATCGGCATCATTTTCTATATGTTCTGCAAGGACAGCCGGAAAAAGGAGACTGGCTCCATTCTGCTTGGCTTTGCCACGCTGATGTTCGGCATGGACACCATGAGCGCCGCTGTGGCGGGGCTGAAGGACGTGCCGGGGTTTGCAGAGCTGTTTTTGGCCTTTACAAACCCGCTGCTGGGCGTGCTGGTGGGCGCGGTGCTGACGGCGATCATCCAGTCGTCCTCCGCCTCGGTGGGTATTTTGCAGGCGCTGGCCTCTACCGGCCAGGTCAGCTACGCCGCCGCGGTGCCCATTATCATGGGCCAGAACATCGGTACCTGCGTCACGGCACTGATCTCCTGCGTCGGCACCAACAAAAACGCCAAGCGGGCGGCCGTAGTGCATCTGATGTTCAATGTGATCGGCGTGGCGGTGCTGCTGACGGTGTTCTGCATCGTCAAGGCCATTTTTGCCCCGGTGCTGCTGAACGAGGCGGCGTCTATGGCGGGTATCGCTGTGGCCCACTCGGTGTTCAATATCCTGTGTACGGCCATGCTGCTGCCCTGCGGCGACCTGCTGGAGAAGTTGGCTATCCGCCTGGTGCCGGATAAGGCCCACGCGGCCGATAAAACGGTGGAGCTGGACCAGCGCCTGCTGACCACACCGGCCGTGGCGCTGGAGCGCTGCCGGGTCGTCACCTGCGAGATGGCGGAGGCTGCCATGCGGGCGCTGCAAAACGCCCTGCGGAGCTTTGACCACTACACCGAAGCGCTGGCCTCCGCCATCCGGGAGGATGAGAGCCGCTGCGACCACTACGAGGACGTGCTGGGCACCTATCTGGTAAAGCTCAGCGCCCAGAAGCTGGGTGAGCAGGAGAGCGAGGAGTCCGCGGAGCTGCTGAAGGCCATCGGCGATTTTGAGCGTATCTCCGACCATGCGGTGAACGTGCTGGAGTCGGCGGAGGAGCTGCAGGAGAAGGGGCTGGCCTTCAGCGACGAGGCGACGCGGGAGCTGAGCGTGCTGTCCGCCGCGGTCAACGATATCCTCATGCGGGCGCTGGACGCCTTCCGGCAGCAGGATATGACCGCCGCCCGGCAGGTGGAGCCGCTGGAGCAGGTCATCGACGATCTGAAGGAGCAGCTGCGTACCCGACATATCCTGCGGATGCAGCAAGGCCAGTGCAGCATCGAGGCAGGCTTTGTCTGGTCCGACCTGCTGACGGATCTGGAGCGTACCTCGGACCACTGCTCCAATATCGCCGGGTGTGTGATCGACGCAGCCCACCACGACCTGAATATGCACGCCACGCTGGATGCGGCGCGGCGCCGGGACCCGGACTTCCGGGAGCAGTACCAACGCTGCGCGGCGAAATATCAGGTGTAAACAAACGAAGTCCCTCCCGCCGGGAGGGACTTCTTCTTATGCGCTTACAGCCCGCGGGAGGCGCGCTCCCGCGCCTCGGCCTCCGCCCGCTGGCGGCATACCTCCACCCAGTCGGGCAGCTTGTCCAGCTCGGCGGCAAAGGCTGCCAGTTCGTCGGGAATGACGATCTTCTGGGGACAGACAACGGCGCAGGCGCCGCAGCCCAGACAGGCGTGAGGCCACTTGTTCGCGGGCATCGCGTCCAGCTGCATCTTGATGGTGCTGCCGCTGCCGGTGCGGAGCTGGTTGTACTTGTGCAGCAGATCCGGGATATCCAACTGCTGGGGACAGCCGTCACAGCAGTAGCGGCAGGCAGTGCAGGGGATGGAATTCTTCATCTTATCCGCCGCAGCAAAGAGGATCGCCTCCTCAGCGGGGGAGAGGGGGTCAAGGCGCTCAAAGGTGGCCACGTTATCCGCCATCTGCGCCATGTCGGACATACCGGAGAGGACCATGTGGACGTTATCCAGTCCCTGGAGCCAGCGGAAGCCGAAGGAGGCGATGCTGGCGTTGGGGCGAAGGGCGTGGAGCTGCTGTTCACTGTCGGCATCCAGGGCGGCCAGCTTGCCGCCGCGGACCGGCTCCATGACCCAGACGGGGATATGGTGCTTTTCCAGCAGCTCGTATTTCTCTTTGGCCCGCTGGATGGTCCAGTCCAGATAGTTCAGCTGGATCTGACAGAACTCCATCTCCTTGCCATAGCGCTCCAGAAAAGCGGTGAGGCAGGGAAGGTCCGCGTGGGTGGAGAAGCCCAGGTGCTTGATACGGCCCAGACGCTTCTGTTCCACAAAGTAGTCGATGATGCCCCACTTGGGGTTGGTGTAGATATCCACATCGTTTTCATAGACGTTGTGCAGCAGGTAGAAATCGAAGTAGTCCACCTGACACTTCTCCAGCTGCTGGGCAAAGGTGTCCGCCGGGTCCGGGTCGCAGGTGAGCGTATGGCCGGGGTATTTGGTGGCCAGGTAAAAGCTGTCCCGGGGATGCTTTTTCAGGCAGCGGCCTACCACCGTCTCGGACAGATTTTGCATATAGGCCCAGGCGGTGTCGAAATAATTGACGCCGTGGGCCAGCGCATAGTCCACCATCGCCTGGGTGGTGTCCTCGTCGATGGCGCCGTCCACCGTGGTGGGCAGACGCATGGTGCCGAAGCCCAGCAGGGACAGGTGCAGGTCCTGAAAATCACGATAGATCATGGCATTGCCCTCCTTTTTTGTGGTGCTATTTTACCGCGAAAAATGCCGGAGCGCAAGAGTGGAATTGGCCGTGCGGTACGCCTGCGCCGCCGCTGCACCCGGGAGAGGGCCTGCGGCATGATGGAGACGGTCCTGGGCGACAGACTGCACCAGCTGAAATGCGGGCTGGAGATGACCTTCTGAAAAACAGACCACCCCCGGCTCCTCGCCGGGGGTGGTTTTGCTTGCTCAGGGCAGCAGTGTTTTCTCCAGGAAGTCGTAAACGGCCTCGGCGGTCTGGTGGACGGAGTCCAGCAGGACGTACTCGTCGCTGCTGTGATAGTTCTCGCCGTCGGCGCCGAAGATGATGGCTGGCGCGCCCAGCCGTGTGCCCAGGTAGTTGAAGTCGCCGATGCTGGCGAAGTAGGAGATGGTGGGTTCCTTGCCGGTGACCTTGCGGATGGACTCCAGCAGGGAGACGGTCATGGGTTCGTCCTGCGGAACAGTATAAGGCATGAAGCCCCGGGAGCCCTCAGACGGTGCTTCGCGGAAGCAGATCTCATACCGCCCGGTGATGCCGGCGCGCTGCACGGCCTTTTCGATCTCGCGGACGATGGTGTCCGGGCTCTCGCCCACCACGATGTGCCAGAACAGGCGGAGCACGGCGAAGTCCGGCACGCTGCACGCGCCGCCGTCGGCATTGATGCCCACCACGCAGCAGGTGCCCTTGCCCAGGTGCGGGTCCTCAACATAGTCCACCTGCTCCAGTGCCTGCGCCACCTTGGCGGCGTCCAGCAGAGCGCTGTGGCCCTTTTCCGGGTTGGCTGCGTGGGCGGACTTTCCGTAGAAGCGGATCTCCAGACCATAGCCGCCCCGGGCGCCCAGGCAGACATCGGGGAAGGGCTTGCCGTCAAAGCCGGCGCTTGGCTCGGTGATGATGGAGAAGTCCACGTCAGAGAGATAGCCGTCCTCGATGAGGGCATTGGTGCCCAGGCCGTAGGGGCCCTCCTCGTCAGAGACCAGCGCCAGCTTGATCTTCCCGGCGAAGGTCTTGTGGGCGGCGGCGAAGCGGGCGGCCGTGACCATCAGCGCGGCGCAGCCGGATTTCATGTCCAGCGCTCCCACACCATAGAGCCTGTCGCCGTCCAGCTCGCCGTAGGGATCGCGGGTCCAACCGCCGCACAGCTGCACGGTGTCCAGATGGCCGTTCAGGCAGATGACCGGTCCGGGTCTGCCGCCGTCGATAACGGCGATGACATTTTTTCCATGGAAATCTGTGACCTTGGCATCGTGGTATTCGTGCAGCTGGGCGGGCAGTTCCTGCCGGCACAGCCAATCCCTGGCGAAGGCCATGATCTCGTCCTCGTGGAAATATTCGCTTTTGATGGCCGTGAGCTGCTGCAAAAGTGCTGTGACATCAGCTTTTTCTATCATCTGTATGATCGCTCCTCTCTGCTGTGGGGCCGGAAATATGCGCTTTCTCTGTACAGTATAGCGGGCAGGCGTTTAACGCCTGTTGGTCCGGGCGTTTTTCACTTATTGCTCCACGCGCCACAGTGCGCCGAAGTACCACGCACCCATGCCGTCGGACACCACGCCGGTCACGTCGCCACGCAGGGCGTAGGCCTGCTCCTTCTCATACAGCGGTATCACGTTGGCCGTGTCCAGCAGCAGCCACTCCGCATCCTTCAAATAGGCGTCCCGCGCCTCGGCGGAGGTGCTGGCCGCCGCCACCCGCATCAGAATGTTATAGGCGTTCATGTAGATCAGCGCGTAGTTCCGCGTGTCGCCGCTGCGCCACAGGTCCAGATAGGCCGACGCATCGTTGTACAGCGCGTCCAGCTCCGTCAGGGCCAGGGTGAACGCGCCGCTGCTGAGCAGCTGCTGATACGTCTCCGCATCCTCACCCTGCAGGGTCACGCTCAGTCCCAGTTTTTCCTGCCACACCTTCTGCAGCCGCTGGGCCAGTGCCGTCTGCGCCGGCGTATTCCGGTACAGCAGCGTCACCGTCCCCAGGCTTATCAGCGCCTCCGGCCGCCGCAGGCCCGCCTGCGTCATCAGCTCCAGCGCCTGACTGCACCGGTCCGTGTAGGTATCCGCCTCGCAGTCGATCACCGCGCCGTTGACCGCCCGGAACTCCTCGCCCCCGGCGGTGCGTATGCCGTGAGGCACCAGCCCCTCCGCGGCGGCATAGTCCGCGCCCAGAGCGCCGCCCGCCGCATCCCGGTCGATGACCAGACTCATGGCCTGCCGCAGCTCCGTCCGGTCCATGTTGGTGGCCATCTGGTTGATGAGCAGCACCCCCACGGTGCTGCTGCCGCCGTAGGTGCCGTCCTCTCCTGCCGCGCCGATGACCGCGTCTGCGGTGCCCGCGTCCTTGGCGGCCTCCGCCGCACTCTTGAACCGGATCTCGATCCGGTCCGCGCGCACCTGCCGCGCGTTATAGTGGTCCTCCTGCTTCACCAGCGTGGCGAAGAGACTGTCGCTCCAATCGCCGGTGCGGCGGTACGGCCCGTTGCCCACGAACCACGTCCGGCTGGCGCTCCAGCCCTCGCCGCCTTCCACAGCCTTCTGCTGCACCGGCATGGTGGCCGCCGCTGTGCACACCGCGTCCACAAAGTACGGGCACATCGTGCTCAGCGTCACCACGAAGGTGTGCTCGTCCTCGGCGTATACGCCCAGCGCCTCCGGGTCGCCCGCGTGGGCGTCCTCATAGCCCGCCACCATGGACAGGATCTCCGCCTCCGGGCTGTCCGTCTCCGGCGATACCAGCCGCCGCCAGGCGTACACGAAATCCTCTGCCGTCACGTCGCTGCCGTCGGACCACTTGCCGTCGCGCCGCAGGTGGAACGTGTACGTCTGCGTGCCGTCCTCGTTGTCCGTGCAGTCGTAGGCGTGGGCCGCTGCGGGCACCGCGCCCTCCGCCGTCCAGCGGTACAGGTTGTCGAACAGGTGCAGCACCAGGGTGCGCTCCGCCGGTGTGGCGGCATAGGCCGGGTCTACTGTGGACACGCTGCCGGTCATCACCACCGACGCGGTGCTCTCGCCGCTGCGGCCGCGGCCGCAGCCGGCCAGCAGCGCCGTCATCATACACAGGCACAGCAGCATGGCCGCGCCCCGCTTCCATCGTTTCATAGGACTTCCTCCGGGAATAGACTTTTCCCCATTATATATGCTTTTGCGTCAAAAGTAAAGCCGCCCTCCGGGCGGCCTCACTTTGTTTACAATTACTCCGCGATCAGCAGCTGGGCGATCTGCACAGCGTTGGTGGCCGCGCCTTTGCGTACCTGGTCGCCGCAGCACCAGATGTTCAGCCCGTTGTCGCTGGTCAGGTCGTCCCGGATACGGCCCACGAACACCAGGTCCTGGTCGCTGGTCTCCAGCGGCATGGGATAGCGCTTGTTGGCCAGGTCGTCCACCAGCCGGCAGCCAGGGGCGGCGGCGATCAGCTCCCGGGCGCGCTCCACGCTGATCTTCTCCTTGGTCCGCACCACGATGGACACGCTGTGGCTCCGCACCACGGGAACGCGGACGCAGGTGCAGCTGACCTTCAGCTCCGGCAGGTGCATGATCTTCCGGCCCTCGTTCTGCATCTTCATCTCCTCGGAGGTATAGCCCTCAAAGGCCTCGCCGCCGATCTGGGGGATGACGTTGTAGGCGATCTGGTACTGGAACACCTTGGGCTCCACCGGCTTGCCCTCCCGCAGCAGCTCCACCTCGTCCATCAGCTCGATGGGGCCGCCGGCGCCGGCGCCGGACACCGCCTGGTAGCTGCTGGCCACGATGCTCTCGATGGGACTGTCGTGGTTCAGGGCGTTGATGGCCACCAGCGAGACGATGGTGGTGCAGTTGGGGTTGGAGATGATGCCCTTGTGCTTCTTCACGTCCTCCGGATTGATCTCCGGTACGATCAGGGGCACGTCCGGGTCCATGCGGAAGGCGCTGGAGTTATCCACGAACACCGCGCCCGCCTTGACGATGGCCGGGGCGAACTGCTTGGCGATGTCGTTCTCCGCCGCGCCCAGCACAATGTCCATGCCCTTGAAGGCCTCGTCACAGGCCATCTCCACGGGGAGGTCGTGGCCTTTCCAGTGGATGGCCTGTCCCACAGACCGGGCTGACGCCAGCGGGTGCAGCTCCTCGATGGGGAAATCGCGCTCGGCCAGTACCTTCATCATCTCGCGGCCCACCGCGCCGGTGGCACCCAGAATAGCAACTTTATACTTTTTCATATGATGTACTCCTTTTCTCGATATCGAATAAGCGGTGTATCCTGCGTTCAGATGCGGCGCATCGACTTTGTGTACGGCAAGCCGCTGCGGTGAAGTATGGGCGCAGGAGACGCACTTTATTTTACAAAACTGTTGTACAGCACCCGGATAGCTTTCTCAAAGTCGGCGCTGTCCACGCCCACGATGATGTTCAGCTCTTCTGGCCCCTGGGTGATCATGCGGATATTGATGCCGTTTTCGCCCAGCTTGGCGAAGATCTTGCCGGAGGAACCGGGCTGGAAGGCCATCTTCCGGCCCACGGCCGCCACCACGGCCATACCGTCGGTAACGTGCAGGCTGTCGGGCTTGATTTCCTTCTCCATGTCGCCCAGTGCCTGGTACAGATACGGCGCGGCCTTGCCTGTCTCCACCACCAGCGATACCGAGTCGATGCCGGAGGGGATGTACTCCACGTTGATGTGATAGCGCTCCAGAATTTCCAGCACCCGGCGGATAACGCCCAGCTCCGAGGACATCCCGTTCTTGGTCATGGTGATGACAGAAAAGCCCTTCTTTCCGGCGATGCCGGTGATCATGCTGCTCTCCTGCAGCTCCGCCGCCGTGTCGTCGAAGGCCTCCCGTATCATGGTGCCCGGGTGCTCCGGCTGGTTGGTGTTGCGGATGTTCAGGGGGATGTTCTTCTCCCGCACCGGGGAGACGGTGCCCTCGTGGAGCACCTGCGCACCGATGTAGCTCAGCTCGCGCAGCTCCGCGTAGGTAATGCGCTCGATGGGCCGCGGGTCGGGCACGATCTTGGGGTCGGCCATCAGGAAGCCGGACACGTCCGTCCAGTTCTCATACACGTCGGCGTCCAGCGCCGCCGCCGCCAGCGCACCGGTGATGTCGCTGCCGCCCCGGCTGAAGGTGTGGATGCTGCCGTCCGGCAGCACGCCGTAGAAGCCGGGAATGACCACCTTCCGCCCGCTGGCCGCATGGATCAGAGCCTGATAGCTGGCCTCCTGGTCCACCGTGCCGTCCATGCGGAAGTGCAGCCACAGGCTGCTGTCCAGAAAGTCAAAGCCCAGGCAGTCGGCCATGATCCGGGCGGCGAAATACTCGCCCCGGCTCACCAGCTCATCGGCGGAGATGCCCTTGTCCATCTTGGCGCGCAGGGCGTCGAATTCTGCCTCCAGCGGCGTGGTCAGCCCCAGCTCGTCCCGGATCTCCAGATACCGGCTGCGTACCATATCGAATATACCGTCGCAGCTGACGCCGTACTGCAGGTGGGCGTGGCACAGATACAGCAGGTCCGTGATCTTGTGATCGTCCTTGAACCGTTTTCCGGCGGCGCTGACCACCACCACCCGGCGAGCAGGGTCTGCCTCCACGATGGAGCGTACTTTTTCCAGCTGGTGGGCATCCGCCATGGACGACCCGCCGAATTTCAACACTTTCAACATAGTCCTTGCCTCTTTCGCTTTGGTTATTGTGTGCAGGGCTTTTCATGCGTGACAAAAAAATATTTTCTGTCCACAGGAGAAAAACACTTGCTTTTTTGATGAGGACAGTGTATCATAGCCATATCAGAAATGCAAGACCCAATTTCAAAAGTTTTTTCGGAGGCTTTTTTACCATGATCTACCACAGCACAAGAAACGAGCAGCTCACCGCTTCCTCCACCCACGCGGTGCTCCAGGGCATCGCCCCGGACGGCGGCCTGTACATCTGCGACCCGGCGGCCCTGCGCTTCGACTGGCGCGCTGCCCTGGAAAAGGACACCCTCTCCATGGCGGCGGATATCCTCCACGCCCTGCTGCCGGACTTTCAGGACATGGACCGGCTGGTCCGCGACAGCTACGCCGGCAAGTTCCCCACGTCCGACCTGACGCCCCTGACCCCCGTGGCGGATAAATACGTGCTGGAGCTGTACCATGGCCCCACCTCCGCCTTCAAGGATGTGGCCCTCAGCGTCCTGCCCCGCCTCATCGTAGCGGCGGCCAAGGCTGAGGGCATGAAGGGCGACGTGGTCATCCTGACGGCCACCTCCGGCGACACCGGCAAGGCGGCCATGGAGGGCTTCCACGATGTGCCCGGCACCCGCATCACCGTGTTCTACCCCTACGGCGGCGTCTCCGCCGTTCAGCAGGCCCAGATGGCCACCCAGGAGGGCGCCAACGTCCGCGTCTGCGCCGTCCGCGGCAACTTCGACGATGCCCAGACCGGCGTGAAGAAGCTCTTCTCCGACGAGAAGCTGCGTCAGGAGCTGGCCCGCCATGCGGAAGCCGTGCGGCCTGTGCCGGTTGCGGCGCATACGCCCCCGCAGCCGGAACCATCGGCAGCGCAGAGTCCGCGGCCGGAGCCGGAGGCCGAACAGCCCCCACAGCCCGGGCCGGAGGCTCCGCAGCCTGCTCAGCCGGACTGGAAGCCCCAGACCAGATTGGAGCACCTCTCGGTGGAGCTGATGAACTGGTTCGACGATATGATGGGCGCATGACGGAAAGTTGGATGATCTGCAAAAAAAGCAGATATGAGTGAAATGAAAAGCTGCTGCAAAGCGCAAAGCTGTTGCAGCAGCTTTTTTTGTGGTCCGGTAGGAAACGGAAGACCCTGCGGCCGGAAGTACAGGAGCGAGGAGCGGTTGAGATGGAACCAAAACAGAAAATACTGATCGTGGATGACTCGGAGATCAACCGCGCCATGCTCAAGGAGATTCTGGGTGAGGGCTACGAATATCTGGAAGCCGAGAACGGCCTGCGCGCGATCGAAATTCTGCGCAGACGCACCGATATCGCGCTGGTGCTGCTGGACCTGATCATGCCGGAAATGGACGGCTTTGATGTGCTGCGGGTGATGCAGTGCTATGCATGGCAGGAGGAAATCCCGGTCATTGTGATCAGCGCGGCAGAGGACACCCGAAGCGTCGAGCGCGCCTATGATATGGGTGTGGCCGATTACATCCGCCGCCCGTTCGAGCGGGTCATGGTGCTGCGCCGGGTGAAGAATGCGCTCATGCTTTATGCAAAGCAGAAGCGCCTTACCCGCCTTGTGACCGATCAGGTGTACGAAAAAGAGCACAACGGTGTGCTGATGATCAGCATTCTGAGCCATGTGGTGGAGTTCCGCAACAGCGAGAGCGGCCAGCATGTGCTGCACATCCGCACCCTGACCGGCCTG
>OJNV01000689.1_pt1 | contig 18936 bp, 16 predicted proteins | sample 1597961 | NCBI WGS metagenome assembly OJNV01 (sample SAMN01915220, study PRJEB22387) | human gut metagenome | isolation source: stool | host: Homo sapiens | place: USA
AATAGTATTTTTATATTTTTTTAAATTCTTTTATTGAAGTCTCGTACAGATTGTTTCCTTCACTGTCTATTACCACAATTACCGGGAAATCTTCTACGTATATCTTTCTTATTGCCTCTGCACCGAGATCATCATAGCAGATTACTTCTGATGATTTTATGCATTTTGAAAGGAGAGCGCCTGCTCCACCGACTGCGGCAAAATACACTGCTTTATTGCGAATGACTGCATCTATTACTTCTTTTGATCTTTTTCCTTTGCCAATCATTGCTTTTTCACCTAAATCAAGCAGTCTTGGGGCATATTTGTCCATTCTTGTTGCTGTTGTAGGTCCGGCTGAGCCAATTGGACGTCCATCTCTGGCCGGTGATGGTCCCATATAGTAGATTGTCGAATCCTTTATATCTATTGGCAGTTCTTCTTTACGGTCCAGCGCCTCTATCATTCTTTTGTGTGCAGCATCTCTTGCCACATACATTTCACCTGTTATGTATACATAGTCTCCTGATTTCAGGTCTTTTGTTATTTTCTGTGTGATTGGAGTTGTTATATGTTTTTCCATTTTTTTCTCCTGATTTTTTTATTTTTACTGTATTTTTATTTTTCCAGCATAATATAACCTGTAACAATTATAGCTTTTTAATTACACTTCACATTTCACTATTTCACTATAGCTGTAACAATTAAAATTGCCACTTTCTTTCTTCTTCTATGCAGTAATTCTTTACAATTCCTTCACTACATGGCGGTTTACATGACAGCAAATATTTACCGCAACCGGCAATCCTGCAATGTGGGTTGGATATGTGTTTATGTTTACTGCGAGGGCAGTAGTGCTTCCGCCGAGTCCTCCGGGCCCTATACCCAGATTATTAATTTTTTCAAGCATCTCTTTTTCAAGCTCTGCCACATACTCTATGTCTGAATGTGTGCCTGCTTCTCTTGTCAGCGCTTTTTTTGCCATTATTGCGCATTTTTCAAAGGTTCCACCGACTCCGACTCCGACAACCATAGGAGGACATGCGTTTGGCCCTGCATCTGAAACTGCTGTCAGAATCGCATTTTTTACTCCCTCTATACCATCTGCCGGCTTTAACATAAATACACGACTCATGTTCTCGCTTCCAAAGCCCTTTGGTGCAAAGGTTATTTTGACTTTGTCGCCGGAAACTATTGAGTAATGGATGACTGCAGGTGTGTTGTCCTTTGTATTTTCCCTGATGAGAGGATCCTTTACCACTGATTTTCTCAGATAGCCGTCTGTGTAGCCCTGTCTGACCCCTTCATTTATGGCATCCTCCAATACGCCTCCCGTAAAATGGACATCCTGGCCTATTTCTATGAAAAAAACTGCCATTCCGGTATCCTGACATATCGGTATCATATCCTCGCCTGCTATTTTTAAATTTTCCTGTAGCTGGTTTAATATTTTTTTACCTAAAGGTGATTCTTCATTTGCTGTTGCAGCTTTAAGTGCCTTGTCCATGTCCGGCGAAAGAAAATGATTTGCCTGTATGCACATTTCCTTTATTGCAGCTGTTATTTCTGAAACGTTTATTTCCCTGATCATTTCTTTTCCTCTCTTTTTATTCTCTGTATTTTAAATTCCGGCTCCTTTTATCCACAATTCAATATTATTTTTTGTGTTTTTGTGGATAAACATATTTATTTTTTCGTATTATGTTTATTTATTACTATTCAAAGCCTCTGAAAACGCAAATATGATGCATAGTGCTTGCATGTAAACATTTTTTGCAATAATGCTCGAATAGTATCACCACATTCGCAAAAAGCAGGATCTTATGACCCTGCTTTTATGAATTTAGTTATGCTTCTGTGTTATTTTCGATAGCTTCGGCATGTGAATTATTATTCTCTGCTGAGTCTTCGTCACTATTTTCTGATTCGTCAGTCTCTTCCTTAGCTTCCTCAGGTGGCATGAGAGTCTTATCCTCTACTACCTTTGCGATGCTGGCTACGCTCACACCTTCCTTTAGGTTGATAAGCTTGACACCTGTTGTGATTCGTCCAAGCACTGTTACATCACTTACCTGGATTCTGATGATAATGCCCTCTGTTGTAATGAGCATGAGCTCGTCATCGTTTTCAACTGATTTGACTCCTACAAGATTGCCTGATTTTTCTGTAATCTTGTAGCATTTTACTCCCTTACCGCCACGGTTTTGTGTAGTAAATTCGTCAATTCGTGTACGTTTTCCAAGGCCGTTTGATGATACTAAAAGCACTGCCTCACCCATTGATGCGGTCTGCATTGCGATTATTACATCATTTGGTGCAAGATTCATTCCGATAACACCCATGGTTGTACGGCCTGTTGAGCGCACATCTGTCTCCTTGAATCTGATACACTGTCCGAATTTGGTGAAGAGTAAAATATCCTCTGAATTGTCTGTGACCTTGACCTCTATGAGTTTGTCGTCCTCGCGCAGATTGATTGCTGCAAGTCCGTTCTTTCGGATATTCTCATAATCCTTTATCGGCGTTTTCTTGACTATTCCGTTTCTTGTAGCCATGAACAGATACTTGTCATCCTCGTATTCTTTGATTGGAATCATGGCTGTTATTTTCTCATCAGGCTGAAGCGGTATGAGATTGATGATGGCTGTGCCTCTTGATGTGCGGCTAGCCTCAGGTATCTCATATGCCTTGATTCTGTATACTCTTCCTGTATTTGTGAAAAACATCAGGTAGTGGTGTGATGTGGTCATGAGCATCTCGACGATATAATCATCCTCGATTGTCTCCATTCCCTTTATTCCCTTGCCACCGCGGTGCTGAGCCTTGAAATTGTCAGTGCTCATGCGCTTTATGTAGCCTACCTTTGTCATTGTTATGACTGTATTTGTCTCAGGAATGAGATCCTCCATCGACATATCATACTCGTCATAGCCTATTTCTGTCTTTCTGTCGTCGCCGTATTTATCTGCAATTGCGATGATTTCCTCCCTGATTACTCCAAGAAGCTTTTTCTCATCGGCAAGAATTGCCTTTAACTGCGCAATCTGAGCCATGAGCTCCTTATACTCAGCCTCGAGCTTTTCTCTTTCCAGACCTGTCAGAGCCCTAAGACGCATATCAACAATTGCCTGTGACTGCTCATCAGTCAGGCCAAATCTCTCCATCAATCTGGTCTTTGCCTGCTGTGTAGTCTGGCTTGAGCGGATAATACTTATTACCTCGTCTATGTTGTCCTGGGCAATAATGAGACCCTCTACAATATGTGCCCTGGCCTCTGCCTTGTCGAGATCAAACTTTGTACGTCTGGTCACTACATCCTTCTGGTGGATGAGATAGTAATTGAGCAGGTCGTATAGATTTAATACCTTTGGCTCTCCGTTTACGAGTGCAAGGTTTATCACTCCAAACGTATCCTGGAGCTGTGTATGCTTGAAAAGCAGATTTAAAACTACACTCGGATTCACATCACGGCGGAGTTCTACCACGATTCTCATTCCCTCACGGCTTGTCTCGTCGCGGAGGTCTGTTATTCCATCTATCTTTTTGTCCTTATGAAGCTCGGCTATTTTCTCAATAAGACGAGCTTTGTTTACGTTGTATGGAAGCTCTGTCACTACAATTCTGTTTTTGCCGTTTTCCATCGGCTCGATATTGGTGACAGCACGGACTCTTATTTTGCCACGGCCTGTTCTGTAAGCCTCTTTGATGCCACTTGTTCCGAGAATTATGCCGCCTGTAGGGAAATCCGGTCCCTTTACCACATCGATAAGCTCATCAATTGTGGTTTCTTTGTCCTCGATATCGTTGTCGATAAGGCGCACTACGGCATTGACCACTTCACGCAGATTGTGAGGTGGGATATTGGTTGCCATACCTACCGCAATTCCTGTGGTTCCGTTTACTAAAAGGTTTGGATATCTTGATGGGAGCACTGTCGGCTCTTTTTCTGTCTCATCAAAGTTTGGCTCAAAATCTACTGTATTTTTGCCGATATCCTTGATTAATTCAAGAGAAATCTTTGAGAGTCTTGCCTCTGTGTATCGCATGGCGGCGGCTCCGTCTCCATCGACTGAACCAAAGTTTCCATGACCGTCCACGAGTGTGTATCTCATAGACCAGTCCTGTGCCATATTTACGAGTGCTCCATAGATTGAGCTGTCTCCGTGTGGGTGATATTTACCCATTGTATCACCGACAATACGCGCACATTTTCTATGTGGCTTGTCAGGTGTATTTCCGAGCTCGACCATAGAGTAGAGTACTCGCCTCTGAACAGGCTTTAATCCGTCCCTGACATCAGGGAGGGCACGGCTTGCAATAACGCTCATCGCGTAATCTATGTAGGAGCTCTCCATTGTTTTTTTCAAATCGACCTGCTGTATCTGGTCAAAAATTTTGTCGTCCACTTAAATTACTCCTCCCTGCTAGATGTCAAGATTTGTTACATACTTGGCATTAGCTTCAATAAATTCTTTTCTTGGCTCTACCTTATCACCCATCAGTGTGGTAAATGTCACATCAAGCTCAGATGAATTTTCTCCGTCTATCATGACCTGTTTCAAAATTCTGTGGTCAGGATCCATTGTTGTCTCCCAGAGCTGATCAGCATCCATCTCGCCAAGTCCCTTGTATCGCTGGATCTTGTTATTATTGTCACGGCCTATGTCATTTAAAATCTGCTTGAGCTCGTCATCATCGTAGGCATACCATACACCCTTGTTTTTCTCCACCTTGTAAAGTGGCGGTGTAGCCAGGTATACATGTCCCTCCTTGATCAGATCAGGCATGAATCTGTAGAGGAAGGTGAGCATGAGAGTAGCGATGTGAGCACCATCTACATCGGCATCTGTCATGATGATTATCTTGTCATAACGCAGCTTTGTTATATCAAAATCCTCATGGATTCCTGTTCCGAATGCTGTAATCATGGCTCTGATTTCTGCATTGTCATATATACGGTCAAGTCTTGCCTTTTCAACATTCAGTATCTTGCCTCGCAGAGGTAAAATTGCCTGTGTAGCACGGCTCCTTGCTGTCTTTGCAGAACCGCCGGCTGAATCTCCCTCGACTATGAAAATTTCACAGTTTTTAGGATCCTTGTCTGAGCAGTCAGCCAGCTTGCCCGGCAGAGTACCTCCATCGAGAGAGGTCTTTCTTCTGGTCAGGTCTCTTGCTTTTCTTGCGGCCTCTCTGGCTCTTTGTGCTAAAAGTGATTTCTCACAGATATTTTTGGCTACATCAGGATTCTGCTCGAGGAAATATGTGAGTTTTTCCGATACAACAGCATCTACGGCTCCTCTGGCCTCACTGTTTCCAAGCTTCTGCTTTGTCTGTCCCTCGAACTGAGGCTCCTCAATCTTGATACTGATGATTGCAGTAAGTCCCTCACGGATATCATCACCTGTCAGGGCCGGATCTGAATCCTTAAGTATCTTTTTCTCACGCGCATAGGCATTGAAGGTCTTTGTCAAGGCATTTCTAAAGCCTGCGAGATGAGTACCTCCCTCAGGTGTGATTACATTGTTTACAAAGCTGAAGGTTGAATCATTAAACGAATCATTGTGCTGCAATGCAACCTCAACATAAACACCATTTTGTGTTCCCTCGCAGTAGATGACCTCATCATAGAGAGCCTCCTTGCCACGGTTAAGATACTCTACAAATTCCTTGATTCCGCCCTCATAGTGGAATACATGATTGTGATGGCTGTTCTCACGCACATCCTTTAAAGTAATCTTAAGTCCTTTTGTGAGGAAGGCTGTCTCTCTGAGACGCTGCTTTAAGGTATCGTAGTCATACACTGTCTCCTCAAAAATCTCCGGATCCGGCAGAAAATGCACCTTTGTACCATGAAGCGACTCGTCACACTGTCCAACAATCTTTACTGTATCGTCTGTTTTGCCACGCTTGTAGCTTTGTCTGTAAATATTTCCGTCCTTGTAGACCTCAACTGTCAGCCATGTGGAAAGAGCATTTACTACAGATGCACCAACTCCGTGCAGACCGCCTGATACCTTATAGCCTCCACCGCCGAATTTACCACCTGCGTGAAGCACTGTAAAAACGACCTCAAGTGCTGATTTTTTTGCTTTATGATTGGTTCCGACCGGGATTCCTCGTCCATCATCCTGTACTGTTATGGAATTGTCTTCCTCGATTGTGACCTCGATATTTTTGCAATAACCGGCTAAGGCCTCATCAACTGCATTGTCCACTATCTCGTAAACCAGATGATGAAGTCCTCTCGAAGACGTACTGCCGATATACATACCCGGTCTTTTTCTGACCGCCTCAAGACCCTCAAGTATCTGAATCTGGTCAGCTCCGTATTCCTGATTGTTCTGCTGTATTTCTTTACTCATCAATAACCTCCACCTGGCCCTTCACGACATGAAAGACCTTGTCCACCTGAAATCTATTTTTTACAAATTCATCAAGTCCCGTACAAGTGATAATGGTCTGTGTATCACTTAAGCTGTTGAGCAGATAGTTCTGCCTGTTGCCATCCAGCTCTGAAAGCACATCATCCAGTAAAAGCACGGGAGTGCTGTTTATATTTTTCTTTACAAGACTAATCTCAGAAAGCTTGAGTGAGAGAGCAGATGTCCTCTGCTGACCCTGCGAGCCGTATTTTCTGATATCCACACCGTCCACTGAAAAAAGCATATCATCCCTGTGCGGTCCAACGGTTGTCTGGCACAGCTTCAAATCCCTGCTTCTTGCCTTAAGCAGCTCGTCCTCGAAAAAAATATCATCAATGCTTGGCTCATATTTGAGTATAAGCTTCTCCCTGCCTCCTGAAATATTGCTGTGAATGTCCTGTATTATCTCATTTAGCTCATTAACAAACTCGCACCTCTTTTTTATAACATGCCTGCCATACTCGAGAAGCTGCATATCCCACACCTGAAGTGTATCAATCAAATCAGGTCTGTAAGCTATATCCTTTAACAGTCTGTTTCTCTGAACTAATGTCTTATTATACTTACTCAGGTTAGACAGATATATTTTGTCAAGCTGGCAAAGCTCCAAATCTATAAATCTGCGTCTCTCGGCAGGACCGTTTTTGATAATATTGAGATCCTCAGGAGAGAAAAACACAATATTCAAAATACCAAACAGCTCACTCGCTTTTTTGATCGGCATTTTATTGATGGCCACACCCTTTGCACCGTTTTTTCGCAGATGCATGTCAATCCGGTATTCCTTGTCATTTTTTTCAACAATTGTCCTGATATGTGCCTCATCCTCGCCAAACCGGATCATTTCCTTGTCCTTGCTGCCCTTATGGGACTTTGTAGTGCCGCTCAAATATGCAGCCTCAAGTATATTGGTCTTGCCCTGGGCATTATCGCCGTAGATTATGTTGGTTTCACTGTCAAAGCTGATATCCAGTTTTTCGTAATTTCTGAAATTACTCAGTTGGATTGACTTAATAATCATTATTTAACAACCTTAACTGTTTCGCCGTCATATGAGAAAACATCTCCGTCGTGAAGCTTTTTTCCTCTCTGAAGCTCAGTCTCACCGTTTACAGTCACCTGACCGTCCTGAATAACAATTTTTGCCTCAACTCCCGAGCTCACAAGGTCGGCCTTTTTAAGAGCCTGTCCCAGCTTAATGAACTCATCCTGTTCTCTTATAGAAATCTGTTTCATAAAATCTCCTAGTTTGCTGCTGTATTAAAATTTACCGGAAGAATGAGGTAAATAAACTTGCCCTCATCATCCTTAATGAAGCATGGTGCCTTTGGATTGACCATGTATAAATTAACCTCCTCCTCATCGATAACACGAAGTGCATCTATGAAGAACTTAGGATTAAAGCCTATCATAATATCTTTTCCATCTTTGTCGATATCGATGTCCTCATTCATGGAACCGATAAATGAATTGATGCGAAGCTCCATATTGCCATCTGTGATATTCATGATAATAGGCTTCTTATCTCCCTCCTTGACAAGAAGAGTAGCACGATCTATACAGTCAAGAAGCTCACGCTTATTGATGCGAACCTTAGTGTCGTAGTCAGATGAAAGCATCTGGTCAATCTTGAAATACTCACCCTCGATAAGACGTGAAACAACAGTAGTATTTTCAAATTCAAAAACAATATGATTGTTAGTGATATAGATAACCACATCCTCATCCGCTGAACCCGGAATAATCTTGCTTATTTCCTGCAGAGTCTTGCCGGGAACAACAACCTTCTTGCTGTCATAGTGATTTTTCATCTCGATATATCTGATAGATATTCTGTGTCCGTCAAGAGAAACAACTCGAAGCTTATTCTCCTCAATCTCAAAAAGCTCACCTGTCATCAGTTTATTGTTGTCATTGTCGGCAATTGAGAAAATTGTCTGTCTGATAACCTCTTTAAGGGTAAATTGTGAAAGGACAATAGACTCATTTCTCTCAACATATGGTATGTAAGAAAAATCATCACCTGATTTTCCGATGATATTGAACTTGGCCTTTTCACATGATATGACGGTCTTGAAGGAAGCATCTGTCTCAATTGTTACATCATTGTCAGGAAGCTTTCTCACTATTTCTGAAAAAATCTTGGCATCAAGAGCGATAATTCCTCTCTCTTCGATAGTTCCGTCTATTATTGTTTCGATTCCAAGCTCCATATCGTTAGCCATAAGCTTAATCTCGTTTGCGGATGCATCAATAAGTATGCACTCGAGAATTGCCATTGTAGTACGTGTAGGTACTGCCTTCGATACGATATTAACACCTTTCAGTAAATTTGCTTTTGAACAAATAAGTTTCATTTAGAAAAACTCCTTCCTGCGCGTATATATAAATATTTAAAAGATATTCGTAATATTATTCTTAGGGGCTGTTAAAAAGTTCAAAACCCCTTCAAAGCCTTTAAAGACAAGCTTTAAGCGGCTTGATAACTTGATTAAAAGCCTGTTGAAGTAAAAATGATAAAAATTGATAACTTTTTATTCACTTTCCTTCAACCTGCCATTAACATGCTCATGTGGAAATAAAAGCAAGGTTATAACCAAATTATTAACATGCAAATGAGAACATATATAAATAGGTAGAAACTAATTTGGATTAATCTTTTTCTTGATAGTTTCTATGAGAGTACGTGTACTGTCATTCTCCTCGTAATCCTTGGTGACCTTCTTGATGCCGTGGATGATAGTAGAGTGGTCTCTGCCGCCCAAAAGCTGGCCGATTACATCAAGTGAATCAGAGGTCATGGTCTTGCAGAGGTACATGGCAATCTGCCTTGGACGTGCAATCTCGCTGCTTCTGGTCTTTGAAATCATCTGGTCAACAGAGATGTGGAAATGCTCTGAAACGACCTCGATGATGAGCTGTGCAGTGATTTCCCTTGGCTTGTCCGGCGTGATGATATTGGAAAGCTCCCTCTCAGCGATATCCATAGTGATGTGAGTATGCTCGAGATTGTGGAAGGCTAAAAGCTTGTTTAAGGCTCCCTCAAGCTCACGGATGTTGGAGCTGATGTTTGAAGCAATGTAGTTTAAGATATCATCATCTATATCAAAATTGTCAGTTTCAGCTTTCTTACGGAGGATAGCCATCCTCGTCTCATAGTCAGGAGTACCGATATCAGCCATCAGTCCCCACTCGAAACGGGAACGGATGCGCTCCTCGAGAGTCTCCATCTCCTTAGGCGGCTTATCAGAGGTAAGGATAATCTGCTTGCCCTGTGTCTGCAGTGTGTTGAAGGTGTGGAAAAACTCCTCCTGAGTACTTTCCTTTCCTATGATGAATTGGATATCATCAATCATGAGCACATCTACAGTCCTGTATTTGTCACGGAACTTTGTCATGGCAGAAGAATTACCGTTACGGATAGATTCGATAACCTCGTTGGTAAACTCTTCAGAAGTAACGTAAAGCACCTTGGTATCAGGATTCTGGTCAATGATGAAATGACCTATTGAATGCATAAGATGAGTCTTGCCAAGTCCCGGACCACCATATATATATAGCGGATTGTATGCTTCACCCGGGCTTTCTGCCACTGCAAGAGAAGCAGAATGGGCAAACCTGTTATTATTACCTACGACAAAGGTGTCAAATGTATAGTTAGGGTTTAAGTTTGAGTGATCCCCCTTTACAGGAGTCTGTGGCTCAAGCTGAGGGGTATCGTTGTTTTTAAACTTAAGGCTCTGAGCCTGATCAGGTAAAATAAACTGGATATCATACTCGATACCTGTCACCTCACCTATAGCTACCTTAAGAGGAAGATAATATTTTTTGTTGATATAGCTGAGCCCCATCTGCTCAGACGGAACGAGAATATACAGTGTATTGCCGTCTATGGCGAACACCTCAAGCGGTTTTATCCACGTATTAAAGGAAACGTCTGTCAGGCCATGCTCTTCCTTGACCATCTGTAGTATTTCATTCCACTTTTCCATTACTTTATCCATCAAAGTTCTCCATTATTTAACATATAAAGAGTATATTATGGGAATGTTCTCCACAATCCCATACATACTATATAGTACACTATTTTTGGCATTTAGGCAATGTAAAAAGATTTACAAAAATGCTTTATTCACATTTTTTAACCATAATTATACAAAGTTACCAACATGTTATTCACATATTGTGGATAACTTTTTGATATCTTGATAACTTTCCACAATATGTTGGTCACAATAGGTGGTTTATATCAAAATATAGACGGTTATCAAGAATTATTATATATATAGAAGAAACTCGTTTTCCACATTTTTATTGTGGAATGTAAACCGATAAAAAAATATATGTAGAAAATTAAAGAAAATTGAGAAAATCCTTGACACAACAGGAATTTTTGTTATAATTATACCGATGTTTTTTAACGTAAAGGAGGTGGATATATATGAAGATGACATTCCAACCTAAGAAGAGACAGAGAGCAAAAGTTCATGGATTCAGACAGAGAATGAAAACTGCTGGCGGAAGAAAAGTAATCGCAGCCAGAAGATTAAAAGGAAGAAAAAAATTATCAGCATAGGCCACAATTTTTGTGGTCTTTTCTTCATTTTTGATTGTTTTTAGAAGGACAGCGTCAAATGAAATTTTCAGATTCGTTGAAAAAAAACAAGGATTTTCAGAATGTATATAATAACGGTGTATCGTTTGCTAACAGATACCTCGTTATGTATGTTCTGAAAAATAACACAGAAAATAATCGTATAGGTATATCAGTTAGCAAAAAAGTTGGAAATAGTGTTATTAGACATCATATTACTCGTCTCGTGAGAGAGAGCTACAGACTACATGAGGACATGTTCGATAGTGGTTTGGACATCGTAGTCATCGCAAGAGTTGCAGCGCGGCATGTGGGTTATAAGGAAATAGAAAGTGCTGTTTTACATCTTGGAGGTCTTCACAGGATTATTAAGAAACAAAATATTTGAATAATGAAAAAGAAGATGGAATCGTTTTGAAAAGTATCTTAATATTTTTGATTAAATTTTATAGGAAGTATATTTCCCCGATGAAATCAACGAAATGCCCATATTGTCCGACCTGTTCGGAGTATGGTTTGCAGGCTGTGCAAAAGTACGGTGCCATAAAGGGTGGTCTGCTTGCGGCATGGAGGATATTGAGATGTAATCCTTTTTCAAAGGGTGGGTATGATCCGGTTCCATAGCAGCAATGGAGGTTTTTATGTCGGACATTTTATTAACCGCATATCCAGGCTCTATTCTTGGACCAATTGCCAAGCTTCTCGGTATCCTGATGGATTGGATATACAGTGGTATATCTAATATTACAGGTGGAAGAGTTGAGAGCGTTGTACTAAGTATTGTAATTATTACGATTATAATCTACATGTGTCTGTTGCCACTGACTATTAAGCAGCAGAAGTTTTCTAAGCTATCACAGAAAATGCAGCCCGAGATGCAGGCTATACAGGCTAAATATAAAAATAAAAAGGATCAGGCTTCAATGATGGCCATGCAGGAGGAGACACAGCTTTTATACCAGAAGTACGGTATTTCTCCGATGGGAAGCTGTGTGCAGATGCTTATACAGATGCCTATTCTGTTTGCACTGTACCGTGTGTTCTACAATATTCCTGCTTATCTGAGCGGAGTTAAGGGCTCTTTTACAGGGCTTGTTGATTCAATTCAGCAGACAAGCGGATATCAGAATACACTTGTCAGTCTGATGGAAAAGTATAATGTTGTTACATCAAGCGGTCTTAACGCTTCAAATGCGGCTTCAAAGCTTGCCGATGCAAGTGGTGATACTTTAAGCAATTATATCATTGATATCCTTTATAAGCTTCCTTCAAAGGGCTGGGATGCTCTTATGGACGGTAAGTTTTTTGATGGTATCCAGAGCGCAGTTGAGAAGACGCACGATGCGTTACTTCATTTCAACTACTTTTTGGGACTGAATATCTCAGATACACCTTGGTATATCATAAAAAGCAACTTTACGGACAAGCCTGATAAGTGGTTACTTTTTGTAATACTTGCACTGCTTATTCCTGTACTGTCATATCTGACACAGATGATCAATATCAAGCTCATGCCACAGGCTACAAACGGCAATGACCAGATGGCAAGCCAGATGAAGATGATGAATCTCATGATGCCATTTATGTCATTTGTTATCTGCTTTACAGTTCCTGTAGGTCTTGGTATTTACTGGATCTGCTCTGCACTTGTAAGAGGTATCCAGCAGTTCTTCGTCAACAGACATATAGAGAATCTTGATCTTGAGGCTGTTATGGCAAAGAACGAGGAAAAGGCAAAGAAGAAGAGAGAAAAAATGGGACTGTCTGAGGATTATATAAAGAAGGCAGCTCAGATTAAGACAAAGTCAATTGACAATAAGGCAAACGTATCTGTATCAGCAGGCACAGAGGAGAAGCTTGCAAAGGCCGCTGAGTACAAGGCTAATGCAAAGGCAGGCTCACTTGCTTCAAAGGCTAATATGGTTAAAGAGTTTAATGAACGCAATTCACGCAAATAGGGGGAGAAAATAGTGGAATACATTGAAGTATCTGCAAAAACAATTGACGATGCTTTGACAGAGGCATCTATTAAACTTGGAACAACAAGCGATAAGCTAGAGTATGAGGTAATTGATAAGGGAAGCAATGGTTTCCTTGGAATTGGCAGTCGTGATGCTGTCATCAAGGTTAAAAAGGCCGAGGCAAGTGTTGAGGATGAGATTCGCGAATTCCTTGACAGTGTGTTTAAGGCAATGAAGCTTGAGGTTACTATTGATATCAAAGTGGATGAGGACAACAGAAATGTTGATGTTGAGCTTAACGGACCTGAGATGGGCGTTTTAATCGGCAAGAGAGGTCAGACTCTCGATTCACTCCAGTACCTTACAAATCTTGCTATCAATAAGCAGTCTGAGAATTACTACAGAGTAAAGATTGATACTGAGGATTACAGAAAGAGAAGAAGAGAGACACTTGAGAATCTTGCCAAGAATATTTCATTTAAGGTTAAGCGTACAAAGAGACCTGTTTCTCTTGAGCCAATGAATCCTTTTGAGAGAAGAGTGATTCATTCTGCACTTCAGAATGATAGATTTGTTGAAACACACAGCGAGGGGGATGAGCCTTACAGACACGTTGTTGTGACACTTAAGAAATAATAGATATAAATCATTAAAAGGGTATCTGGTTTCAGGTATCCTTTTTGAATATATATTATCTTAGAATTTTTGAGGAATTTCATATGCAAAATGATACAATAGCGGCTATTGCCACAGCTATGTCTCCGTCCGGAATCGGAATTATCAGGATAAGCGGAGATGATGCACTTTCGGTAATAGACAGGATTTATAAAAGTAAGAATAATAAAAAGAAAATAAGCGCATGTCAGTCACATACCATTCATTATGGGTTTATATATGACGGCGATGAGAAAATAGATGAGGTTATGGTGCTTTTGATGAAGGCTCCAAATACATACACTAGGGAGGACACTGTGGAGATAGACTGCCACGGTGGTGTGTATGTTATGAAGAGAGTGCTTGAAGCAGTAATCAAAAACGGAGCAAGACCGGCAGAGCCCGGAGAGTTTACTAAAAGGGCATTTTTAAACGGCAGGATTGATTTATCACAGGCAGAATCTGTTATAGATGTAATAAATTCAAAAAATGATTTTGCGCTCAAAAGCTCTTTAAGCCAGCTAGGCGGAGCCGTGCTCGGAAGCATCAGGCAGATAAGAGAGCAGCTTTTGCATGAGATTGCATTTATTGAGTCGGCACTTGACGACCCTGAACACATTTCTCTGGATGGTTATCCACAAAAACTACGTGCAATTGTGGATAACGAGTATGTGGAGATAGATGGTCTGTTAAAAACCTCAGATAATGGAAGGATTCTGAAGGAAGGAATAAACACAGTAATCATTGGAAAGCCAAATGCCGGAAAGTCATCTCTTTTAAATGTGCTTGTAGGAAGTGACAGGGCAATTGTCACGGATATAGCCGGAACCACGAGAGATGTGCTTGAGGAACAGATTAATATTGGTGGAATCACCTTAAATCTCGTTGATACTGCAGGCATCAGAAGCACAGAGGATGTTGTTGAAAAAATTGGTGTGAAAAAGGCTATGGAGCATGCCAATGAAGCTGATTTAATCATATATGTGGTTGATTCGTCAGTGGTACTCGATGATAATGATTATGATATTATCAATTTTATTAAAGATAAAAAGGCTGTCATTTTACTAAATAAGTCGGATCTGGCTTCAAAGGTGTCGGCAGATGATATAAAAAAGCTTGTGGATAAAACGGTTATCTCGGTTTCTGCAAAGGAAAGCTTGGGAATAGATGAGCTTTCTGATACAATAAAGGATATGTTTTTTGATGGAGAGGTCTCATTCAATGATGAGATTTATATCACAAATATCAGGCACAAAAAACTATTGTCAGATGCTAAGGAAAGTCTTAAGCTTGTTATGAACAGTATTGATGATGATATGCCGGAGGATTTTTATTCGATTGATTTGATGAGTGCGTATGAGTCACTCGGACTCATAATCGGAGAATCGGTTGAGGATGATCTGATGGATGAGATATTCAGTAAATTTTGTATGGGAAAGTAGGCAGTTATGTGCAGTAAGTTTGTTGAAGAAAATTATGATGTTGTTGTAGTTGGTGCAGGACATGCAGGATGTGAGGCAGCACTTGCGTGTGCCAGGCTTGGACTTGAGACTATTGTTTTCACGGTAAGTGTGGACAGTATAGCGCTCATGCCGTGTAATCCGAATATCGGTGGAAGCTCGAAGGGGCATCTCGTCAGGGAGATTGATGCACTTGGCGGCGAGATGGGAAAAAACATTGACAAGACCTTTATCCAGTCAAAGATGCTAAATAAATCGAAGGGGCCTGCTGTTCATTCTCTCCGCGCGCAGGCAGATAAAGCGGAATATAGTATGGAAATGAGAAAAACCCTTCAAAATACCGACCATCTGACCATCAGACAGGGTGAGGTTTCTGAGATTGTTACCGATGAGAATAATAATATAGTCGGTGCAAAAACTACTTCGGGAGCTTTATATCATTGTAAGGCGATTGTGCTGTGTACCGGTACATATTTAAGAGCCAGATGCTTAACCGGCGAGATGATCACTCATACAGGTCCGAATGGACTTTTGGCAGCCAACCATCTGACGCAGTCGCTCATAGATCACGGAATTGAGATGCGCAGATTCAAAACAGGAACTCCAGCGCGTGTAGATAAGAGAAGTCTTGATTTTTCCAAGATGGAGGAGCAGTTCGGTGACGAGAGGGTAGTGCCGTTTTCATTTACAACTCATCCTGAAAGTGTGCAGATTGATCAGGTTTCATGCTGGCTTACATATACGAATAGTAAGACCCATGAGATTATCAGAAACAATCTAGACCGTTCGCCGATTTATGCAGGTATCATAGAGGGAACAGGTCCTAGGTATTGTCCTTCAATAGAGGATAAGGTGGTTAAGTTTGCGGAGAAGGAAAGACATCAGATATTTATTGAGCCGGAGGGACTTAATACAAACGAGATGTATGTCGGAGGTATGTCTTCGTCTATGCCTGAGGATGTGCAGTATGAGATGTACCGCACTCTTCCTGGACTTGAAAATGTGAAGATAGTAAGAGACGCTTATGCCATAGAGTACGACTGTATCAATGCAAACCAGCTATATGCATCGCTCGAGTTTAAGAAAATACATGGTCTGTTCAGTGGTGGACAGTTCAACGGTTCATCCGGATATGAGGAGGCTGCATGTCAGGGACTTATCGCCGGCATCAATGCAGCCATGAAGATACTTGGCAAAAAGCCATTGATACTTGACAGGTCAGAAGCGTACATAGGTGTGTTGATAGATGATCTGGTCACTAAGAAAAATAGAGAACCTTACCGCATGATGACTTCTAGAGCGGAATATCGTCTCCTTTTAAGACAGGATAATGCAGATTTGCGTCTCACAGAGAAGGGATACGAGGTTGGTCTGATTTCAAAGGAAAGATATGACTATGTATGTAAAAAGAAAGAGCTTATTGATAAGGAAATAGAGAGAGTGTCGCATGTAAATATCGGTGCAAGGGCTGATGTACAGGAAATTCTGAAGAAATACAACAGTATAGAGCTAAGCAACGGAACCACACTTGAGGAGCTTATCAGAAGACCTGAGCTGGATTATGACAAGCTCGCTCCGATAGATCCCGACAGACCTAAGCTATCTGATGACACAAGAGAACAGATTAATATTCTTATTAAGTATGCAGGGTATATTTCAAGACAGATCAAGCAGGTCTCTCATTTTAAAAAGCTTGAGAAAAAACTGTTACCTACTGATTTTGATTATAATACTATTTCGGGTCTGAGAATTGAAGCACAGCAGAAGTTGAATGAATTTCAGCCGCTTAGTATAGGTCAGGCATCCAGAATTTCAGGTGTCACACCGGCTGATATATCGGTTTTACTGGTATTTCTGGAACAATTAAAATACTCAAATCCTGATTTATTTTCTAGATTAAACCCAGATAATACAAGCGTTGAACAATAATAATGGAGAATAAAATATGAAATATGATTTCACACACTTCACTGATGAATTATCAAAAATTAAATGTACATTAAATAATTCACAATTAGAGCAATTTGAGCTATATTATGACATGCTTATCGAAAAAAACAAGGTTATGAACCTTACTGCCATCACAGATTTCGACGAGGTAATAGAGAAACACTTCCTTGATAGCTTGTTTTTATGCCACACATTAGATTTAAACGCGGAAAAAAACATCATTGATGTCGGAACCGGAGCTGGTTTTCCCGGTATTCCTCTTAAGATAGCTTTTCCTCAGCTTAAGATTACTTTATTAGATTCACTTAATAAGAGAGTTGGATTTTTAAATGAAGTTATTGAAGCGCTTGAGCTTAAGAATATTGAAGCAGTCCATGGCAGGGCAGAGGATTTTGCCAGAGATAAGGAACACAGGGCAGCTTATGATATTTGTGTATCGAGAGCAGTTGCAAATCTATCTACTCTTTCAGAATACTGTCTGCCGTTTGTGAAAATGGGAGGCTGCTTTGTGTCATATAAATCAGGTGATTGCGAGAGCGAGGTGGCAGATGCAAAGTCGGCCATTTATCTGTTGGGAGGAAAGCTGAATAAAATAGAGCAGTTTGGCTACTCGGATAATCATCGCTCTTTTGTCATAATTGATAAGGTTATGAATACGAGCAACAAGTATCCGAGAAAAGCCGGACTGCCTTCAAAGAAACCATTGTAAAAAACCGTTATAATTGTTGAAGAATAGTTATAGGCGGTGCCTTATTTTAGATTAAAGTATAGAATTAGTTAGTAACAATTTTTTTAATAATTGAAGCTGTCTTCTCCGGTAACTCTAACTGAGGATAAAGCTTTGCATTTGCAATATGGATGATGTCGCATTTACTGTTTAGCTTATGGTAATTGTTGATAACATCCATATTATTTTTTATTCCTGTTGAAGCTATAATTGATACATCTTTGTCCAGGTTCTTGAGAGCGGGCGCGATATTAGTATTAATGTAGTTTGATAAAATGCTAGAGTAAAGATATTTGCCGCGGCTTTGCCCTTTATGTGCGGACTCATAGTATGCATCCTTCATATTATCTGATATGAGCTGGCCTCTTGAAATAAACTTATTTCTGAAGAGTAAATCTACTTTGATAGGGCTCATAAGCTTATTGTATATAAATGTACCTATGATTGGCAGATTAATTATGTTCTGCTTAAATTTGGTGTTCTTGTCAGGTATGCATTTAAGCTGTTGCAATGATACAGGGTTTATAAGTATTATTTTATTAAATAAATCCTTTGACAGAGCATTTGCCATGATTACAGGAGCTGTTGATAGATTGGTTGCAGCTACGTTAACAGGCTTTCCGATTACGTCATTTACAAAGGCTGTGATAATCTGTACATACATGTAGCCTGTATATTGGATGGAAGGCTTGTCCGAGCGGCCACATCCAAGCAAATCAATAGTGTATACGGTATTGTTCTTTGCAAGCTTTTTAGCTACTTTAGCCCATTCTTCACCGGATGCTCCGGAGTCGGTGTCGTGTATTAAAAGTATTGGCTCACCGGTGCCGGTTTTTGTATAAAAGATATTTCCTTCTTTCCATTTGTAGTAGTGGCCATTGTCTACTTTGAGTGCATTTTTCCTTTCGGCATTAGAGTCTACAACTCTGTTGTATATATGCATTCCGGCAATCACTGCAGATGTGAGAAAAAGCAGATTTTTTGTACTTTTTTTCATACAAAATTTTCTTGATAAATCTTCTCCTTTTGTGCTATTTTTCTTATTCCCTTTTTGCAGTATAATATTCTCATATTCAGCGGGGTACCAGATCCATAGGCTTCTTCGCTAAATGCAGCCTGTCTTTCGATCTTTCCCCACATCATCTTATATAGAATAAAAGGAGGACGCATATTATGCAGACATTAGATG
>OJNV01000712.1_pt1 | contig 18595 bp, 15 predicted proteins | sample 1597961 | NCBI WGS metagenome assembly OJNV01 (sample SAMN01915220, study PRJEB22387) | human gut metagenome | isolation source: stool | host: Homo sapiens | place: USA
ATTTTTCTCAAAAAAAACACCAAAAAATTTGCCTGTTCAGTTAGAAAGCCGATTTTTAAAAAATAGGATGAAATAGGATAAAATGGATGAAATAGGTGTTTCAAAAATCCCATCAAACCATCATAAGGCAAAGCTATCGTCTTAACTTCTTAACTTCTTAACTTCTTAACTTCTTTCTTCTGTAGATTCCATTAATTTCTTAACTTCTTAAACTTCGTGGGTTGGGGATTTTTTTGTAATTTTGGAGGTTGGTAGATTATACTGAAAATATAAGGTAAAACTATAATGGATAAAAGTCAAGAAAAGAGCCTTTTCGGCTTGGTTAAGGTGAAGTCGCTCATTGCGTTTGCGGCTTCGGTGCTGTTCTTCCTTGTGCTGTCGTGGGTGTATTTCTACCCCAACGACATTCGTGGCGATGTGATGCAGCAGCACGATATAGTACAAGGTGCCGCCAACGGTCAGGAGGCGTCGGCGTATTTCGAGCAGACAGGCAAGGTCACTCGCTGGACCGATGCGCTGTTCGGTGGTATGCCCACATTCCAGATTTCCCCCACCTACGAGAGCAGTTTGCTGCTGAGCACGGTGGATAAGGTGTATTCATTGCGCATATTCGGTATGCCCTCTTATGTGAGTTGGCTCTTTATGCTCATGATGGGCTTCTATATATTGATGCTCGCCTTCGACATGAAGTGGTATTATGCCGTGCTGGGTGCCGTGGCTTATGCGTTCTCCAGTTATTTCTTCATCATCATTGGCGCGGGCCATATCTGGAAATTGCTGGTGCTCTGCTACATTCCGCCCACTATTGCCGGTATAGTGATGTGCTATCGTGGCAAATACCTTGCCGGTGCAGCCATCGCCGCGCTGTTTGCAGCCCTTCAACTCTACAGCAACCACGTGCAGATGACGTATTACTCCGTGTTCGTGGTGGTGGCGCTTGTGATTGCCTACCTCTGCCAAGCCATCAAGCAAAAGCAGATGAAGCGTTGGGGCATCGCCACCGGCTCGCTTGCCGTGGCTGCGGCTCTCGCACTGTTGAGCAATGCGCCCAACCTGTTTATGACTTATAAATACTCGAAGGAAACTATACGTGGCGGCCACAGCGAACTCACTCCGCTGAAGACCGATGCCGAGCAGGCTCCACAGCAGACCACTAAAAACGGCGGTCTGGATAAGGACTACATTACCCAATGGAGTTACGGCTTGGGCGAAACTTTCACGCTGCTTGTGCCAAATGTGAACGGTGGCGCGTCGCTCAAACCCACACAAGACGAGCAAAACCCAAGCATAATTTCCAACACTATGCTTTCGCTCGACAAGACTTCGAAATACGAAAAACTCGACAGCCAAGGCGAAATCGACCAACTGAATGCGCAATGTATGCAAATGTTCACCCAATACTTCGGCAATCAGCCGATGACCAATGGCCCGGTGTATGTGGGTGCGCTGATTTTCGCGCTCTTCGTGCTGGGGTGCATTGTGGTGAAAGGACCGGTGAAATGGGCACTTTTGGCTGTTACCATTCTTTCGGTGCTGCTCTCGTGGGGTCATAATTTTATGTGGTTCTCCGACTTGTTTATCGACCACTTCCCGATGTACAACAAGTTCCGCACCGTGGCGAGCATTCTTGTGATAGCCGAGTTTACCATTCCTTTGCTGGCTGTGCTTGCGCTGCACAAGGTGTTCACCGAGGAAGATTTCCTGAAGAAGCATAAAATCGCCCTCTTTGCCAGTTTCGGTGTGTGCGCTGCGCTCTGCTTGCTCTTTGCTGTGGCTCCGGGCTTGTTCCAGAACTACACCGAAAGCGACCAGCAAATTTTCAACATGATCAAGCAGCAGCTGGGCGAGGTGCCTGGCAGCGTGTATGCCAATGTCGATGCCATTCGCCTCTCGCTCGTGTCGCAAGACGCTTGGCGCAGTTTGGCGGTGATTGTGGTGGGCTTCGCCATCATTTTCGCCTACCTCAAAGGCATTATGAAAACCAACGTGGCAGTGCCTGTGCTACTCGTGGCTGCGGTGGTGCTGGTGGATATGTTCACCGTGAACAAGCGTTACATCGATAAATACTCTTTCGTGTCGAAATACGATGTGGCTTCGGCTCAGTTCGAACCCACACAGGCTGATAAGACCATTCTTCAAGACACCACGCAAAACTACCGTGTGCTTGATGTGCAGGGCTTCGGTCAGCCCAATTCATCATATTTCCACAAGACTGTGGGCGGCTACCATGCGGCAAAACTGGCGCGCTACAACGATTTGATCGACCGTCAAATCAGCCGCAACAATATGCAGGTGCTCAACATGCTCAACACGCGCTGGGTGAAGGTGGATGCCAACACTGCTCAACTCAACCCTGCCGCACTGGGCAATGCGTGGTTTGTGGATTCGCTCACATTCGTGAAGGGTGCCGATGCCGAAATGAAGTTCCTCGACCACTTCAACGCTGCCAATAGCGCCGTGGCCGACGAGCAGTTTAAGGCTGTGCTTGGCAATGCCGTGCCTAAGACTCCAGGCGACACCATCTACGAAACCACCTACGCTCCAAACCGCCTCACCTACCATAGCCATAGCGCGAAGGGTGGCGTGGCTGTGTTCAGCGAAGTGTATTTCCCATGGGGCTGGCAAGTGACCATCGACGGCAAACCTGCCGAACTTGGTCGTGTGAACTATGTGCTCCGTGCGCTGCAAGTGCCAGCCGGCGACCACAAGATTGAGATGAAGTTTGAGCCCGAACAGGTGGAATCGGCCGACTCTGCCGCTAAGGTTGCCATCATGCTTATCTTTGTGGCTGTGATTGCGGCTATTGTGGTGCCAGTGATTCGCAACCGTAAGAAATCCGACGGTAAAACCGCCGGAAATGCCTAAATTCTCCCGATAATTCCGTTAGCGAATGGGTAGATTCAGAAGATATCGAACTGCTTGGAGCCGCCACCACCGAAGTGGCGGCTTCGGCATTCATTCGCCTTTCGCGTTCAACTTCGTGCAGAATGTGCTTGGCGAACGATACCCTTACTATGCTTACGCACGCATCGCCAAATGGCGAGCCAAGGCAAAGGCGGCGTTGGGTGGTTGCTGGCCACATTCATCATCGCTGATTTCGCTTAATGAAGCCCGGATGTTGTTCCGCATCACCAATTTCTTCAATCCCTCGCAACTGCTTGTAGTGGGCGCGAGAAGTGGGGTGTCGGCGGCAAGTGTGAAGGCGGTGTCGAGCCAAAGTGTGCTATACCTCTATTCGCCCCAGTATGCCCAAAGCAAGGTGCAGCAACAGTCGCTCATGCCTTTCGGTGATCAAGTGCGCCATTACACCGACATTTCCGAATGTGTGCAGGCGTATTTCTCGCAGATTTCGGGTGATGCCGAGCCTTTCGTGCTGGTGAACGAAATTGGCGATGAAATGGAACTCGATGCGCTAAAATCGGCGATTTTGCCGATAGTGCGAAAGCAAGGTGTGATAGTGATGCGCAATTTGCACAAGCATGAACTGGTGGCGCGCCTATGGGCGGAATGTCAGCACCACGCCCAGTACGGACAAACCTACACCAACGGAAAAACCGTTATTCTCATCGCTAACCCCAAACTCCAACTGGAGCATTTCTCCCTTTGGCTGAAATAAGAAAAAAAAACCTCACACAGATATGAATATAGTGAAGATTAGCGGCAGCCCCGCACAACAGATGTTTCAATACGCATTCTATTATGCGCTCTTGCAGCACGACCCCGAAGCACGCCTGCATGTGCCTTCGGAGAAGTGGATTAACTCTCGCTTCCATTTGCCCCGATTCGTGGAGGCGTCGGCCGACGACTTGAAGCAGTTTGGCAAAGGTTCAATCGGTTCGCGCATGATGTCGATGTTCAGAAAAGCCGCTGGTGAGGTGGTCACCGAGCCGCAAGACCACCGTTTTGTGGCTGATTTGCTGGATAAGAAAGATGCTTATTTCGATGGGCAATGGCTCTCGCCACGCTATTTCGCTTTGGTGGAAGATGATATCCGCGCGGCTTTTTCGGTGCCAGAGAAGGTGTTGCCGTCGTCGATGGCAAGTATGCTCAACATGCTCAAGCAGGGCAAGACTGTGGCGATGCAAGTGCATGAGCCTAACGGTGCTGACAATACCTGCACGCCCGACTACTACAACTGGGCGATTGCCAACATTCTCTCCACATTCAACAATCCACATTTCTATGTGTTTACCACCGATATTGATTGGGTGAAGGCAAACGTTAATTTCCAAGGGGCAAAGGTGGAAATCGTGGCATATCCTGCCGCTGCCGAAACCTCGCTGCTTGCCTATCTATTCCGTGCGCGCCACATCGTGATGGCTAACCGTTTTGTGAGTTGGTGGGCGGCATGGCTCAACGCCAACGACGATAAAATAGTGATTGCGCCCCAAAAATGGGCGAAAAACGCCGATTATCCCGACCTTTACCCCATCTACTGGACCCAAATCCCCACCACATAAATCGGGAAGATAAATGAGCGGCTTTAGTTATGAAATGCCGCTTTTTTATTTGGATTTTAATTGGCGGTAGGGGGTGAGGAAGAAAGGGCGGTCGGTGAGGTGCGGGTGCGGCACGGTGAGCGTGGGCGTGTTGATGGCGATGGGGGTGCCATCGGTTTGCTCGATTGCCATGATGTCGATGTCAACGAGGCGGTCGATGTAGTTGCCTCGTTCGTCGCGGTGCGAATTGCTGCCCAAAGAGTGCTCCAAATCGTGTATGTGGTCGAGCATGTCGAACGGCTCGATGGTGGAATCGAGTGCTACGCCCACGTTTAGGAACTCGTTGGGCGACTCAAACCCCCACGGCTTACTCTTTACCACTTCGCTTTCTTTAACGTGCTCAGCGCCGTCGGAAAGGGCTTTAATGGCACTTTCCAAATTCCGCTCGCGGTCGCCCAAGTTGGTGCCAATATTGAGATAATACCGAAAAGTCATTTAGAGAAGAGAGAAATTAGATGTTAGAAATTAAACTCAGAAGTTAAGAAGTTAAGAAGTTAAAGAAGTTAAGACGATAGCATCGCCTACTTCGAATTCTCGAAAAATTGCCATCTTTCAGGATTTTTGAAACACCTATTTCATCCATTTTATCCTATTTCCACCTATTTTTTTTAAATCGGTGTAAATGGATTTTTAATTGGGTTTAATCGGTGTTTTCTCGTTGCCGCATCGTTGATGCGGAAGATGGTGGGTAGAAAAGAGAAAAAGGCTTAATTAGCCGTTGTGTGCGTCTAATCAAGCCTTTTGTCTTTTATGCAGAAATTGCCGTGCGGCAATTAGAGACTCTTTTGTACCTCGACTTCTTCGAATGCCTCAAGCATATCGTCTGGCAAGATGTCGTTGTAGCCAGCGATGCTCAAACCACACTCGAAACCGTTTGTCACTTCCTTCACGTCGTCCTTGAAACGCTTGAGTGAAGCCAAAGCACCAGTGTAGCGAACGATACCATCGCGAATCACGCGCACCTTGCAGTTACGCTTGATTTTGCCGTCCATAACCATGGCACCGGCAATGGTACCCACTTTGCTGATGTGGTAAACTTCCTTCACCATCACGTTACCAATCACTTCTTCCTTGATGTCAGGAGCAAGCATACCTTCCATAGCGCTCTTCACCTCCTCGATTGCGTCGTAGATGATAGAGTAGATACGGATGTCGACGCCTTCCTGTGCAGCGAGGCGCTTTGCATCGGCACTTGGACGCACTTGGAAGCCAATGATGTAGGCATTTGATGCTGCAGCCAAGGTTACATCGCTTTCGCTGATAGCACCCACAGCCTTGTGAACCACATTCACTTGCACCTCTGGGGTAGAGAGTTTAAGCAGTGAGTCGCTCAACGCTTCGATAGAACCGTCCACGTCGCCCTTCACAATCACGTTCAACTCGTGGAACTCGCCCAATGCCTTGCGGCGTGCGATGTCTTCGAGGGTGAAGCGCTTCTGTGTGCGCAGACCGAGTTCGCGCTGGAGTTGTTCGCGCTTGTTGGCAATCTGGCGTGCCTCTTGGTCGGTGTCCATCACGTTGAACTTATCGCCAGCGGTAGGAGCACCGTTCAGACCGAGAATCAGCGCAGGTGACGATGGTCCAGCCTCTTGAATGCGCTGGTTACGCTCGTTGAACATCGCCTTCACCTTACCGTAGTGTGTGCCGGCAAGAATGATGTCGCCCACATGGAGTGTGCCGTTGTCAACGAGGAGTGTGGCCACATAGCCACGGCCCTTGTCGAGCGATGATTCGATGATTGAACCAGTGGCCTTGCGATGAGGATTTGCCTTCAGTTCGAGCATATCGGCTTCGAGCAGCACCTTATCGAGCAGTTCTGCCACACCGATGCCCTTCTTGGCACTGATGTCTTGGCTCTGGTACTTACCGCCCCATTCTTCCACCAGGTAGTTGAGGTTGGCAAGTTCTTCCTTAATCTTGTCAGGGTTAGCGCCTGGCTTATCAATCTTGTTGATTGCGAAAATGATAGGCACACCGGCAGCGGAAGCGTGGTTGAGTGCTTCCACGGTTTGAGGCATCACAGCATCATCAGCAGCCACGATGATGATAACGATGTCGGTAACCTTTGCACCACGGGCACGCATAGCGGTAAACGCCTCGTGACCAGGGGTGTCGAGGAATGTGATGCGGCGGCCGTTTTTCAGTTTCACATTATATGCGCCGATGTGCTGGGTGATACCACCAGCCTCACCAGCAATCACGTTAGCGTTACGGATGTGGTCGAGCAATGAAGTCTTACCGTGGTCAACGTGGCCCATCACAGTCACCACTGGTGGACGTGATTCGAGGTCTTCAGGATTATCCTCCTCCTCATGAATCTGTTCTGCCACATCTGCGCTTTCGTATTCGGTTTTGTAGCCAAATTCTTCAGCCACAATATTGATGGTTTCGGCATCGAGGCGTTGGTTGATAGATACCATCACACCAATGCTCATGCAGGTGCCAATCACCTTGTTGATAGGCACATTCATCATAGCAGCGAGGTCGTTTGCGGTCACGAACTCGGTGAGTTTCAGAATTTTTGATTCTGCTGCTGCCTCTGCTGCTTCGGCGCGCTCTTCCTCACGGAAAGCCTCACGCTTTTCACGACGCCATTTCGCGCCCTTCTTCTGTGGCTTGTTGGTGAGGCGTGCCAGCGTTTCCTTCATCTGGCGCTGTACATCTTCCTCGCTCACTTCAGCCTTGAATGGGCGTTTGTTCTTATCTTTCTTATTGCGCTTGCCAGCGTTGGCATTTTGAGCGTTGGCAGCGTTTTGCTGGTTGCCACGCTTTTGGTTGCCACCGCCTTGTGATTGCTGTTGCACGCTCTTTTCGATGTCAACCTTTTCCTTGCCAATGCGCTTGCGTTTGCGCTTTTCGCCGTCGGCATTAGCGCCTTGGCGAGCCTTTTCCTTGTTGATACGCTCGTTGCGCTTTTCCTCCTTCGTCTTCTTCTTGGGGCGAGTGGATTGGTTGAGCGCCGACAAGTCGATTTTGCCCACCACCTTAGGACCTTGCATACGAGGGGCGTTGGAGATGGTTTCTGGTTCGGCTTGTGGAGCAGGTGCAGGGGCCTCTTCCTTCTTTTGCTCTACCACAGGAGTTTCTGCCACTGGTTGTGGTTTTTCTACCTTTGGTTCGGCTGGAGCCTTTTCTTCCTTCTTAGGCTCTACCGCAGCAGGTTCGGGCTTAGCCTCCTCCTTTGGAAGCGCTGCTGGAGCTGGCTTCTGCTCTTCTGCCTTTTTATCTTCCATCTTCACCTCCTCGGCTTTAGGTGCTTCAGGCGCAGCGGGTTTGGGTGCTACAGGGTTGCCCTTAGCGTCGAGTTCGATTTTACCCAACACTTTTGGTTTCTGTATCGCCACTTCCACTGTTTTGCTTTCTTCAGCTTCACGACGCTTTTTTTCTGCAGCTTGAGCGGCTTTCTCTTCCTTGCGGTCGTGAATAATCTGTTCGGCTGCCTTTTTCTGTTGCATGGCTGGCTTAAACTTCTGGATGAGCAAGTTGTAGGCTTCATCGCTGATGCGTGCATTGATGTTGTCGTCAACCTCAATCTCGTTCTTCTTCAAGAAGTCTCTTGCCGTCTGCATTCCGATGTTTAAATCTTTGACTGCTTTACTAATCTTTATGGGCATATATTTCTTTTAAGTTGTTGTCTCGTTTGTTTTGTTCGTTTGCACTTGTTGGCCCTTGCTTGTTTGTGCATGTGTCCCGACTCTGTGCATTGGGTCGTGGCAGCGAAGGGGAAGAATGTGATTATTCTTCGTCGAACTCAGCCTTCAGCACAGCAATCACGTCGTCAACGGTGCTTTCCTCGAGGTCGGCTTTGTCGATGAGTTCTTGGCGTGGAGTGTGGAGCACGGCTCTTGCGGTGGCGCAACCCATGTTCTTGAGGGCTTCGATTACCCACTCGTCGATTTCGTCCTTAAACTCGTCGAGGTAGATATCGTCTTCGCCTTCGCTTTCAATGTCGCGGTAAACGTCGATAGTGTAGCCAGTGAGGATAGTGGCGAGCTTGATGTTCAAACCACCCTTACCGATAGCGAGCGACACTTCATCAGGACGCAAGAACACTTCGGCGTGCTTGTTTTCTTCGTCGAGGCGGATTGAGGAAATCTTTGCAGGGCTCAATGCGCGCTGAATGAAGAGTTGTGGGTTGCTGGTGTAGTTGATCACGTCGATGTTCTCGTTGCGCAACTCTCTCACGATGCCATGGATACGTGCACCCTTCACACCCACACATGCGCCTACTGGGTCGATGCGGTCGTCGTAACTTTCAACTGCGATTTTAGCGCGTTCGCCAGGAATACGAGCCACGGCGCGAATCACAATCAGACCATCGTGGATTTCTGGCACCTCAAGTTCGAAGAGGCGGCGCAAGAAGTTTTCGCTTGTGCGCGACACGGTGATCTTAGGATTGTTGTTCTTGTTATCCACATTGTAAATGACGGCGCGCACGGTTTCGCCCTTGCGGTAGATGTCGGTAGGAATTTGTTGATCCTTTGGAAGGAGCAACTCGTTCTTCTCATCGTCGAGCAGGAGCACCTCACGCTTCCACACTTGGTAAACTTCACCACTCACCAGCTCGCCTTCCTGAGCCTTGAATTGGGTGTAGATGGCGTCTTTTTGCAGGTCAAGAATCTTACTTGCCAAAGTTTGACGCAAGTTAAGAATTGCGCGGCGGCCGAATTTGGCGAATTCTATTTTTCGGGTATGCTCTTCTCCCACTTCGCAGTCGGGGTCGGGGCTGTCCACATCGTTGCGGGCATCGGTGAGCGCGATTTGGCGGTCGGGATCTTCCACTTCGCCATCAGGCACCACTTCGAGGTTCTGATAGATTTCGCAGTCGCCGTTGTCGGGGTTCATAATCACGTCGAAGTTCTCGTCGCTACCGAAAATCTTAGCCAATACGCTACGGAACGACTCTTCAAGCACACTAATCATAGTGGTCTTGTCGATTTTCTTCAACTCTTTGAATTCTTTGAAACTGTCGGTCAAACTTATAGTTTCGATTTCTTTCTTAGCCATAGTCTGGTGTTAAAACTGTATGATGTTTTTTGTATATTTTATTTCGTCGTATTTATAGTTGAGGTCCTCGTCCACCATTTCGGGGCGCTTCTTGCCCTCAAGTTTCACCTTCTTGGTGATGGTAAGCGTAAAGCCTTCCTCGTCAGCGTCTTTGAGCGTACCTTTAAGTTTCTTACCGTCTTTGGTGAGCACTTCCACCTCGCCGCCCATATTCTTCTTGTAGTGCTGAAGCACCTTGAAAGGGTCGCTGATGCCGTAACTGCCCACGGTGAGTTCGTAGTCCTCCACATCGCGGTCGAAGTGGTCGAGCACCTTATTGTTCAGCGCAATGCAGTCGTCGATAGTCACAGAACCCATGCTGTCGATAGCCACATCAATTATATTGTCGGCACTCACTTTCACCTCTACCAGAAAGATATCGCTTCCTTCAAGTTCGGTGTTGATAACGTCGATAAGTTCTTGCTTATTAATCATACTTACGGGTATATAAATAAAAAAGAAGAAGCCACAGAGCCCCCTCTAATCGAATTGCGTTGCAAAGATAGTGATAATTACCGAGGTATGCAACTTCCCCCTGCCCCTGCCCCCAATTCACCAGCCCATACTTCCAAATAATTATATATATTTATGATTATAAAAGATTATTTAACATAAATGACTTGGTAGAGTCAACGGGTCAACGAGTCAACGAGTTTTTTTGTAATATGTCGATGGGGTGGCGACTGTTTTTTGGGGTGGGGATTATTGGTAGTGGGCGAGGGTGGCTTTTAGTTGGGTGATGATTTGGGATTTCAGTTCGGGTGGGGTGAGCACTTCCACGTTGCTGCCGAGCGAGAGGATTTTTTCGTAGAGGTCGTAGGTGAGCAACATGCGGTAGCGGAAAATGGAGTAGGTGTCGTGCACTTCCTCGCTTTGCGTGTGGTGGAGCGATAAGGCGCGGAGGTATCTCGCTTGGGTGTGGCTCACGCGTAATGCGATGTCCTTTGGCTCGTTCTGGTTGATGGTGATGCCGTAGCAGTCTTTGAAAAACGACTGTGGCTCAAAGCCTTCGGGCATCTTGAAGGAGGTGGAGGAAATGTTGAGGTTGGTCATGCGGTCGAGCGAATAGGTCTTGATTTTTCCATCAGCCACATTGTGCCCAATCACATACCATAATTGCTTGAATATCTTCACGAAATAGGGGCAGATGACCACGCCTTTCGATGCTTGCGAGCGGGTGTAGGGGTGGTAGTCGAACACGATGCGCTTGTCTTCGCGCATGGCTTGAATCACCACAGGCAGGTGCTCGCGAGCCGATGGCACATCTTCCACGATGATGCGCCCCGAAAGGTCTTTCGAGTTGCTGAGCATGCCGGTCATAGAGAAGGTGTCGAGCAGCCAGTGGTGCATACGGCTGTCGGCCTCGTTGTCGCAGTTCTCGATGTAATACTCAAATGTGGAGCGATTGCACTGAATGTTGATGTTGAACATTTCCTCAATGGCGTTGCGATAATTGAAGAACGTGCGTCGCGGAATGGGGTTCCCGTCGCTGAGCGAGGAATTGCACCACAGTCGGTTGAGTTCTTCGAGGGTGATGTGTCGGTGGCTCTCGATAGTATCGACAATCCACACATATACTGCAATCTTATTTCGTGCCATAATTAGAGAGGAATTTTTGAAAATGGAGGAAATGTGATGGTTTTTATTCAACAGCAATAGTGCCAATGTTTCTTCGCAATGGAAACATGCCGGAGGCATGTCCCTACGTTATGGCGTAGGCCTGTTGCTGTTGGTTTTTGAAAATAGAAAAGGCTTTGAGGATTTAATAACGACGTTTGGGTTGAAAACGAGATATGAAAGCCTCAAAGCCTTGTGTGGGGCTATGTTGGGGTTATTTGCCTTTGCGGAGTAGGAGCAAACCGATTACGGTGAATGCGGCGTTGAAGAGCAGGAGTTCGAAACTCATGGTGTAGTCGCAATATTTGAGCAGCGCCCATTGGAGCACCCAACTCAATACAGGTGAGAGCACACACACCACAGGCACGAGTTTGTCGCGCACGTCGCCCTTGATAAACATACCGTAAACGAACAAGCCGAGGATAGGACCGTAGGTGTAACTTGCCAAAGAATACACGGCGCTGATAGCGTCTTGGCTACTGATGAGGTAGAACACATAAATCACGATACCCATCATCACTGCCATGCCGATGTGCACTTTTTTGCGAGTCTTGCCAAGGGTGGCTTCGTCTTCCTTCTTGTTGCTTTCGAGAATATCGACGGTGAACGATGTGGTGAGGGCGGTGAGTGCCGAACCAGCGGCAGAATATGCAGCCGACACGAGTCCGAGGATAAAGAGGATACCCACCACTACGCTCATCTTGCTATCGAATGCCACGATACCGAAAATTTCGTCGGTGCTCTTATCGTAGTTCAAGCCCATCTTGCTCATGTAGAGAGTGAGAATGGTACCCAAAACGAGGAACAAACCCACCACAAACACTTGGGTGATACCGCTCACGATAAGGCCTTTCTTCGATTCCTTCACATTCTTGCTGGCAAGGGTGCGCTGCATCAAGTCTTGGTCAAGACCAGTCATGGCAATCACCATGAAGATACCGGCGAGGGATTGCTTCCAGAAGTAGGTGCCTTCGCTTGGGTTGTCGAAGAAGAAGATGCGCGAGGTGTCGCTGCTTGCCACTGCCGAGCACAGGCTGGTGAAGTCGAAGTTGAGCGCCTGACCCACGAAGAAGATGCAAAGCACCACCGAGAGAATGAGGCAGATGCTCTTGAGCGTGTCGGTCCAGATTACGGTTTTCACGCCACCTTGGAGGGTGTAGAGGAAGATGAGGGCGATGGTAACGAGCACATTCACGATGAATGGAATGCCCAGAGGCTCGAACATGAGCGCCTGGAGCGTTACGCACACCACATAGAAGCGCACGGCTGCACCCAGAATCTTACTGATGAAGAAGAACCATGCACCAGTTTTGTGGGTTTTTCCGCCGAAGCGTTCTTCAAGATAGCCGTAAATCGACACGAGATTGCGTTTGAAAAAGAGAGGCACCAGCACGTAGGCAATCACGAAATAGCCCACGGCGAAGCCCAGCACCATCTGCATGTAACTAAAACTCTTGGCTGCCACCATGCCAGGAACCGACACGAAGGTTACACCAGAGATAGGTGCACCAATCATGGCGATGGCTACGATATACCAGGGGGCTTCACGGCCGCCGGTGAGTGCAGTGTTGGTGTCGCTTTTGCGAGAAGCAAGCCACGACACCACGAAAAGGAGGATAAAATAGCCAATGATAGTGGCCAATACAATCCAGGGAGTTGTCATTTTTGAGTATTTTTATTTGTTAATTTTATTGATTCTTTTTTGGGGGGAGGGGAGCACTCGGAGCGCTCGGATTTCTCTCCTCTAACTTCTAATTTCTAACCTCTAACTTCTAATCTATTTCAAAAAATTATTCTGCGTAGAGGAGGTAGGGCTTGCGCTGTGCTTTGAATTTTTCCACGTCGGGCTGCCATGAGGCCTTGATTTCGGTAGCACTCTTGCCTGCTTCCAACATTTCAGCCACTTGGGTGTTGCCCATGAGCAGGTTGAAGAAGTTACGTTTGCCAGTCTTCAGATAGAATTGCTTGCCTTGGCTGCGAAGGTCTTGGTAAGCGTCAACCACATAGGTGAGGTCGATGCCGCGAGCGATCACATCCTCGTATTTCAGCCCACGCAAATCCACGCCGTGGCACAGTTTGTCTTGTTGTGGAGGTGTTTTTGCGCCGAAGCGGCTGGTTGGGGTGAAGTCGAATGGGCGGCAAGTCATGTCGGGGTGACCGTAGCATTGGAAAGGCTGGTCGGTGCCACGACCCAAACTCACTGTGGTGCCTTCAAAATAGCAAATTGAAGGGTAGAGGTAGATGCTCAGCATGTTGGGGAGGTTGGGCGATGGAGCGATAGGCAGTTCGTAGCGAGTTTGGTGAGTGTAGTTGAGGCAAGGAATCACGGTGAGTTTCACCTGTTTGCCATCTTTCAACCAACCTTCACCGTTAGCCATCAGCGCAATTTCACCCATGGTCATACCGTGAACGGTGCAGATAGGGAAGCGACCCACGCCGCTTTTCAGTTCCATATCCAAAATCGGACCATCTACATACATGCCGTTGGGGTTTGGACGGTCGAACACCACAAATTCCTTGTTGTGCTCGATGCAAGCCTCCATGAGGTTTGCCATAGTGATATAATATGTGTAGTAACGCAAACCCACGTCTTGCAGGTCGGTTACCAGCACGTCGAATTTGTCCATGCTTTCCTTGCTTGGGCGGTTAGATTTGCCGTCGTAGAGCGAAGCGATAGGAATACCGGTTTTTTCGTCAACGCTGCTGCTCACGTGTTCGCCGGCATCGGCTTTGCCACGGAAACCGTGTTCGGGCGAGAAAATCTCGGTCACTTTCAGACCGTTTTCGAGCATCACGTCGAGCACGTGCTTGCCCTTAGAGGTGATGCCAGTCTGGTTGCTCAGCAGGGCAATGCGTTTGCCCTTGAGCAGAGGCACGTATTGGTCGATGCGGTCGGCTGCCAGCACCACCGAGGTGGAGGCGGCTGTAGTGCCTTCGTCGTTTTTAACTTCTGTTTTCTTTTGTTGTGCTGCACAGGCTGCCACCGATGTGAGCATGGCGAGCGAGAGTAGTGCGAGTTTAATTGTCCGTGTCATAAAATGTGATAGAAGGTGATTACTTAACTTTATTCTCACAAAGATAGTGAATATTTACCACAAAAGCGCAATTACACCCCTTTTGGTGGAATTATTTTTTCAGCAAAAGCCGTTTGGGAGCAATTTGGCGTGGAAAAAGTTTCTACTTAGCCATGAGGATTTAACGATAGGCGCGAAGCCTTTTTCATAATAATTTGAGTTTTGATTGTCGCAAATTTACAGATATTCTCCGAATTATCACTAACTTTGCACCTTGAAACGCAAATTAGAAACTGTTTTAAAATTAGATAAATGCGACAACCCTCCAACAATAAGCCACGCCGCCGCCGTGTGGATAATATTCAGAAGTTTACCGTTAAAGCCGATGCGCCATTGCTCGAAGCCGTAGCTGCCGTGCTTAAAGACCATAAGCCCACCAAACTGAAATCGATGCTCCGTCATCATCAGTTTGCCGTGAATGGCACACCATCATCGCAGTTCGACCGCCCAGTGAATGCTGGCGACGAACTTTGGGTGAACTTCGACGGCTCGTTCCACGTGTTCACGCACCCAAAACTCAAACTGGTGTATGAAGACGAGGACATTATGGTGGTGGACAAGGCCTACGGTATGCTCTCAACTGCCGCTGGCAACAACATCAAAGACGAAACCGTGTATAATGTGCTCCGCAAATATGTGAAACTCCGCAGCGAACATGCGCGTGTGTATATGGTGCACCGTCTCGACCGCGACACTTCTGGCTTGATGCTCGTGGCTCGCACCGCCAAGGCGCGTGAGCGATTCCTTACCCAGTGGGCTACCATCGTGAGCGAACGCAAATACGAGGCCATCGTGGAGGGCAACATAGAGCAAGACATGGGACTCGTGCAAAACTATCTGAAAGATGCCGACAACTACGAGGTGATTTCCACCGACGACCCAAAAGACGGCGGAGAATTGGCGAAAACTCGCTACAAGGTGATTGAACGCTCGCCTCGCTTCACCAGGGTGGAACTCTCGATGCGCCACGGCCACAAAAACCAGTTGCGTGTGCACATGAAGGATTTGGGCTGCCCCATCAGTGGCGACCGTAAATACGGAGGCCGCGCCAACGGCATTCACCGTCTTGCGCTCCACGCCACTCGCCTCTGCTTCGAGCACCCCATCACAGGAAAGAAAATGGAATTTGAATCACCCATCCCTGCCAATTTCCTCACCCTCCTCCGCTAATACACCCACATAATATACACAAAAAATCCCGAATCTTTCCATTCGGGATTTTTTGTGCGCCAACATTATAATGCTCCCTCTTGTTTAAAAAACGGCTCAGTGGAAAATTACAGGGGGGAATAAAATGGCAGCCGTGGGGGAGTTTTCACAACTGCTCCACGGCTGCTGGCTATAAAGAAAATGAACAAGTTAATGGTTTCTCATGTGGTGAGGGGCTACTGCATCACGATGCGCATGTGGGCTTTGGGGTAGCGAAGCACGAGGCAACTGGCTTCGGTGAGCACGAGCGCGTCGACGTTGCGCACACCGCTGGCTTTGAGGTTGAGGGCTTCGGTGGTGAATGGTATGTGGCAGTATTTTTGCAGATATTCGGGGTCGATCACCATGCCGTTGTCAGCCATGCCCACCTCGTCGAACACCTCGCTCAACAGCACATAGAGCGTGCCGAACTTGGAGCGGAGTTCACTGAAGTCGATGCCCCATTTCACCACATTTTCGCCTGCGGTCACCACCTTGGAGTATTCCAGTTTGTTGAGCCTTCCAATCAGACCGCTGCCACCAATCAGGATTTTGCGTTTGCTGCCTGCATTGCCAGTGAAGGCGTCGCGCATGAGGTCCACTACCTCGTTTTGGGTGAATTTCTCACCATCGTAGTTGAACGCCTTGCCGGCCTGATACCAAATGCCGCCCGTGAGCAGAATGTTCTCCTTTTTTGCAGGATCCCATAGCTTTTTCTTCACACCGAACAGGAACGACTTCTCCATGCCCAGGCGCATATCGTAGATGGCGGCTTCCTCCTGGTCGCTCATGTCCCAAGGCACTTCCTTGTTGCTCATCTTCATGAGCGTGCTTTGCTCAATCTGGCATTTGAAAATTTGGCAGAAGTTGCGTGCCTTTTGTGGGAGCGCCTCAAACTGTGGCGACATCACATCGAGTTCGCTGGCGGCTCGTCCCATGCGAATGAGGATGGTGCTTTTCGAGATTTTCGGCACGCAGTTCTCGGTGTCGCCCACCTTCATGCCGTTGGCAGCCATCACCCAGATACCACCGTCGTTGTCCTCCTTTTTCACCACATATAGCACGAGGTCGTTGTTGGTGACGGTGGTGCCGTCGGGGGCGTAACCGCTCACCCCTTGCACCAATATGGTGTCGCTCACGTCGAAAATCTCGTTGTTGGTGGTCATCATTTTCACCTTCGTGAATCGAGAGATGTCGCCACTGGCGGTCGGGGTAGGGGTGTCGTCTTGCACTTGGGCGGTGGTGGGCTTCGTGTCCACATTATAATAGTCCACCGTCATGCTCCCGGCTCGCTTTGCCCCAGCGCATCGCGAGAGTTGGTCGACGGGCGTTGCCATCGGACGAATTTTCACGATTTGGCTGTCGATTTCGTTGAGCAGCAATTCGGGCGATGCCTCACGAGCCACATCGGTGGAGAGCGGACCATCGACCACATGTTTGCCGCCAGCCACACCAGCCACTAGTGCCATGGCGAGGGTGGTTTCGCCGTCGCTCATGGCGCACGACACTAAAAGGAGGCAGAAAGTGAAGAGCAGGATAAGAATGAGTTTGAAATTGCTCTTTGCCCATTTGATTTTTTGTAAAAGTTTGTTTTTCATTTTGCGTGTAGTTAAAAAGATGAATATAAAAATAAAGGGTTGGAAAAACGGTTGATTCACCGGGCTATCGGTCCCACACGCTCCTTCTATTGTAGCGTGGAAAGGTGGCGGGTTCGTGGACTGGTTCCTCGATGGGAGTGGGGCGTGTGGCATTGTCGATTTTCTCGTTTCTGCCACGCAGATAGCCCTCCGTTTCGGCGTTTTTCATTTCTTCGTCGTGATTCACGGCGTGCGACAAGATGCTCACGGTGGCTTCGTCCAACTCGCCTTTGCCGATTTGCTCGATGAGGTGGCGCACCTTGTTGCCGGTGCCTTCGTCAAGACTGAGTTTTGCCACACATTCTTCCCACTGGCGCGATTCTTCGCTGTGGGCGGTGGCTGCTGGTTGTTGTGTGTTTTCGTTCATGGGTTGATAAATTTTGTGATTGATGTTGCAAAATTAGCGCACTGCATTGCCGAGGCACAACGCCAATTTGGTGATTCACTTCAACTCACACAGATTCAACGAGATTCAACAGATTTTTCGATTCAACCGACGCTATTCGCCATTTTCTCCACAGTGTGCAGTGAACCTTTGGGCAAGGTGTGCGGTGGAATTTGGTGGGGTGGGGAAAAATGTGTAACTTTGTGAAAATTAACTCCTCAAATAATAAATTACTACAATATTTATATGGAAAAATTAGTCATCAATTCTTACGAAGAATTTGAATCTTACCTTGGCAAAGACCTCGGCACATCAGAATGGCTCGAAATCGACCAAGACCGTATCAACAAGTTTGCCGATGCCACTCTCGACCACCAGTGGATTCATGTGGACGTGGAGCGCGCTAAGGAGGAAAGCCCATTCAAGAGCACCATCGCTCACGGCTATCTCACCCTTTCTATTCTTCCATATCTTTGGGCTCAGATTATTCAGGTCAACAACATCTCTATGCTGGTGAACTATGGCATGGACAAGATGCGCTTCGGTCAGGCTGTGGTCACTGGCAGCCGTGTGCGCATGACCGCTAAACTCCACAACATTCAAAACCTCCGTGGCATTGCCAAGGTGGAAATCGACTTCAAGATTGAGATTGAAGGCCAACGCAAACCAGCCCTCCAAGGCATTGCCTCATTCCTCTACCACTTCAACAAATAAGCAAATATTCAATATTCGAAATAGTAGATGCTGAAAGCCGTGTGTTTGATTCATTTCAAACCACGGCTTTCGAATTTTTTGTGGGGGCGGTGCTTATAAAATAAAAGGGTTCTGTGGATGAATACTGGGGGGACTGAAATAAAAACCACTCGCCTTCGGCGAAAAACCAAACTTCAGAAATCAGATTATCCGAAAGCGCAAATAAACCAAAGCAAACCAAAGGCAAACCAAAGGGACGGTTCTTTTGGTTTGCTTTGGTTTGCGATGATTTATGTCAGCCACAATAGGCGGGCACACAAATTGCGTCATAACGTAGGGACATGCCTTCGGCATGTTTCGATGCAATCCGCAATGTATCAACGCTTTGGAAACACGCCTTCGGCGAAAGCACTGAAAAACTATAAAAATAGTGAATGAAGTAAAGATTTTGTGGAG
>OJNV01000731.1_pt1 | contig 18339 bp, 17 predicted proteins | sample 1597961 | NCBI WGS metagenome assembly OJNV01 (sample SAMN01915220, study PRJEB22387) | human gut metagenome | isolation source: stool | host: Homo sapiens | place: USA
GAACGATAAGCTTTAGTGTATCAAGACCAAAGTATTCATCGATTGTTCTGCCGTTTATTGTGATTTTTCCGTTGCCCGGAACAAGACGAACTCTTGCAACAGAAGATTTTCTTCTACCTGTACCGTAGTATTGTTCTTTAGCCATTTATATTGTCCTCCTTACTTTATTTCGCCTGTCCAAGCGATTGGATTTTGTGCTTGATGATCATGTTCTGTACCCTTGTAAACACGAAGTCTTGTAAGAGCTTTTCTTCCGATTGTGTTGTTTGGAAGCATACCGTTTACAGCGTACATAACAGCCTTTTCAGGTTCTTCTGCCATAAGCTTGTTGTAGTGGATTTCTTTAATTCCGCCTACCCAGCCTGTGTGGTAGTAACGAACCTTTTGGTTAAGCTTATTACCTGTAAGGATAATCTTATCAGCATTGATAACGATTACATAATCACCTGTATCAACGTGTGGTGTGAACTGCGGTTTGTTCTTTCCTCTTAATACGCTAGCAACACCAGATGCCAGACGGCCCAGTGTACAGCCTTCAGCGTCAACTACATACCATTTTCTTTCGATTTTATCTGGATTAGCCATATAAGTCTGCATGGTTTTACCTCCTGTTATTTATCAACGATAGTTTAATTAACCGCGGAATTTCCCGCGAATATAAGTTATTGGAAACGCCGGTGCTAAAAATGCGGAAATGTCCGAAACCGCTGATAAATACTTTCGCCTGGGCTATTTGGCTTAAGCATCTCGCACTACGTCACATTTGGTTATTATATTATAAGGGTTCTGTTCTGTCAATAGGTTTTGTGTCGTTTTTTCAACTTTTTTCGTTACTCCCCCGTTTTTTGTTTTCCATCAAAAAAACTGTTGATCAGTTATCCCACCGGCAATTATCGAAACGGATGATTTTCTCCTCCTGACTATCAATCAAAAAATTCAATCCCCATCAGTGTCAGTCCCTGTGCCGGAGCAGTTGGGCCTGCCATTTCGCGGTTGCAGGCTTCCAGAATTGTCTTTACTCTCTCAGGCGGATACTGTCCGTTTCCTACTTCGATCAGAGTTCCGGAGATGATTCGTACCATGTTGTAGAGGAATCCTGTTCCTGTTACACGTATGGTTACGATATCTCCGTCACGCCATACATCAATTCCTGTCACTGTACGGATAGTTGTTTTTACCTGCGCTTTTGCACCGCAAAAAGAAGCAAAATCATGCTGTCCGATCAGGTATGAGGTTGCTGCTTTCATCTTATCTACATCCAGTTTGTAGTGGTAGAAATAGGTGTATAAGCGCTCTGTCGGAACCGGGAATTTGCGATTCAGGATGCGGTATTCGTATGTTTTTTCGCTGTCGCAGTAACGGGGATGGAAATCCGGTTCTACTTCTTCAGAGAGCTGAATGCGGATATCTTCCGGAAGACGCTGGTTCAGTGCATAGGAAATCTTTTCTCCGGGAATGCGTGTGTTGGTGTCAAATACTGCCACATTTCCCATGGCATGAACCCCTGCGTCTGTACGGCTTGCACCGATCGTTTCTATCTTCTCGCCAAGAAGCTCGGACAGTGTTTCATTTAAAACCCCCTGCACAGTAATCCCGTTTGGCTGTGTCTGCCAGCCGCAATAGTTTGTGCCGTCATATGCAACTACAAGACCAATTCTTTTCATCTGTTTTCCTCCATAAAAATTGAAAACTTTTGTTATAACAAAATAAACAATATGCTGTAATCCTTTCCTACCGGATTACAGCATATAAAATATCTTTATAAATTATATCAGTACTTTCTCAGATTCCCACAATTCTGAAAACAATGGCGATTCCCAGATAAGCCCACATCACCACATAGGAAATGTAGTCTCTGGACTCATAACGCAATGGCTTCATCTGGGTTCTGTTATCACCTCCATGATAGCACCTTGCTTCCATGGCCATGGCCAGATCATTTGCTCTTCTGAACGCAGAAATAAACAGCGGAACCAGAAGCGGAATCATATTTTTTGCCTTCTGAATTATATTTCCGGTTTCAAAATCTGCGCCACGTGCAATCTGTGCTTTCATGATCTTATCGGTTTCCTCCATAAGGATTGGGATAAAACGCAGCGCAATAGACATCATCATGGCAATCTCGTGGATTGGCACATGAAGTTTATTTAACGGCCTGAGAAGTCGTTCCAGACCATCTGTAAGTTGATTGGGTGTGGTAGTCAGCGTCATAAGAGAAGAACCGATCACCAGATACGTCAGGCGGATGGCCATTCTTCCGGCCAGCTTCAGGCCCTCCTCTGTCACATGCAGGATTCCCCACTGCCAGAGAACCTTTCCGGGTGTCAGAAATATATTAAATACCACTGTGATCATAAGAAGCATCACGATTGCCTTCAGTCCCTTGAACATAAATTTCACAGGAACTTTGGAAAGAATGATCATCGCTGCCAGAAATATAGTTGCCACTGCATATCCCGGAAATGTATGGAATACAAAGACAGAGATGATGAACACCAGCGTACCCACCAGCTTTGCTCTCGGATCCATTTTGTGCAGAACGGAATCTGCAGGATAATACTGTCCTATTGTAATGTCTCGGATCATACTTCCTGCCCTCCCTCATTCTCTTCTTGTTCTGCAGACTTTTTATCCATTGTTTCCTTCTGAATGCTTAAATCTTCATCAGGCGCATCTGAATGAGACTCTTTCGTCCCATCCTCAGTCAGATCAGCTTCCATCTCACTAATTAAGGTTTCTGCTTTGGCATTTTCTTTTTTCGACTGACTGTCTGAAACAGATTGTCTGTCACCGGACAATTTCCCGGGATTACATTTTCTTAAAACTGCAAGGATATTCTCTTTTGCCTCATCCACCGTTGTAGCAGTTACATCTACATCCAGGCCTTTTTCCTTCAACGCATGCATGATATAAGTAATCTGCGGTGCTGCAAGTCCCATGGCCTCCAGCTCTCTGTAATGAGCAAATACTGCTTTGGGAGCATCGTCATATGCGATTTCTCCGTCATTGACTACGATCAGTCTCTCCGCGTATTTTGCAATATCCTCCATGCTGTGGGATACAAGGATAATGGTAATCCCTCTTACTTTATGAAGCTCTGCGATCTGGTCAAGGATATCATCTCGTCCTTTCGGATCCAGACCTGCAGTTGGCTCATCCAGAATAAGAATTTTCGGATTCATTGCCAGTACACCGGCAATAGCAACTCTTTTCTTCTGTCCGCCGGAAAGCTCAAAAGGGGATTTACTAAAATTTTTCTCCTTGAAACCTACGTGCTGCAGTGCTTTCTTTGCTTCTACTTCTGCCTCTTCCCTGGATAATCCCTGATTCATGGGACCAAAGCATACATCAGAAAGCACATCATTCTCAAAGAGCTGATGCTCCGGATACTGAAATACAAGACCAACCTCGCTTCGCAGGGCACGACGATCATATTTCTCTCCCCAGATATCCTCTCCATTATAAGTGATCGTACCGGAAGTTGGACGGATCAGCGCATTGAAATGCTGGATCAGTGTAGATTTCCCACTTCCTGTATGTCCGATAATTCCGATAAACTGTCCGTCCGGAATAGAAAGATTGATATCTTTCAGCGCATGGATCTCATAGGCAGTTCCCGGACTGTAGGTATAAGTTACATTTTTTAATTCTATTGACATAAGGCATTCACCAGCTCCTCTGTAGTCAGTATTCCCTCCGGAACATCCACTCCGGCTTTATGAAGTTCGTGTGCCAGAAGTGTTACCTGCGGCACATCCAGTCTGTATTCTTTCAGAGTTTCCACCTGTGAGAAAATCTCTCTGGGTGTTCCCTGCATCACCACTTCTCCGTTGTCCATAACATATACCTTGTCCGCATGAACAACTTCTTCCATATAGTGGGTGATCAGAATAACTGTCACTCCTTCCCGTCTGTTAAGGTCACTGACTGCCTCAAGAACTTCCTTTCGTCCATTCGGATCCAGCATTGCAGTTGGCTCATCCAAAATGATGCATTTCGGACGCATTGCCATGACACCGGCAATTGCAACTCTCTGCTTCTGTCCGCCGGAAAGTTTATTCGGAGAATGATAACGATAGGATGTCATTCCTGTTTTTTTCAGGCTCTCATCTACACGCTCCCAGATTTTCTCTGTGGGCACACCCATATTCTCCGGTCCGAACCCTACGTCTTCTTCTACTACAGTTCCTATGATCTGATTGTCAGGATTCTGAAAAACCATGCCCGCTTTCTGTCGGACTTTCCATAATTCCGGCTCTTTAGACGTGTCAATCCCATCTACCCACAAAGTTCCTTCCGTCGGAAGCAACAGCGCATTCAGGTGCTTTGCAAGAGTAGATTTTCCGGAACCATTATGTCCCAGAACAGCCACGAATTGTCCGGCTTCAATGTCCAGGTTCACATCATTGACAGCACGCTGCGTATCCTGCACGTTACCATCTTCATCATACTTGAGATAGTCAAATCCCAGCTTGAATGCCTTGATAATTCCCATAATATTTTTTGTCCTCGTATTTTGTCTGTCTGCTGCTTATTTTCACAGGAAAAGAATCCCGTCAGTAAACAGCGAATATTTATTTTTTCAGGCTTCTTCAGTAGCTGCCAGTCCGGTCAACTCGTCAATCAGAGCCCAGATCTCATCTCTTCCCTGCTTTGTCTCAGCAGAGAAAGGAATAATAATGCCATCTTTGCTCAGCTTCAGCCCTTCTTTGATTGCTTTGATATTTTTCTGAACCTGGCTTCGTTTGAGCTTGTCAAGCTTCGTTGCAATAATGATCGGCTCATAGCCATTGTTCAGGATCCAGTCATACATCATCTTGTCGTTTGCAGACGGATCATGACGGATATCAATAAGAAGGAAAACCGCCTTCAGGTTTTTGGATGTATGAAGATATCTTTCGATCATCTTGCCCCATTTTTCCTTCTCAGACTGTGAAACCTTTGCGTATCCGTAACCAGGGAGGTCTACCAGATACATGGCTTCATTGATATTATAAAAGTTAATGGTCTGTGTTTTTCCCGGCTGTGCACTTGTTCTGGCAAGAGATTTCCGGTTCATCAGCCCGTTGATCAGAGATGATTTTCCCACATTTGATTTTCCTGCAAATGCAACCTCCGGTCTGTTGGTGTCCGGGAGTTTGCTGGTAATACCGCATACGATATCTAATGATACATTCTTAATAACCATTGATTTCCTCTCTTTTTTCACAACAAATGGTCAATCTTTACTGACTGACCATTTATTTTATACCAGTGCCTTATTAAGCACTTCCTTCATCGAACTTACAAAGGTAATGGTAAGTCCGCCTGTGATTTCCTTATCTAATTCCTGAATATCCGGTTTGTTTTCTGCCGGCACTAACACCTCTTTGATCTTAGCATATTTTGCCGCAAGAAGTTTTTCTTTCAAACCGCCGATCGGAAGAACTCTTCCTCTCAGTGTGATCTCACCGGTCATTGCAAGGTCTGCCCTTACCGGCTTCTTAATAATTGCGGAAAGGATTGCAGTTGCCATGGTAATACCTGCGGATGGTCCGTCTTTTGGTACTGCCCCTTCCGGAATATGCACATGAATATCGTTTTCCTGGAAAAATTCCGGCTCAACTTTATAGTCAGAAGCAATGGAACGAATGTAAGTAATACCTGCCTGTGCAGACTCTTTCATAACATCTCCCAACTGTCCGGTAAGCATCAGCTCACCTTTTCCGGGCATTACATTGACTTCAATCTGCAGTGTATCGCCACCCACCTGTGTCCAGGCAAGCCCGCGGGAAATACCAATCTCATCTTTCTTATTTGCCATAAGATAGTTAAAATGCTCTTTTCCAAGAAAATCTGACAGATTCTTTGAAGTCACTGTAACTTTCTTTTTATCTTCTTCCATGATCAGACGTGCAGTTTTTCTGCATATCTGTCCGATGGTTCTCTCCAGGTTTCGAACTCCGGCTTCTTTTGTATAATTGTTGATGATCTTCTTAAGAGCCGCTGACTGGATTGTCAGTTTACCTTTCTCGATACCGTTCTCTTCCATCTGCTTCGGAATCAGATGTTCCTTTGCAATATGTTCCTTCTCATTCTCAGTATAACCTGCGATCTCAATCAGTTCCATACGGTCAAGAAGTGGTCTCGGAATGCCCTGAACATCGTTTGCAGTTGCAATAAACAGTACTTCTGAAAGATCCTGTGGAACCTCTATATAATGATCCATAAATCTGCTGTTCTGTTCCGGATCAAGCACCTCAAGAAGTGCCGCAGAAGTATCTCCTTTATAATCACTGCTGGTCTTGTCAATCTCATCCAGAAGCATCAGAGGATTGCTCACTCCTGCCTGCTGTAATGCTGCAGTGATCCTTCCCGGCATTGCTCCTACATAAGTCTTTCTGTGGCCCCGGATCTCAGCCTCATCTCTCACACCGCCCAGACAGATACGTACATATTTCTTATGCATTGCTTCTGCAATCGATCGGGCAATGGAGGTTTTACCTGTTCCGGGAGGTCCTACCAGACAAAGGATCGGACTTTTTCCCTTATGTGTCAGTTTGCGGACGGAAAGGAACTCCATCACACGCTCCTTCACATCTTTCAGACCGTAATGACCTTCCTGAAGTACTTTCCATGCTTCTTTCAGATCATCAGAATCTGTGGATTTCTTCTCCCACGGAAGTGCCAGCATGGTCTCAATATAACCACGCAGTACTGCATTCTCGGATACATTGCTGTTGGTATTCTTAAATCTCTCGATTTCTTTGCTGATTTTCTCTTTTACCTCATCGCCGGCCTGAAGTTCCTGGAGTTTCTTCTTAAACTCCTCTGCGTCATCCGCAGTATTATCCTCACCCAGTTCCTCACGTATCAGTTTCAGCTGCTCTCTGAGAATATATTCTCTCTGATTCTTATCAATTCTGGCCTTCACTTTTTTCTGGAGATCTCTGCCAATCTGCATGATCTCAATCTCATTTCCAAGGATTGCACCCAGAACTTCATAACGTTCCTCCAGTGTAAGTGCCTCCAGGATCTTCTGCTTATTCTGATAAGATAAAGGAATATTTACTGCAATCTGCTCAACCAGTTCCTCAACATTATCTATATTTAAAATCTGTGCTACCAGCTCTTTGCTGACTTTTCCATTTTCCATGCAGTATCTGTGGAATAATTCCTTAAGGCTTCTGTGCATGGCTTCCATCACTGGTTCCGGCATCTGCATTTCTTCTTCATCAACAGGTGTGATCTCACTTCTGATAAACGGAAACTCCTGCTCAAATTTCACAAGTGTGGCTCTTCCCGTTCCCTCTACAAGTACCCGCAAAAGGTTCTGCGGAAGTTTCACAACCTGTTTGATATAGGCAATGGTTCCTACATGATATACACCTGCCAGATCCGGTGATTCCACCTCAGGATCAATCTGAGTAACCAGAAAAATCTTCTGGTCATGAAGCATGGCAGCTTCAATCGCCTTGACAGAACGCTCCCTGCTCACATCAAAATGAACGATCATCCCGGGAAGGATGGTAGTCCCCCTGAGAGCGATCGCAGGCAGCACTATATTCTGATTTGTCATTTATTGTTCAGTCCCTTTCATCAGGCTGTTTCCGGTTTATCCTTCTTGTGTGTCCGGGACGTTCTTCTGCTTCCGGCTGTCTTCGCCTGTGCAGGAGTTTCTCCGCGGACGATCTCCGGCTCACCGGTGCCATCTACTACATCTTTGGTAATTGTACACTTGCGAATCGTGTCATCTGACGGAATCTTATACATCAGATCCATCAGTGAACCTTCCATGATCGCACGCAAACCTCTGGCTCCTGTCTTACGTTCCAGAGATTTCTTTGCGACCAGTTCAAGTGCATCATCTTCAAAATCAAGTTCAACACCATCCAGTTCAAATAATCTGTGATACTGTTTGGTAAGTGAGTTCTTCGGCTCTTTCAGAATACTGATCAGCGCATTCTCATCCAGCGCATCCAGAGTTACAACTACCGGCACACGACCGATAAACTCAGGAATCAGACCGAATTTGATAAAGTCTTCCGGCATTACATCCTTCAGGATTTCACCCACATTTCTGTCTTCCTTAACAGAAACCTCTGCACCGAAACCGATGGACTTGGTATCCTGTCTGGACTCAATGATCTTCTCGATTCCGTCAAAAGCACCGCCGCAGATAAACAGAATATTTGTTGTATCAATCTGAAGAAACTCCTGATGAGGATGCTTGCGGCCACCCTGAGGCGGAACACTTGCCACTGTACCTTCCAGAATCTTCAGAAGTGCCTGCTGCACACCTTCACCGGAAACATCGCGGGTTATGGATGGATTCTCAGATTTTCTTGTGATCTTATCAATCTCATCAATATAGATAATTCCGTACTGTGCACGTTCAATATCATAATCTGCTGCCTGAATGATCTTGAGAAGAATATTCTCAACATCCTCTCCTACATATCCGGCTTCTGTCAGTGTAGTAGCATCTGCAATAGCAAACGGTACATTCAGAAGTCTGGCAAGTGTCTGAGCCAGCAGAGTTTTACCTGAACCTGTAGGTCCAAGCATCAGAATATTACTCTTCTGAAGCTCTACATCAGAATTTTTTGACGCAAGAATTCTTTTATAGTGATTATAAACAGCAACGGAAAGAGCCTTTTTTGCTGCATCCTGACCAATTACATAATCATCCAGAACTGCATGGATCTCTTCCGGTTTTAACAGATTAATATCAGAATTCAAAACCTCGTCATCATAAGGATTTAATTCTTCCTCCATGATCTCTGAGCAGATGCCAATGCACTCGTCGCATATAAATACTTTACCATCCGGACCTGCGATCAGTTTTCTTACCTGATCTTCTGTCTTCTGGCAAAAGGAGCATCTTACTTTTCCTTCTCTCATTTTTTCTGCCATGAATTTATGTCTGTCCTTTCTCTATACTAACTAATAAGACTCCTGTGACGATTCACAGGAGTCTTATCTTTCGCATTATTTATGCATGACTACACCGTCAATCAGTCCATATGCCTTTGCTTCTTCAGCAGTCATATAGTTGTCCCGGTCTGTATCACGCTCAACAACTTCTATCGGCTGACCGGTATTTGCAGCCAATAACTCATTTAAAGTTCTCTTTGTCTGTGCGATATGATCTGCCACGATCTGGATCTCTGTTGCCTGTCCCTGCGCACCGCCGGATGGCTGATGGATCATGATAGTGGAATGCGGAAGAGCAAATCTCTTTCCTTTTGCACCGCCTGCCAGAAGAAAGGCACCCATGCTGGCAGCCATTCCAAGACAAATGGTAGAAACATCGCATTTAATATACTGCATGGTATCATAGATCGCCATGCCGGCTGTTACGGAACCGCCCGGGCTGTTGATATACAGCTGAATATCTTTACCAGGATCTTCTGCTTCCAGGAAAAGAAGCTGTGATACGATCAGTCCTGCACTCACATCATTTACTTCCTCACCAAGAAAAATGATTCTGTCCTTCAGAAGCCTTGAATAGATATCATAGCTTCTCTCTCCCCTGCTTGTCTGTTCAATGACATAAGGTACTAAACTCATATAAACGCCTCCATTTACGCGGCTGACTTTTTTCCGAAAGAGGCAGACATCTGAGCCTGTCTCTTTCCGGTTCTTAAAATTCGATTACTTTAAAATTAAACTTCCTTAGCAGCGTCAGCGATAACAGTAACTGCTTTCTGTACAGCCATGTCTTTCTTCATCTGCTCAAGTTCACGCTCTCCAAGTAATTCTTTTAACTTGTCAGCTTCCATTTTGTATGCTTCAGCCATCTTGGAGATCTCTTCGTTTACTTCTTCCTCTGTTGGCTGAATGTTCTCAACTTCTGCTACTTTCTCAAGAACCAGTCTTGTCTGGATTCTCTTTAATGCCTGTGGTTTCATGTCTTCCATCATCTTGTCAGCTGTCATGCCAGTGAACTGGAAGTACTGATCCATGGATAATCCCTGGGACTGCATTCTTCTGCTGAAATCATCAAGCATCTGACGGCACTGTGTCATAAGCATAGCTTCCGGAATATCCATCTGTGCATTTTCGATTGCTTTATCTACTGCTGCATCTTCTTTTGCACGTTTTGCTTCGTCTGCTTTCTTATCTTCAAGGTTTGTTTTTACATGCTCTTTGTACTCTGCAAGTGTATCGAACTCAGAAACATCTTTTGCAAAATCATCATCCAGTTCAGGAAGTTCTTTTGCTTCGATCTTCTTAACTGCGCATTTGAAGATTGCTTCTTTACCTGCAAGTTCTTTTGCCTGATATTCTTCAGGGAATGTAACTTTTACGTCTACATCATCGCCAACTTTAGCACCAACAAGCTGTTCCTCGAATCCCGGGATAAATGTGTTGGAACCAAGTGTCAGAGGATACTCTGTAGCCTGTCCGCCATCGAAAGGTACTCCGTCTACAGATCCTTCGAAGTCGATTGTTACAATATCATTTAACTGAGCTGCGCGGTCTTCTACGCTGATTGTTCTGGAGTTTTTCTCCTGCTCTTTCTTAAGTTCAGCTTCTACGTCTTCGTCTGTTACTGTGATTTCAGTTTTCGGTACTTCTACACCTTTGTAATCACCTAATGTAACTTCCGGTTTAACAGCAACTTCTGCTGTGAAGATGAATGCTTTTCCAGGCTCAGCCTGTGTAATGTCGATTGTCGGCTGGGAAACGATCTCAAGTTCGCATTCAGCTAATGCTTTGCTGTAGTGTTCCGGAATCAGAGCGTTAACAGCATCTTCAAGGAATACTCCTTTGCCATACATCTGCTCGATCATTTTTCTTGGAGCTTTTCCTTTACGGAATCCAGGGATGGAAATTCTTCCTTTTGCTTTCTGGTATGCATTCTGCATTGCTTTTTCTAAATCTTCAGCGGCAACTTCGATAGTAAGTTTAGCCATGTTTTTTTCCATTTTTTCCACCTGTAAACTCATGTTACAATGTTCCTCCTTAAATTCAGGTTATATTTTGCGACTGGTTTTTCAGCTGCGTTATATCATTCACAGTTTTTACCTATTTCTATATATTCAAGTCTGAGCTCCGCTCCCACCATTGCAGAAGCGGGAGAGTTACTGTTCACTCTGTGTCAGTAACGCAAGAAGTCTGTTTATAACTCAATTATATATTTACAGTCATTGTAGCAGTATAGCACAAAAAATCCAAAAGTGCTAGTGTTTTTTCGCATAAAAATAAGGGTTTTGGGATGTTTTAACGTGTGTAAACTACAGATTCTGCGATTTCTTTTGCTTTTTCTTCATTTTCGAGCTGTGAAATCAGGGAGAGTGCGAAGTCTACAGCCGTTCCCAGGCCGCGGCTGGTGGTTATGTTTCCGTCTACTACTACGCTGTCTTCACTTGTTACTGCGCCATCTTTGGAGAGAACTTCCATGAATGACGGATAGGAAGTTGCTTTGCGGCCTTTGAGGAATCCCAGTCCGGAAAATACGCTTGGAGCTGCGCAGATGGCTGCGATTTTCTTGCCTTTATTGTTGAAGTCTGTCAGGAGGTCGACGAGTGGTTTGTAACCGGCAAGGTATTTGGTTCCCGGCATTCCTCCAGGAAGAACGAGCATGTCGGCGTCGGCGAAGTCGGTTTCAGCGAATATGGCGTCGGTGAGCATGGTGATGCCGTGGGATGTCTGGATCCGGGTGGTTTCTTTGATAGATACGGTTTTGATGTCGATTCCGGCGCGGCGAAGAAGGTCTACTACGGTTAAGCCTTCAATGTCTTCGAATCCGTCGGCGAGGAAGATGTATGCTTTTTTACTCATTTTTTTGTGCCTCCTGATTGTTGTATTTTTTAAGATTTTTATCTTGTTTTTCTGAAATGGATTATAGCATTTTTTTTGGATAGTTACAATGTTTGTTTGAGTTGCATAGAGACAGATGGCTTCGCGCTGGGAACTGGCAAAGTGTTACTTTTACCATATCTCTGGTTTCAAGTCTTTCGGCAATGGATCTGGATATGTTTCGCCGTTTAGGGTTTCCGTCAGTTCTTTTCTGGCTTGATTTGCCAGTTCTGGATTTTGTAAAAAATCCAGGGCGGTGAGAGCCATGATTTTGGCGGCGTAGAGCATTCCTTTGTGAGCTATTGAGGATTTGCCCTGGGCTACTGCCTGCCAGGAGTGGAGAGCGGTTCCTGCGGCGAATGTGGGGATGTTGAGGTGGACAGTTGGAACGATCCAGCTTACGTCTCCTACATCGGTGGAGTATTTGAGGTCGCTGTACAGATTTTGACAGGCGATTGGTTCGAAGATTGGGGTTTTCATTGCTTCCGGTGCTTTGGGACCAAAGTAGTCCCGGGCAATTATAGGAAGTTGGTTTTTGTCCTGATCCGAGAGGGACTGCTGGAATTTTTGTGCGTAGGCATATTCCTGCTCTGTATATGGAATAGGGCCGAGTTTTTCCAGATAAGTGTTCATATGGTCTGCAAGGATTTTACTGGAGATTAAATTGGAATAGGCAGCCACCTGACGGATTTCTACGGTAGTTTCGGTCATGAGGGCGGCGCCTTTGGCTATATTACATACGCGGTTGTAGAGTTCTTTTACCTGTGTGATCTTCGGGGCGCGGATGGCGTAGAGTACCTGGGCTCTGGACTGGACTACGTTTGGGGCATCTCCGCCTGTGTCGGTGATGGCATAGTGGATTCTGGCTTCGTCTATCATGTGTTCACGCATGTAGTTTACGCCTACGTCCATTAATTCTACTGCATCCAGTGCGGAACGGCCTAATTCCGGGCACATGGAGGCGTGTGCCGGGGTTCCGTGGAATGTGAAGAAGACTCTGAAGTTTGCTTTGGTGCTTCCGTAGCATGCGCGTCGTCCCTGTTCCGGGTGCCAGCAGAGGGCGAGGTCACAGTCATCGAAATAGCCGTCGCGTACGAGAAACGCTTTGCCGCCTGCGTTTTCTTCGGCTGGGCAGCCGTAGTAGCGGATTGTTCCTTTCAGGTTGTGTTCTTTCATGAAGTCTTTTAATGCGATGACGGAAGCAAGGGTGCCTGTTCCGATAAGCTGATGACCGCAGCCATGACCACAATTATCAGTATGTCCTGAATCTGGATTTTGTTTCTTTTCTCTTTCCGGCACGCTTTCATATTTTGAATCTGATGTTTTTTCTTCCGGGATTCTCTCGGTAGTATCTGCTTTCTGCGAAAGTCCCGGCAGGGCATCAAATTCGCCAAGAAATCCTATAACCGGTTTTCCGGAACCGTATTCTGCAATAAATGCTGTTTCCTCTCCTGCCAGATTTGATTTTATGGAAAATCCCTCTTTCTTTAATGTCTGCTGAAGTAATTCAGAAGATTTATATTCTTGAAATCTCGGCTCCGCATACTCCCAGATTTTATCGCTGATTTTGGCATAATATTCTTTTTTATCTTCAATTTTTTCTGATATTTCTTTTATGTATTCATCCATATATTTTTCCTCTTGTCCCATGCTGTTTCCTACTTTCTTCTTCATTCCCCACAACATTTTTATCTATTTTACATTAAGCAGATATCATGTTACTGTTCACACACCACTATCCCGAGACATACAAGCCAAAATTCCATTGCCGCAGGCAATCTGGAATGAATTTTGGCTACGTTACTGTGAACGGAGTGAACAGTAACGATATCACCGTTTGATTTAAGTAAAATATGCGTTTTCATTATTTTTCATATATGCTATTATCATTATAGCACAAACTAAAGGATTGACACATTTTAACTCAATGGAGGAAATTTAAATGGAAATCGAACGTAAATTTTTAATATCCAAAGAAAATCTGCCAGCAGATCTTGATGCTTATCCACATCATAAACTCGAACAGGGCTATTTATCCACTGCACCGGTAGTCCGTATCCGCAAAGAGGATGATAACTACTATCTTACCTATAAATCCAAAGGTCTTATGACCCGCGAGGAATATAATCTTCCACTTACCAAAGAATCCTATGAACATATGCGTCCAAAAGCTGACGGAATCCTCATTTCCAAAACCCGCTATCTTATCCCGGAAAAAGATGGACTCACCATTGAACTGGATGTATTTGATGCTCCTTATGAAGGACTCTATCTCGCAGAAGTGGAATTTTCTTCTGAAGAACAGGCGCTCAGTTATAATCCACCCGTATGGTTTGGCGAAGATGTTACGAACTCCGGTAAATATCATAACAGTCGTCTGAGTCAGGGAAATTTATAATAAAACAGCTCCGAAATATTGTTCTGTTAATATGTATTTGCAGGAATTGTAGTAACTCCTAGGTTCTGGAAATTCGCGTTATAAAAAATCCGCTCACTGTCTGAGCCGCTTTGCGGCGAGTTTGAGCGGATTTTTTATGGTTTTAGCGAATTTTCAGAGCCTTAGAGTTACTGAGATTACATCTTTTTACCTTTTTCAGCAGCTCCATTCAGAGCTTCAAAGACAGCACTTCTGAATCCCTTCTGTTCCAGGATTCTTACTCCCTCGATGGTACTTCCGGCCGGTGAACATACCATATCCTTCAGTTCTCCCGGATGCATGCCTGTTTCCAGTACCATTTTTGCGCTTCCAAGTAAAGCCTGTGCAGCAAACTGATAAGCCTGTTTTCTTGGCATTCCCTGGGCTACCGCAGCATCTGCCATTGCTTCTATGAACATAAAAACATATGCAGGTGAACATCCGCTTACAGCACTTACGGCGTCCATCAGGCGCTCCGGAACTACTTCTGTACGGCCAAAGCTGTCTGTGATTTCACAGATCTGAGTCAGTTCTTCTGCTGATACTTTCTCATTGGCACATACGCCTGTCATCCCCTCGCCAACCTGAGCAGGAGTATTCGGCATCATTCTTACCACTTTCAGAGGCTGTCCACATTTTTCTTCTAACCAGGCAAGAGTTTTCCCCGGCGCAATGCCTACAACTGTGTGTTCCGGTGTCAGTTCATCTTTTACTTCATTCAGCACTTCTTCATAAAACTGCGGTTTCACTGCCAGGAAAACCAGTTTTGTGTTTTTTACCACTTCATGGTTATCCAGGGTTGTAACCACTCCCAACTTTTCTCTGCTTCGTTTGCTTCCTTCTTCTGTAAGATTGGAAACAATAATCTCATCTTTTTTATAAAGTCCTTTTTTCAGCATACCACTGATCATGGCAGAAGCCATATTTCCGCATCCGATAAATCCGATTTTCATAAATCTGCTCCTCTCTTGCAATTCCTGTTGTTTTCTGATAATTTATAACTGCTTTTTTCATATCTTTTTCTTGTTATAGATAATAATAATCATCCAGCAATCTGCCGTAAAATACTGAACAGTTACAGATAATTATAATTCATTACTGTCCAATATGACTGTAAAGGGACCGTCATTCACAAGCTCCACTTTCATATCTGCCCCAAATTCTCCCTGCTCGACAATATCAATGTGTTCTTTGCATCTGGCAATTATGTATTTGTACAGATTTTCAGCCATATCAGGGGCCCCTGCTCTTATAAAGGAAGGTCTGTTTCCTCTTTTACAGTCAGCATATAATGTGAACTGGGAAATAAGCAGAAGACTTCCGCCCACCTCCTTCAGGCCAAGGTTTGTCTTACCGTTTTCATCTTCGAAAATACGCATATTAACCATTTTATGAATCATTTTATCTGCGATTTCAACGGTATCTTCTTCTCCTACTCCGATAAGAACCATAAAGCCCTTGTCTATCTGGCCTCGTACTTCACCATTAATTGTCACTTTTGAATGCATTACTCTCTGAATTACAAAACGCATAATTCACTCTCCTTAATCAACGGATTTCTGTCTATTGATAGATAGCATAGCACATTTTTATCCGTTTTTCCATTGTAAAGTGTCACCTTGCGGCTGTTATCTCAAAATCTTGTTACTCGTCACTCCGTTCTCAGTAATGCTGCACAATTTCCTTTCATCATCTTATAGTAAACCGGGATCAGAAGTGCACAGGCTCCGATCCACGCCATTGGGCTGGCAATACATACAGATGTATATCCAATGATTCCGGAAAGACCTACTGTTGCAGCGATTCGCATAACCAATTCAATCATACATGCAGCAAAAGGTGCTTTGCCATTCTGCATGCTCTGGATGGATGTACGATATACTGCCAACAGCCCAAGCACAAAGTAAAAGGGAGCTACAATCGTCAGATACATATCTGAATAGTGATAGATTTCTTTTGTGGGATCTGAGAGAAACATTCTTACAATCGGATGTCTCAGCAGCAGAATTCCAATACACATGATCAGGTTAAATGCTTCTGTCTGGATCAGGCAGGCGCGCACGCCCTGACGGATACGGTCCCATCTGCCTGCACCAAAGTTCTGAGCTACATAGTTGGAAATTGCGGTCATCATTGCATTGTTTACCAGTACAGAAAGCTGGTCTGCTTTCGATGCTGCGGTATATCCTGCAACTGCTGCAGTACCCAGTGAGTTTACCACTGCCTGCATGGCAAGCTGTCCGATACACATGACAGACATCTGGAATCCCATAGGAAATCCGGTCTTCAGGTGCAGGACTGCCGTGTCTTTTAAATCTGTAAAATCTTCTCTGTGCAGATGCAAAATCGGAAAATTCTTCAGTCCTACAACCAGACTCAGCACTGCGGAAAGGAACTGTGACAGAATAGTCGCCCATGCAGCACCAGCCACCCCCATATGAAACGGTACAATAAACAGAATATCAAGAAAAATATTTAATACAGATGAAAATACCAGGAAATACAATGGTGTCTTACTGTCTCCCAATGCGCGGAGCATATTTGAGATCATGTTGTAGAAAACGGTAGCACCTGTACCAAGTAAAACCACAAACATATAGTCGTATGCTTCACCGGAAATATCAGCAGGAATCTGCATCCAGCGCAGGATCTGATGAGAAAGCAGACAGCAGATCAGTGTCAGCACTACTGTAAAGGCAATACTCAAAAGTGCGGAAACCGCAACGCTCTTACGCATTCCTTTTTCATCCTTTGCCCCACATTTCTGTCCCAGACAGATACCAAATCCACCTGTGAATCCATTAATAAAACAGAATACAAAATAAATAATAATACTGGTGGAACCTACTGCTGCCAGGGAGTCTGCTCCCAGCGTTTTTCCTACGATCACAGAGTCCGCCAGTGTATAAAAAAGCTGAAACAGATTTCCCAGAATTACAGGAATCGCAAATTTCAGCAGTGACCGGAACGGATTACCTGTAGTCAGATCCATTTCTTTTGATCTTGCCATGTTTCCTACTCCTCTCCTTGCACGATGTGCATACCAACGTTATAATTGTGGTTATAACAAGCATTGTAATGAATATATCCTGTGATAAATTGTCAGATCGTGTTGATGATCATGCTTCTGTGAGCAATTCATCACAGCGTACATATAATAAAATCGGAGAACTGTAATATGGCTATGCGTAAAATTCTTGTAGATGAAACCAACCGCGAACTTTGTGAACATGGAACTGTCGGTTTTCCCATGACCGTTAATCATGATGACCTGTGGGCATTTGAGGGAAAAAGTGTACCTATCCACTGGCACAATGACCTGGAGATCAGTCTTCCCAGAGAAGGGGAAGCTATCTATCAGGTGTATCAGAAAAGCTATACTGTAAGACCTGGAGATGTTCTTCTTCTGAACCGAAATGTACCCCATAGCTGTCACTCACCAAATAATGATCATGCCAGATACAGTACCTTTCTGGCACGTCCGGATTTCATATGCGGCGAATACGGAAGTGATGTGGAACGCAGATGCTTTCGCCCTTTTCTCCAGAATTCTTCTGTCCCCTGTATCCTTCTTACTTCCGGAAACTCATGTACCCGGACTGTAATCCAAAAGCTCAATGAAACAGAAGCCCTCTTTGATCAGAAGACCTTCTGTTATGAGTTGAAGATCAAGGGGCTTCTCTGTGAAATTTTCGGTATGATTCTCTGCGAACACCAGAATGATCTTGCAAAATTTGTTCCAGCCAACCAGCTGGAACTGGAAAGGCTGGAACAGATGCTGGATTATCTTAATACGCATTTTGAATCCGTAATCTCTCTGCAGGAGCTGGCAGACCAGGTTCATCTGTCCAAAGAGGTCTGCTGCCGCCTGTTCAAAAAAATGACCGGCAAAACAATTACCGGCTATCTGGAAGAATATCGTGTCAACAAAAGTCTGCCTCTGGTTCAGAGCTGTCAATATTCTATGATCCAGATTGCAGATATGACAGGCTTCAGCAACGCCAGCCGTTTTGCCCGGGCATTCCACCGACAATTCGGATGCAATCCCGGTGAATACAATTCTCTTAAGCTGCAAAAGTGCTAGAGCGTGTCTGAAAAAGGCTTTCTGCAAGATGTGCGTCACAATTTGTGGGATA
>OJNV01000733.1_pt1 | contig 18287 bp, 8 predicted proteins | sample 1597961 | NCBI WGS metagenome assembly OJNV01 (sample SAMN01915220, study PRJEB22387) | human gut metagenome | isolation source: stool | host: Homo sapiens | place: USA
ACCACCCCGCCCTCTGGGCACCCCTCCTCCGTCGGAGGAGGGGAATTGAGATACTATTTTACAGCAGTTTCACGAACTCATCAAACAAAAACTCCGTATCCGTCGGCCCGCTGGCAGCTTCCGGATGGAATTGTGCAGAGAACCAGGGATTCCGTTTATGTTTAATGCCCTCATTAGACCCGTCGTTCATATTGATGAACAGCGGTTCCCAATCTTCCGTCAGCGTAGTGTTGTCCACTGCATAACCATGATTCTGCGAAGTGATGAAGCAACGCTCCGTGCCCACCATACGCACCGGCTGGTTGTGACTGCGATGACCATATTTCAGCTTGTATATCTTTGCTCCTCCTGCCTTACTCAGCAACTGATTTCCCATGCAGATACCGAAGATAGGTAGTTTTTCATTCTTCATTGCCCGGCGGATATTCTGCACCGCAGCATCACAGGTATCCGGATCACCCGGGCCGTTACTGATGAAAAGTCCGTCGAACTCCAGTTCATTATAATCATAATCCCAAGGCACACGGATGACTTCCACATCACGCTTCAGCAGACAGCGAAGAATATTGCTCTTCACTCCACAATCCACCAGGACTACTTTCTTCTTACCCGCACCTTCGTTGTACCGGATTATCTCCTTGCAACTCACCTTATCCACATAATTCACTCCCGCATACACGGCATCGGGCACATTCTCCGGTTCATCGTCAAAGACGATCTTACCCATCATCACGCCATGTTCGCGGAGCACCTTTGTCAGCTCACGCGTATCGATACCTGTGATGCCCGGCACCTGTTCGCGCTTCAGCCAATCAGCAAGGCTTTCCACAGCGTTCCAATGGCTAAAGTCCTCACTATAATCACTTACAATGATGGCTTCCGCATGGATACGTTCGCTTTCCATAAAGGTAGCCAGTCCATTCGGTTCGATAGTGAAAGGCGGCACACCATAATTGCCCACCAACGGATAAGTGAGCGTCATCAACTGTCCGGCATACGAGGGGTCAGTCAAGCTCTCGGGATACCCCGTCATAGCTGTGTTGAAAACCACCTCTCCCGCTACCGGCTTTTCGTAGCCAAACGACTTGCCGTGGAAGCGGCTCCCGTCGTCGAGGATAAGAGTTACATTTCTCATGTTAGTTAGTGATTAGTGTTTAGTAATAAGTGATTAACGTTAATCACTTATTACTAAACACTATTTCGTTAAAATTGATATACTTGTTCTATATAGTCAATAAAGGCATTATTCAGCATCTTCACCCCGCCCGGCGTAGGATAATCACCGCTGAAATACCAGTCTCCCCGATGATTGGGGCAAGCCTCATGCAGCCCCTCCAACGGTTGGTATACGATTTCCACCTTCGCCTTTGTTCCGGCAGGTGTCAGCAGTTCCACCATCTTGGCGGAGATTTCCTCGTCAGTAAAGGGTGCATAGATATCCTTCACATAGTTCACCATTTGCTCCTTCGGCAACCCTACCTGGTCTTTCGATTTGCGGTAGGCAGCGGCAATTACATCTTTCATATCCCGGTCTTTCAGCAACTCGATGGCCGCTTTGAAAGCAATGAATTCACTCATCTTTGCCATATCGATGCCGTAATAATCAGGATAACGTACCTGTGGGGAAGAAGAAACAATCACAATCTTCTTGGGACCCAGACGATCGAGAATACCGATGATACTCTGTTTCAGAGTAGTTCCGCGTACAATGGAGTCGTCGATAATGACAAGATTGTCTACACCCGGCACCAGACTGCCATAGGTGATATCATACACGTGCGCAGCCAAGTCATTGCGGCTGTTTCCTTCTGCAATAAACGTGCGCAGTTTGATATCCTTGATGGCTACCTTTTCGCTACGGATACGGCGAGAAAGTATCTGTTCCAGTTCCTCCAGACTGGGACTATGTCCCAAGGAAGCGATCTGTTGCACTTTCTCTTCATTCAGATAATCATCCAATCCCTGCAACATGCCGTAGAAAGCAACTTCCGCTGTATTCGGGATGAAGGAAAACACAGTATGGTCAAGGTCTTTATTGATGGCTTTCAAGATGTTAGGTATCAGTTTCTCACCCAATAGTTTACGTTCCCTGTAAATATCCACATCACTACCTCGTGAGAAATAAATACGTTCGAAAGAACAGGGTTTCACCTCGCGTACTTTATTGATTTGGGTGGTACGCAGCTTGCCTGTCTTGTTAATCAGCAAGGCTTGTCCGGGCATCAATTCCTTAATGCTGGCTGCCGGTACATTGAAAGCGGTTTGTATCACAGGGCGTTCGCTGGCAAGCACTGCCACTTCATCATCCTGATACCAGAATGCGGGGCGGATTCCCCACGGATCGCGCACGGCAAACGATTCACCGCTTCCCGTCAGTCCGCATATTACATAGCCCCCGTCCCACTCCTTGCTCGAAGTACGCAGCACGTTTGCCAGGTCCATATGATCTTCTATATAGTGAGTCACACCCATGCCTGTCAATCCTTCCGCTTCGGCAAGATTGAAGAGGCGCTCCACTTCACGGTCGAGACGGTGCCCCACTTGTTCCAGCATGATGTACGTATCGGCATACTTCCGTGGATGCTGGCCGATAGCAGTGATACGTGCAAAGATCTCATCCACGTTCGTCATGTTGAAATTGCCGCAAAGAGCGAGATTCTTAGCCCGCCAGTTGTTACGCCTCAGGAAAGGGTGCACATAGGAAATGCCGCTCTTTCCGGTAGTGGAATAGCGCAAGTGCCCCATGTAAGCCTCGCCCGCAAAAGGGAGGAATTTCTTAGCGTAATCCGCATCATGAAGCTGCTCTTTTGTCAGATCCTTAAAGTTACTCTGCACCGTACCGAATATCTCGGTAATGGCGCCCGAACCGAGTGCACGCTCACGGAACATATACTCCTCACCGGGATTTGCTTCCAGCTTTACGCAAGCCATACCGGCGCCTTCTTGTCCGCGGTTGTGCTGTTTCTCCATCAGAAGATAGAGTTTGTTCAAACCGTACATCCATGTGCCGTACTTCTGTTCATAGTATTCCAGAGGTTTCAGCAGGCGTATCATGGCAACGCCACATTCATGCTTCAGTTCTTCCATCAGTTCATTTACAATTTACAATGTACAAAGTACAATTTATCGTTTACTATTTATTTCGTATTACCCTCTTTATTCCACTGTGACGCTCTTCGCCAAGTTTCTCGGCTGATCCACATCCATCCCTTTGCATACTGCGATATGATAGGCCAGTAACTGCAACGGTACTGTAGTAATTAACGGGTCGAGGCACTCGATTGTTTCCGGCAACTCGATACAAGTATCGGCAATCTTGCTGATAACCGTATCCCCTTTTGTCACCAGGGCAATCACTTTGCCCTTACGCGCCTTGATTTCCTGTATATTGCTCAATACTTTCTCATAAAGCCCGTTCTGTGTAGCAATCACTACTACCGGCATTTCAGCATCTACCAATGCGATAGGCCCGTGCTTCATTTCAGCAGCCGGATAACCTTCGGCATGGATATAAGAGATTTCTTTCAACTTCAACGCACCTTCCAGGGCTACGGGATACGAATATCCGCGTCCCAGATAGATAAAGTTATGCGCATACGTGAAAATCTTGGAAAGCTCTGCAATGCTGCCGTTCAGCTTCAGCACTTCTTTCATTTTATCAGGAATGCGGTTCAGCTCTTGCACGATGGCAAGGAATTGCCCCTTATCTATCGTATTCTTCTCCTTGGCAAGCGTCAGCGCCAGCATGGTAAGCACTGTCACCTGTCCCGTAAACGCTTTGGTGGAAGCCACTCCGATTTCGGGACCTACGTGGATATAAGAACCCGTATGCGTAGCCCTCGGAATAGACGAACCAATCGCATTACAGATGCCATAGATAAATGCCCCACGACTCCGCGCCAGTTCCACAGCTGCCAGTGTATCCGCCGTCTCGCCACTTTGCGAAATCGCAATCACCACATCCTTACTGTCTATCACCGGATCACGGTAACGGAATTCCGAAGCATACTCCACTTCCACCGGAATGCGGCAAAGACTTTCTATCAGATGCTTTCCGATAAGCGCCGCATGCCAGGAAGTACCGCACGCCACGATGATGAAACGTTTGGCTGCCAGCAGGCGGTCTTTGTTATCAATCACTGCGGAAAGCACCACATTTGTACTTTCTACATTGATACGTCCGCGCATACAGTCATGAATGCAATCGGGCTGTTCAAAAATCTCTTTCAGCATAAAGTGCGGATAACCACCCTTTTCCAACTGTCCCAGATTCAGCGCCACCGTCTTCACTTCGTGCGGACATTCCACATTTTTCAGGTTCACCACCTTCAGTTTCTCTCCGCGGCGGATGACGGCGATCTCTTCATCTTCCAAATATACGACTTTATCTGTATATTCCACAATCGGCGTAGCATCCGAAGCCAGGAAAAACTCATCTTCACCGATACCTACCACCAACGGACTACTCTTGCGGGCTGCAATAATCTCATCCGGATTGTCCTTATCCAGCACGGCAATGGCATAAGCACCGATTACTTCACGCAACGCTAATTGCACAGCAGTCAGCAAATCTGTATTTTTGGATTTCTGGATGAATTCTATCAGTTGCACCAGTACTTCGGTGTCTGTACTGCTTTTGAATGAATAGCCTTTGGCCTGGAGTTTTTCTTTAAGGACGGCGTAGTTTTCGATGATGCCGTTGTGGATGAGAGCGAGATGTTCGGAAGAGGAATAATGAGGATGGGCGTTAGCGGAGCAAGGTTCCCCGTGCGTAGCCCAACGGGTATGGGCAATTCCGATGTTACCGGAAATATCTTTTTGAGTAACGAAAGTTTCCAGTTCCGAAACCTTACCTTTCGTTTTGTAAACGTTCAACTGTCGGTTATCACTGATTAATGCTACCCCTGCACTATCATATCCGCGATACTCTAATCGCTTCAATCCTTTGATAAGAATGGGGTAGGCTTTCTTTTGACCAATATAGCCTACTATTCCACACATACTAATTAATATTTGATTTTGCGCTGCAAAGATATAAAAACCTGAGAACATAAAGTTAATATTTTGCCTATTTATTTATCAAAAGAATAGAAAAAAGTTATTTTCTTGTCAAAAAGTTAAAGAAAACAAACTTATTAAAGCAAAAGGAATAATTTTATAATCTCAAAGTAAGCAATGGAATTTTAGTTTTATATTGAAAGGAGATAGCGGAAAAATCTTCCAATCCGATAAAGACTGTCGTTTTTCAAGGTTGCCAAATTGCCAAAAAGCCAAATTGCCAAGGCCAAAGGAAAAGGCCAATAAGATAAAGAAAAACTGTTGGCGGAATTAATTCATAATGGAAAAGTAATGAATAAAAGTGATTAAACAGTACTATCTCAATTCTCCTCCTTCGTCGGAGGAGGAGTACCCGAAGGGGGAGGTGGTAGGTGAGAAAAGAATTCCTTATTGATATGATTCATCGGTATTTCTTGCTTTACCTACCACCCTGCCCTCTGGGCACCCCTCCTCCGACGGAGGAGGGGAATTGAGATACTCTATTTACTTAATGTAGAGATACTCATTTTATTCATACCCGAAAGAAAGAAATTAATTCTGCCAACGGGTAAAGAGACTAAATCCATGTCAATCCCATATCAACACTGTATCAAGTCCGTACCATCTCCGTATCTATAGGAATGGACTTGGTACGGACTTGGTATGGACTTGACACGGAGTTGGTACGGACTTGGTTATATCCGGATAAGGATGAAACAAAAAAAATGTCATGCACTTCCCTTTTGGCTATTTGGCATTATGGCAATTTCTCGAACGAGGGAAAGGCATACTTACAATACAGAATATAAATCATGTATTTTACTTCAATTCAAAACACAAAAGCATATATTTTATTTCAATTTAAAACACAAATCCAATAAACAGACATTTTGCAAGTCACAAAAGCCCACATTATTATACCAATTTGAAATTAAATTAATACTTTTGCCAAGCATTTTGATAGCAATAATAGGTATTACTACAGAATAAAGTAAACTTAAAAAGATGAAAGAAGAACTTTTTAACAACGAAACAAAGAGAAAAGCCGGACAACAGGGAAGGGAAGAAAGCCAACATCCTGTATATCAACGACAGACCAGGCAGTTGGGCTTGTATGATGTAGAGAACGAGCATGACGCTTGTGGTGTCGGTATGTTAGTGAACATCCACGGAGGCAAGTCACACGAACTGGTAGAGTCTGCATTGAAGGTGTTGGAGAACATGCGTCACCGGGGCGCCGAAGGTGCAGATAACAAAACCGGAGACGGTGCCGGCATCCTGCTGCAAATCCCGCACGAGTTTATTCTTTTGCAGGGTATTCCTGTCCCCGAGAAAGGAAAATACGGTACAGGTCTTCTCTTTCTACCGAAAGATGAGAAAGACCAAGGTGCTATCTTAAGCATTATCATCGAAGAGATTGAAAAAGAAGGATTGACATTGATGCACCTGCGCAATGTGCCCACTTGTCCAGAAATTCTGGGAGAATCGGCACTTGCCAACGAACCGGATATCAAACAAATTTTCATCACCGGATTTACGGAAAGCGAGACAGCCGACCGTAAACTCTATCTCATAAGAAAAAGAATAGAAAACAAAGTACGCAAATCGGATATTGCCACGCGCGAAGATTTCTACGTTGTCTCCCTATCCACGAAGAACATCATCTATAAAGGTATGCTCTCTTCACTGCAACTGCGAGGCTACTTCCCCGATCTGACAAACCCCTACTTCACCAGCGGCATAGCACTGGTGCACTCCCGCTTCAGTACCAACACCTTCCCTACCTGGGGACTGGCACAACCGTTCCGCCTCCTGGCTCACAACGGCGAAATCAACACCATCCGCGGCAACCGGGGTTGGATGGAAGCCCGTGAAAGTGTGCTCTCCTCTCCCGTCCTGGGCGACATCAGAGAGATACGCCCCATCATTCAGCCGGGGATGAGCGACAGTGCCTCACTGGACAATGTTCTGGAATTCCTCGTTATGTCAGGCCTCAGCCTGCCGCACGCCATGGCCATGCTGGTGCCGGAATCTTTCAATGAAAAGAATCCCATCAGCGAAGATCTGAAAGCATTCTATGAATACCATTCCATCCTGATGGAACCCTGGGATGGCCCTGCCGCCTTGCTGTTCAGCGACGGACGTTTTGCGGGCGGTATGCTCGACCGCAACGGATTGCGTCCTGCACGCTATCTGATTACGCACAACGACATGATGGTAGTGGCCAGCGAAGTGGGCGTGATGGATTTCGAACCGGGAGACATCAAAGAAAAGGGACGCCTGCAACCGGGTAAGATACTACTGGTAGATACCGAGAAAGGCGAAATCTACTACGACGGAGAATTGAAAAAACAGTTGGCCGAAGCCAAGCCTTACCGCAGTTGGCTGGCAACGAACCGCATCGAACTGGATGAGCTGAAAAGCGGCCGTAAGGTAGCGCACACTGTGCCCGATTACGAGAGGATGCTGCGTACCTTCGGCTATTCCAAGGAAGATGTGGAGCGGCTCATCGTTCCGATGTGTACCACGGGTGCCGAGCCTATCAACTCAATGGGGAATGATACGCCGCTTGCCGTGCTTTCGGATAAGCCGCAACTACTGTACAATTACTTCCGACAACAGTTTGCACAAGTCACCAATCCGCCTATCGACCCGATACGCGAGGAACTGGTAATGTCACTGACGGAATATATCGGCGCCGTGGGCATGAACATCCTGACACCCAGTGAAAGCCATTGTAAGATGGTACGCCTCAACCATCCCATCCTGAGCAATGCACAACTGGATATTCTTTGCAACATCCGCTACAAAGGTTTCAAAACAGTGAAACTACCCTTGCTGTTTGAAGTAGCCAAGGGTCGTGCCGGATTGCAGGAAGCACTCACAGCACTTTGCAAGCAAGCGGAAGAGTCCGTCAGCGAAGGGGTGAACTACATTGTATTGAGCGACCGTGATGTGGATGCCACTCATGCGGCTATCCCCTCCCTGCTGGCAGTAAGCGCAGTGCACCACCACCTGATTTCGGTAGGTAAACGTGTGCAGACGGCATTGGTCGTGGAAAGCGGTGAAATACGCGAGGTGATGCACGCGGCCCTGTTACTGGGATTTGGCGCCAGCGCCCTGAACCCTTACATGGCATTCGCCGTGATCGACAAGCTGGTGGCGAAGAAAGAAATCCAGTTGGATTATGCCACTGCCGAAAAGAAATATATCAAATCCATCTGCAAGGGATTGTTCAAGATCATGAGTAAGATGGGTATCAGTACCATCCGCTCGTATCGGGGAGCGAAAATATTCGAAGCCGTAGGTTTGAGTGAAGAGCTCAGCAATGCTTATTTCGGTGGGTTGAGATCCACAATAGGCGGTATCCGGCTGGACGAAGTGGCACGCGATGCAATCGCATTCCACGATGCAGGTTTTGCCGCACAGGTAGACGGATTACTCCCCAACAACGGTTTGTATGCTTTCCGTAAAGATGGAGAAAAACATGCCTGGAACCCGGAAACCATTTCTACCTTGCAACTTGCCACACGCCTGGGCAGCTATAAGAAATTCAAAGAATTCACCAGTCTGGTAGACAGAAAAGAAGCGCCTATCTTCCTACGCGACTTCCTGGATTTCCGCCGTGCCCCCATTTCTATAGATAAGGTTGAACCGGTAGAAAGCATCATGCACCGCTTTGTGACGGGTGCCATGAGTTACGGGTCTATCAGCAAAGAAGCACATGAGGCAATGGCTATTGCCATGAACCGGATTCACGGACGCAGCAACACAGGTGAGGGAGGCGAAGACAGCGCACGCTTCACGCCCCGCGAAGACGGAACCAGTCTGCGTAGTGCCATCAAGCAGGTAGCTTCGGGACGTTTCGGTGTAACAACGGAGTATCTGGTGAACGCCGATGAAATACAAATCAAAGTGGCACAAGGGGCCAAACCGGGTGAAGGCGGTCAGTTGCCGGGCTTTAAAGTAGACCAGGTGATTGCGAAAACGCGCCATTCCATTCCCGGCATTTCATTGATTTCTCCCCCGCCCCATCACGACATTTATTCCATCGAAGACCTGGCACAGTTGATCTTCGACCTGAAGAATGTAAATCCTCGTGCCAAGATCAGTGTGAAACTGGTAGCCGAAAGCGGTGTAGGAACCATTGCCGCCGGAGTGGCCAAAGCAAAAGCAGACCTTATCGTCATCTCCGGTGCGGAAGGTGGTACGGGCGCCTCTCCTGCCTCCAGCATCCGCTATGCCGGCATCTCTCCTGAACTGGGACTAAGCGAGACGCAACAGACTCTTGTACTGAACGGTCTGCGCGGGCAAGTGATGCTGCAAGTGGACGGGCAATTGAAAACCGGTCGCGACATCGTACTGATGGCGATGCTGGGTGCCGAAGAGTTCGGTTTTGCAACCAGCGCTTTGATTGTACTGGGTTGCGTCATGATGCGTAAATGCCATCAAAACACCTGCCCTGTGGGTGTGGCAACGCAAAACGAGGAACTTCGCCGGCGCTTCCACGGACGCAGCGAATATCTGGTGAACTTCTTCACTTTCCTGGCGCAGGAAGTGCGGGAGTATCTCGCTGAAATCGGTGTGGAACGTCTGGATGACATCATCGGACGCACGGATCTTATTATCCGCAGGTCAGAAAACGAATCACCCAAGCAATCCCTGATTAGTTTCGACAAAATACTGGCACGCATCGATAATGGTGCAGCCATCCGCCACACCATCGACCAGCAACACGGCATCGACCACGTAAAAGACGTTGAAATGCTGCATGCCGCTGCCGAAGCTCTGGAAAACCAGAAAGAAATCTCACTGGAATATACGATTGCCAATACGGATCGTGCTTGCGGAGCCATGCTTTCGGGCACCATTGCCGCGAAGTACGGTGAAGCGGGACTGCCGGAACATACGTTGAACGTAAAGTTCAAAGGTTCTGCAGGACAAAGTTTCGGTGCCTTCCTTGTACCGGGTGTCAACTTCAAGCTGGAAGGTGAAGCGAACGATTACCTCGGCAAAGGCCTTTCGGGTGGACGGATTGCCGTATTGCCTCCGGTACGCTCTAACTTCCAGGCCGAGAAGAATACGATTGCAGGAAACACCTTGCTCTATGGTGCAACCAGCGGTGAAGTTTACATCAATGGGCGCGTAGGCGAACGTTTTGCTGTCCGCAATTCCGGTGCCATTGCCGTAGTAGAGGGTGTAGGCGATCATTGTTGCGAGTACATGACGGGCGGTCGTGTGGTAGTCCTCGGTTCAACAGGGCGCAACTTCGCAGCCGGTATGTCGGGCGGTGTAGCTTATGTATGGAATAAGGATGGAAACTTCGATTATTTCTGTAACATGGAAATGGTGGAACTAAGCCTCATCGAAGAAGCCTCCTATCGTAAGGAGTTGCACGAACTCATCCGTCAGCACTACCTCTATACAGGCTCCAATCTAGCACGCACTATGCTTGATGACTGGAACCGATATGTGGATGAGTTTATCCAGATAGTCCCCATCGAGTACAAGAAGGTACTGCAAGAAGAGCAAATGCGGAAACTGCAACAGAAGATTGCAGAGATGCAGAGAGATTATTAAGAGATTTATGATTTCAGATTTATGATTTTATGACTTGCCGGACGGTATCATAAGGGCATGCCATAGCGTAAGCCTAAGCAGAGATCATAAACCTGAAATCATAAATCTAAAAATAAATTACAAATCATAAATCTAAAAATGGCAGATCCAAAAGCATTCTTAAACATACCACGACAGGAAGCGGGATACCGTCCTGTCCACGAACGTATCACCGACTTCAGTCAGGTGGAGCAAACTTTAAACAGTCACGAACGTAAACTCCAGGCATCACGTTGCATGGATTGCGGTGTACCCTTCTGTCACTGGGCATGCCCGTTGGGCAATAAGCAACCTGAATTTCAGGATGCACTTTATAAAGGTAAATGGCGCGAAGCATACGAAGTGCTCGCCGCCACAAACGACTTCCCCGAATTTACCGGACGCATCTGTCCGGCACTGTGCGAAAAGTCGTGTGTACTGAAGCTTTCGTGTGATGAGCCTGTCACCATTCGTGAAAACGAGGCGGCTATTGCCGAAGCGGCTTTTCGCGAAGGTTACATCGTGCCCATTCAGCCCCAACGTAATGGAAAGCGGGTTGCCATCATCGGTGCAGGTCCTGCGGGACTCTCCGCTGCCTGCCGGCTGAATGCTAAAGGCTATGAAGTGACTCTTTTTGACAGCAAACCCATGCCCGGCGGATTACTGCGCTATGGTATTCCTAATTTTAAACTCGATAAGGCAGTAATCGACCGCCGGATGGGAGTGCTTGAAGCCGAAGGCATCAAGTTCGAAATGGGCGTAACGGTAGATGTACAGAACCTCCCCGCGGGCTTTGATGCCTACTGCATCTGCACCGGGACGCCGCAGGCACGCGACCTCAACATCCCCGGACGCGAACTGAAAGGTATTTATCTTGCCCTCGAAATGCTGTCCCAGCAAAATCATATCCTCGATGGAGAAACGTTCCCCAAAGACCGTCTGGTAAATGCCAAGGGCAAACGGGTTCTCGTCATCGGTGGCGGTGATACAGGATCAGACTGTATCGGTACGAGTATCCGCCAGGGAGCCGTGAGTGTGACACAGATTGAAATCATGCCACAGCCTCCCGTAGGTCACAATGACGCTACTCCTTGGCCACAATGGCCCATTGTGCTGAAGACGACTTCAAGTCACGAAGAAGGTTGCACACGCCGTTGGTCGCTGGCATCCAATCAGTTTATTGGCAAGAATGGAAAAGTCTGCGGTGTAGAGGTGGAAGAAGTGGAATGGATTCCGGCTCAGGATGGCGAACGCCCTACCATGAAACCTACCGGAAAGAAGGAAGTGATAGACGCCGATATGGTGCTTCTAGCCATGGGCTTCCTGAAACCGGAACAACCGGAATTTCCGGAAAATGTATTCGTAGCAGGTGATGCGGCACGTGGTGCCAGCCTTGTGGTGCATGCACTGGCGGACGGACGGAGGGTGACAGAACGGATAGACAAGTATTTGAGTAACTAACCCCTAATCACTAAGTATCATGTGTGGAATCGTAGGTATCTTCAATATCAAATCTCAATCCCAGGAATTGAGAAACAAAGCGCTTCGAATGGCGCAGAAAATCCGTCATCGCGGACCGGACTGGAGTGGTATTTATGTAGGCGGCAGTGCCATCCTGGCTCACGAACGTCTTTCCATCGTCGATCCGGAAAGTGGCGGACAACCATTGTATTCTCCGGATGGCAAGCAAATCCTTGCCGTCAACGGTGAGATCTATAATCATCGGGAAATCCGTTCCCGCTACGCCGGCAAGTATGCTTTCCGTACAGGATCGGACTGTGAAGTCATCCTCGCATTATATAAGGATAAAGGCATTCATTTCCTCGAAGAATTGAACGGTATCTTCGCCTTTGCCCTTTACGATGAGGAAGCAGACGATTATCTGATTGCCCGTGACCCTATCGGGGTAATCCCTCTTTATATCGGTCGTGACGACCAGGGACATATCTACGTCGGTAGCGAACTGAAAGCTCTCGAAGGTTTCTGTGATACCTACGAGCCTTTTCTGCCCGGACATTACTTCTGGGGACGTGAAGGGAAAATGCATCGTTGGTATCAACGCCCCTGGACCGATTATGCCGCCGTCAAAGCCAATGACACCACCGCCCGCCGGGCTACCCAACCAGAAATCAACAGTGTAAAACTCGCCCTTGAAGCTGCCGTGCAACGCCAGTTAATGTCCGATGTTCCTTACGGTGTTCTGCTCAGTGGTGGGCTCGACTCTTCCGTCATCTCCGCCATTGCCAAGAAATATGCCCGCAAGCGCATTGAAACTGATAACCAGAGCGAAGCCTGGTGGCCTCAACTCCACTCCTTCGCCGTCGGTCTGCGCGGTGCACCGGACTTGATTAAAGCCCGTGAAGTGGCGGAATACATCGGCACTGTTCACCATGAAATCAATTATACCATTCAGGAAGGGCTCGATGCCTTGCGTGATGTCATCTACTTTATCGAAACATACGACGTTACCACTGTTCGTGCCTCCACACCGATGTACCTGTTGGCACGTGTCATCAAGTCTATGGGCATCAAGATGGTGCTTAGTGGTGAAGGTGCCGATGAGGTTTTCGGTGGTTATCTCTACTTCCACAAAGCCCCCACACCGCAGGCTTTCCACGAAGAAACGATCCGTAAGCTCTCCAAATTGCACCTGTACGACTGTCTACGTGCCAATAAGAGCCTTTCTGCCTGGGGTGTGGAAGGTCGTGTTCCCTTCCTCGATAAAGAGTTTCTGGATGTGGCAATGAACCTCAGCCCTGCCGTCAAGATGTGTCCGGGCAAAGAAGTGGAGAAGCGCATTGTGCGCGAAGCTTTTCAAGATATGCTGCCTCAGAGTGTTGCCTGGCGGCAAAAAGAGCAATTTTCCGATGGCGTCGGTTACAATTGGATTGATACATTGAAAGCCATTACTTCGGCCGCCGTCACCGACCATCAGATGGAACATGCCGCCGAACGGTTTCCCATCAATCCACCACAGAATAAGGAGGAATATTACTATCGTAGCATTTTCGAAGAACACTTCCCCAGTCAGTCGGCTGCCCGAAGCGTGCCCAGTGTGCCGAGCGTGGCTTGCTCTACTGCTGAAGCACTTGCCTGGGATGCCACATTGCAAGGGAAAAATGATCCGAGCGGACGGGCGGTGGCAGATGTGCACGAGGCAGCCGGGAACGTGGGCTGATAAAGCCTGTTATAAGCAGAGTCTACTGTGTAAACAATTTACCAAGCGAGATCCATCAATAGAATGCTGAGCATTCTTATCACAGTCTTAAATATAGACAAAAAACAGGCATTTTTCTGCTTTATTAAGCTTCTTGTTATTCGTTTTTAAAGAATAACAGGAACGTTTTTAAAGAATGTGCTCAACGTTTATTAAAAACGTAAAAAGCCTCTTTTAAGCCCGAATCCGATAAATATCAACAAAAAAGGCGATAACTTCCTATTGAAATTATCGCCTTTCTTGTTTTTTGTCTGTTATTATCTTAGAAAACAAGTCGTATGAATTCTCTATTATCAACTACCCTACAAAGATACGACATCCGAAAGACGAAGTCAAGTATTTAGGTCGGTTTTTCTGACTTTTCTTTTTTTTATTTTTTAATTCTTCCATTTTGTTTTGTCCGATACCATTTTTTCTAATTTTGAGAATTAGAAATTAGGAACTTACGTTAACTTAACACACAACAAAGAGGAAATATAAAAGGACTCTCTACTCCAATCCGCATAAGATAGTGTCAAAACAGAATAAAAGAACGCGAACTACACAAATCTGTCATTCAATAATCCACTTCTCTATATTCCTTGTTTTATTACTGAAGTTCACACCTATTTTGAATAATTTCCTCGGGTCTGCCTCAAAAGGAAGAGCATACTGTTTTTCTTCTATTTGCTGCAAAGCTTCTTCTGCAGTACCTTCCAGTTTGAATTCCATGACGTAAATGTAATCGGCAGTCTTCACTACCAGATCCACCCTCCCTTCCGAAGTGTGATACTCCGCCTGTGTGTAGAAACCCACCAGTTTGAAGACGATAAACAGCACATTTTGGTAATGTAATTCCAAGTCTTTCACCAATTCATAAGGTGTGTCGGCAAAAAAGCTTTGCAGCCTCTTAAAGAAAGCGTTAGGTTGGCCGGAACGTATCTCACGAACAAACCTTTGTATCTCAAACGGTGCTTCTAACTGATTGAAGCGGGTATAAAACGGCATCAGAAATCTGATAAAGCCCTCTTCCACTTCCCGGTTAGGGAAACCGAGACGGTATAGACCGAATTCCTTATCATATCCCTTTATCGTGAGATAACCGCTTTGGAAAATAACCGGTATGGGTTCGTTGTCGCCATAAATACAGTTCAGCACATCAGCATCCGTTTCTTCATGCGCCATGCGTTCCAAATTGTAATGATTGCGTCTCAGCAACTCCACAAGGTAAGTAGGCGTTCCGGTTTCAAACCAATAGTTGCCGAATTTCATCTTAAAGAATGTATTCAGCAAACTGAAAGGATTGTAGATGCCGTCCGTATTTTCTGTAAAGTGATAACCGTCATAGCACGCTTTCAGTTCATTGCACACTTCCTGATACGTCATTTTCTGCGCGGCTGCCAATTCGTGCAGGTCTTCTTCAAAATTAAGATGTATCTCCTTTTCGGTGATTCCACAGATGGAAATAAACGGCTCGTCCATGGAGATGTCATTCAGATTGTTCAGGTCACTGAACACACTGACTTTGCCAAACTTGGTCACTCCCGTCAGCAAGGCAAACTTGATGCAGCCGTCCATGGTTTTCAGTACGCCATAGAAAGGTTTCAGAGTGTTGCGGAATTCGCGTTGCAGTTCCTCGTTGCCGATAGCTTGGAGCAAGGGTTTGTCATATTCGTCGATGAGAATGGCTACACGCTCACCACTTTGCTCATAGGCCCGTCCCACAACTCCTGCAAAGCGCAAGGCAAGGGTAGTTTCGGCAGAACGCGTTCCGTAAAGTGACTCCCAGTAATCAAGCGTTTCATTCAGTATTTTGTCCAGACTGTCCGGCGTATCATATTTCCCGATATTCAAGTCCAGATGGAACACGGGGCGTTTCACCCAGTCTTTTTCCAAAGTTTCCACCGCCAAGCCTTCAAACAAGTCCCGTTTCGCCTCAAAATAGGCTTCGAGCGTGGAAATCAGCAGGCTCTTCCCAAAACGGCGGGGGCGGGAAAGGAAATAGTAACTGCCACTCTTCACCAACTTATACATCAATGCAGTTTTATCCACATAAACGTATCCTTCCTTACGAATCTTCTCAAAGTTTTGTATCCCGATAGGATATATTCTGTTACCCATGTCCTTGCCTCCTTCTACTATAATAGTATTCATTAATGCTACAAAGATAATGTAAACCGAGAACAGTATAAAATGAACTCGTTCATTTTTTTATGCCGAGGTGCAGCTTATCTTCTTCAAAGATAATGCAAATCGAAGGCAGCACTTTCATTTTCCCAATTTATTCCCTACCTTTGTACCCGCTTTTTTTAGAAAGGCAGGATTCGTTCTATTAGTTTTAGGTTAAACACTTAATAACGCTTATGCAAAAGTCTGACTGCATCATCGGTGTAGAGCACGTATCGAAATACTTCGGAGACAAAGCCGTACTGAATGATGTAAACCTCTCTGTCCGTAAGGGCGAATTTGTAACGATATTGGGCCCCTCCGGCTGCGGCAAGACTACTTTGTTGCGCCTGATAGCCGGTTTCCAGACCGCCTCGGAAGGTATCATCACCATCGCCGGAAAAGACATCACGCAAACACCGCCACACCAACGTCCGGTGAATACCGTCTTTCAGAAGTATGCCCTTTTCCCCCACCTCAACGTGTACAACAACATCGCTTTCGGACTGAAGCTTAAAAAGATGCCCGAAGCCACCATTGGCAAGAAAGTGAAACAAGCCCTCCGCATGGTAGGTATGACGGATTACGAAGACCGTGACGTCGACTCCCTCTCCGGCGGACAGCAGCAACGTGTTGCCATTGCCCGTGCCATCGTCAACGAACCCGAAGTGCTGTTACTGGATGAGCCCCTTGCCGCCCTCGACCTCAAAATGCGTAAAGACATGCAGATGGAGTTGAAAGAGATGCACCAGAAGCTTGGAATCACCTTCGTCTACGTTACCCACGACCAGGAAGAAGCCCTTACTCTGAGCGACACCATCGTCGTGATGAGCGAAGGCCGCATCCAGCAGATAGGTACGCCGACAGACATCTACAACGAACCCATCAATTCTTTCGTTGCCGATTTCATCGGAGAAAGTAACATCCTGAACGGCCTCATGCTTCAGGACAAAGCCGTATCCTTTGCCGGACACGAATTTGAATGTGTCGACAAGGGTTTTGGCGAAAACACTCCCGTCGATGTAGTCATCCGTCCCGAAGACATCTATATATTCGAGCCTTCTGCCGCTGCCCAACTGATGGGTACTGTCACCTCCTGCATCTTCAAAGGTGTGCATTACGAAATGATGGTACAGACCAATGAGGGCTACGAATTCATGGTGCAGGACTATCACAGTTTCGAAGCCGGACGGGAAGTCGGTCTGCTCGTGAAACCTTTCGACATTCACGTAATGAAGAAAGAACGCACCTGCAATACCTTCGAAGGCAAGCTCATAGACGCCACACACGTCGAATTCCTCGGTTACACCTTTGAGTGTGCCGAAGTGCAGGACATCGAACCGGGCAGTTCCGTCCTCGTAGAAATAGATTTCCGGAACGTCATCCTCGAAGATAACGAAGAAGACGGTCATCTGACGGGCGAAGTGAAATTCATCCTTTATAAAGGAAACCATTACCATCTCACCGTGTTTACCGATTGGGACGAGGATATCTTTGTAGACACCACTGACGTCTGGGATGACGGCGACCGTGTCGGCATCACCATCGCACCTGAAAATATACGAATTGTTGCACCGGCACAGACCACCGGTTCTATCCCTATTGTCGAATCTGCTAATAAGAAAGGAAGTGCTCAGTAATATATCCCGTTTCTTCATGCGTCGCCGGAACTGGACAGTTCCCTACGCATTGTTTCTCATCATCTTCGTTGTGATGCCTCTGTTGCTCATTGTGGTTTATGCCTTCACCGATGCTGAAGGCGCATTCACGTTTGCCAACTTCCGCAAATTCATGATGCATCCCGAATCTATCAACACATTCGTCTACTCTATCGGAATAGCTGTCATCACGACTCTGGTATGCCTCCTGCTCGGTTATCCGGCTGCTTATATTCTCAGTCAGAAGCGCTTCAACACTTCCCAGACCATGGTTGTACTGTTCATCTTGCCTATGTGGGTGAACATCCTGATACGTACACTTGCCACGGTGGCATTGTTTGATTTCCTCAACCTGCCGCTGGGCGAAGGAGCTTTGGTATTCGGTATGGTCTACAACTTCCTGCCGTTCATGATATACCCTATCTACAATACGTTGCAGAAGATGGATGGCAGTCTGATAGAAGCAGCCCAAGACTTGGGAGCTACGCCTGTACAGGTATTCGGTAAAGTGATCCTCCCCCTTTCGATGCCCGGCATCATGAGTGGTGTGGTGATGGTTTTCATGCCCACGGTTTCCACCTTTGCCATTGCCGAGTTGCTGACAATGAACAACATCAAACTGTTCGGCACCA